>Ga0105053_10006245_pt1 | contig 16500 bp, 9 predicted proteins | sample BON01_FD_78093 | JGI IMG/M metagenome (GOLD analysis project Ga0105053, IMG submission 78093) | Freshwater microbial communities from Lake Bonney liftoff mats and glacier meltwater in Antarctica - BON-01 | ecosystem: Environmental > Aquatic > Freshwater > Ice > Glacier meltwater | place: Lake...
CAAAAAAACTAATCAGATCATTGCGGAGAATGGCGATATTTCTGTGAACCTATCTACCACATAGGACGCTTCGAGACCCAAAAGTAAGAAAAGTAAAAAAGAGAATTAAAAACTAAAGCGATATTCGTCATTCAGGTTATCCATGAAGCAGTCAAAATTATTTAAAACTGGCGGGTGCTTCACGGTGTTGATGATTTTCGTTCACATTGCATGGCGTCTTGACACAACTGTATCAACGGATATTTATGTGAATATCGTACCACAGAGCCAAGAGGTAGAAGAACCAAAGAAGTCCATTCCGAATGATTTTGAAAATCTGAGTGAAGAATTGATGGAGAAAGACGAATTATCTACTAATTCTACTATTATCGAGAGATCTACTTTACCAAGGACTTCTGCCATTCCGTATAATATCCTTCACCCAGGAGAAAGGTACATGATGTATTCGTCATCTGGGGGATATAACAACCAGTTATACAACCTGGCTATTGCTCTTAAAATTGCATCAAAGCATAACCGCACATTAATTATTCCCATGGCCATGCGCCACACCGATGGATGGCTTTTCCATGAAAGACTTCGTCAGATTGACGGTTTGCCGATGGATCACTGTATTGATTTTCAACGACTGGAAAGGAAAGGAAATATTCTTCCTTTAGACATTCCTATTCTAAAGTTTGCGGTCGAGTATTTACGGCTGAACACTACCACCTGGGAATCAAATAAAAAACTATTACTGGTGAATCTGAACCAGGACAAAACGAAAAATCAAAAGTTTCCGTCGGATAAATATATTGGGAATCAATTATCGAGCAAGAAACAAGTCGTTTGGTTGCGAAAAATGTTTTATATTTATACGCATCAAAGTCAATTCCGTTTCGGTGGTGTTATTGAGGATTTGATGGACCTGGGGCACATCCAACCAGCTCCATACTTGCACTTCCTTGGAGAAAACATCATAAAGTTGGCCTTTCAGTCAGGTTCGTTTAATGCCATGCATATTCGATTGGGGGATTTCGTTCTTCAAGATCGATCTGGGAAAGATGCATCTAAGTATTTAGCAGTAGGCCTTCGGAGGAACTGGAGACGGAATAAAACTCTGTACATTGCGTCGGAGCCAGGAGCGGAATTGTATTTCGCGCCGCTGAAAGTTTACTTTCGGAATGTAATGCGTGCCAGAGACTTGATTAAATTCGATGCTGTGAAAGTACTGCTTGGTGAGTTGTCCCTTAGTCTGCCCTCGTCGCATATTAGAGTCGATGTATTTGGCATAATTGAAGCCGTTATTTGCTCACTTGCCAATGATTTTGTCGGAACTGCAGTGTCTACTTTTTCAAGGACCATTGTACGACTTCGGCGCTTCAGAAAAGAAGAAACGCCTTCTGTTAATGTAGGAATACTCTCCTACTCCAAGGCAGGCCCAAACGATTTCAACAGGATTAAAAATGCAGGGATTCGGTACGAAAGAACTGACATTGGAAATATCAAAATTTCGAATGGGAAAGATCAAAATATGCCTGAAGCATTTATTCTGAACGTGTAAATTCTAATTTTAAACCAGAAACCAAAACATTAAAAGATACTTGCGGAGTGATGGTTCTAGAAGCTATCAATCTCTACTTACTTTCCGTTCAACAAGATACTTGTTCTAATTGGAAGGAAAGATCTTTAGAACCTGGAATAAATTAGTTGCAGATTTCACCCTGAGGAAAGAAGGATGAAATCTGTTTTTTCAATTTTAAAATAATAAAAGATGGAAGTCTTTCGAACCTGGAACAAATTAGAAGCCTGGCAAAAAATGGAATTTCGGATTTTTTTTAAAAACTGGTACAACGCGATGAGTGATGACGAACTCATCGAGTGGGTTGATCATTCAAATGCTTCGGCACTTGAAGAGTTCATATCTGAATTGGAGAATCTGTTAGTGAGTTGGGGAATGACTGAAATATCAGGGGGTGAACTTCTGGAACAAGACTTCCGACAGGGAGAATTAAAACTCGGTCGTGATGTCTATCAAGTGCTTCTAGTTACAAAGAGACACCAAGAAGTTGAATTGCGTGAATTCGAAAAGCAACTTTCTTTTGCTGAGGTAGAGCTTCTCAAAAATGGGAATCTCACAGAGCCTTACGAAGATACCGTGGCTGACGTTGAAAGATGGTTTGGGGTACAGAACTACCTGGTGATTTGTCCAAAAGGAAGATCTGGAAATTTAAATGACGTGTCTTTGTTGCTATCATGCGCGACAGTTACTGCGTCTATTTGCTATCCTCCTATCCCAGTCTTTGTTCCGGCTAGTAAAAACCACGAAAGTTCTTCGATTACGGCAATTGGGAATCAAGTGGACTATTATGGTGTATGCTCCTCTCAGTTCTCGACCACACATTTTGACGAGACAGTCATTCCTATAAAGAGCGTGCCACCCAATCTGCATCATCTAGCCGGACTGACGGATCTTTTCCGTTCGAAAGTCTCCTCGTATTCTTGTATGCTTGACGATGTAGATGACATTACCTCGGACTTTAAACGAGGACATATAGTGATTGATGTGCAGCATGTATATAAGAATCGTCCTGTAGAATCAAAGGCTGAAAAGTCACATGTTTTCTGGTCCGATTGGCTTGAAGAAGATGCCACGTGGCGATTACATATTGAAGACGGGTTAGATGATCGTCGGACATTGGCTTTGCGCGGAGGTTCGGATAAACCACCTTTATGGGGGCCCGTAGGTGACATTATTGGTAGTATATCCTTACGCGTGTCCTGGCCTATGTTTAATGAATCTACCAGGGCTGAAAACGCCACTTTCACGAGTTTCATACCTGAAAGTGCTCCTATATGGCTCGTTGATATTAACGTTGCGGATAAGACCCTCGATGATGCTGAGGTTAATACAGGAATTCGAATCCCATGTGAATCCGAGAAAGATGAAGTAGACATGGGCGCTCAGTATGAGCACTGGATGTGTCCGCTTTCAACGTCGTTGCGATATTTATATTCTCTTAAAGAAGGCTCGCGTCAATACCGAAACTGTATTCTATCAGATGTATATCGTCCCAACAGACGGTCTTTGGAATCGGATGATGCCCAATATACCCCTGACCACAAATTGGTTAGCCAAATTATTCTGGAGTTGTTTACGCCACTTCCCGATGCTATTAATGCACATTCACGTCGTGAACAACTGGTCCATTTGAAGCGCCTGAATTTGCAAGGTGACCTTTCTCTTAAGGATTATTCCATCGCAAAGCAGTCTATTATGAGAACGCAATTTGATCGTTCCACTGCTAAACCAATTCGTTTTAGAAGCTCTAGATGCTGGATGTGTTACGGGGACAATCCTCAAAAGGCCGTTTTCAAAAAAACAACCCAGAATTCTGTCGGCTGTTTATTGTCAATCTTTGCTTTAAGAATGGTCCCGCGATGCGGAGGAAGCATGGAGGCTTTGTCCATAGTGTGGAAAGAATTCGTAGCAGAACTGCGTTACTACTGGGATCATATGTTGGAGATCCCTTTGAACCAAGTGATGCGCGACGTCCCTGTGACAATGCACAGCACTTTTCATGTACTATACCAAAAGCTAGTTTTGCTGAACATGTGTATATCCATGCGAGCGCACTTTCATTTCAAGCACACAGAATCAGATTATTCCAGTGAAGACGAATTCTACGATGCTGAAGAAGAGCCAGCTAATGGAGGAGCCTCAAAAGTGCCCTGGACTCTGACCAATACAGTTTTGCCCTCCTATATGAATGAGGAAAATATAGAGTTGTTGAGGTCATTGGCTTCTAATGAGGATACTTCACAGATACATGCAAGGATGTTGGAGAATATGGTGGTGTCTGAAATGAGCGCTTTCAAGGCCTGTAATCCCAACTCAAAATTCACCGACTACACCAGAATCGTACGTTCCTTACTTGGCCCCAACTGGAAAACTTGCTGGGAGGAAACCGAACCAAAGATTCTGGTTCAGCAGCTAGAAGAAAATCCAAAGCTGTTCAATCACATGCAGGAGGCCGAAAAGATATTGCATCATTTGGAGACGATATCGCCTGAGCTAGCAGTCACCGGGATCCTGGAAGCAGGATTAGAAAGTGCCGAGTATATTCTAGATGGTGCCAGTCAGCAATTTGAAAAATATGTCTCACTGTTTCCCTTGCTGAGTAGTTCGTTTAGAAATTGCAAACTCCATATGGTTCCATCTAACGACGAGAGATGTAAACTTCGAATCAATTCCATGGAACGCTGCGAATTCCTCTTGGGTTTGAGTTGTTCCTTACTACATAAATTTCCTGAGGAAATTGTGGCCAGTCTGCTGACAGAGGAAATGATGACAGGACATATAACAGCATCTATTCCAGCAGAGAATGTGTTCGACAGGCAGAATGTGAGAGCTCTACTCTTCCAGACTGCAGATTCCATGCCCCAACCTTGCATGAAGGAATATCTATTTCGATGTTTGTCTAAATCGAGAATAGACAGTTCGGTTTTTGGAGTGAATAGAATGTATGTCGCCATAAATGATTCCAATATGACCATCGGCACAGCGCTTACCGAGACAATATCTTATTAAATTCAAAAATTAATGTAACGATGTTGAAAATACTTCAAAATTAAAAACTTCTACCCCATAAACACCACTCCTTCGCTGGTAGACCATTTCCGGTGAAACATAATGTTCCTTCAGGAAGTATAGGTTGGTTGAATGGAATGCACAAGGACTTGGCAGCCCCTGTTAGAGCTTTGGACTCTTCATTTTCATTGCTTTGTTCTTCAGCTTCTGCAGCACTCATTCCAAGCAATTTTGTCTCTTCTTTTACCCACTCCTCACTGTCAGTGGTTAAACACCATGGTGCTAAGATCATGTTACCACCTTGTAACGCAACACAGAACTCCTGCCATGTCCAGGCAATTACCAATCGCTTATCACGCTCCGCACGAGCCTTGTCCAACATGTCAGATTGTATCTTCAACATCAGAGCTGAACTAGTACTCGCCACGTCGTCCCACGATACCACAAGTTTCTCCTTTGTATCTCTTCGCACCAATACGCACTGTTGCTTTTCCATGTCTTTTGGACCGCATTCAATTCGAAGAGGGACTCCTTTCTGCTCCCAGTAGTTGAATTTCCATCCAGGACTTTTATCTCGACGACCATCTGCTTTCGCTCGAAGCCCCAGTTTACAGAGACTCGCAACAATATCGTCGATTTTTTGTTGCAGTGTTGCGTTCAATTCCTCGTCTTTCTGGGGAATGGAAATTCCTATAATCTGCACAGGAGCAACACGAGGAGGGAGCACCAAACCTTTGTCGTCTCCATGCACCAATACAGCGACTCCTATAGTCCTTGTTGTCATTCCCCATGAATTCTGCCACACATACTTAAACTCTCCGCCTTCATCAGGAAATTTAATATCAAACATTTTCGAGAAATTTTGTCCAAGAGAATGAGAAGTCGCTCCTTGAATCGCTCGACCAGCGCAAGGAATAAAAACTTCAGTGGTAGTTGAAAAATCCCCACCTGCGAATTTCTCTTTGACTGACTTTCTTCCTTTTATGGCTGGTACTGCGAGAAGCTCCTCGTAGACACGAGCATACAAGTCAAGAATGTCTAGAACTTCTTTATCTGCCTCTTCTTGTTCAGCGAAAGCAGTGTGACCTTCTTGCCAGAGAAATTCACGAGTACGAAGAAATGGTGTCGGGTTTTTGAATTCCCACCTCACGACACTGGTCCATTGATTTAATTTCAGAGGAAGATCACGATGACTTCGAATCCAATTGGAAAATGCAGGATACATTGCAGTTTCGCTTGTTGGCCTAATGGCGATCGGTTCAGGTAGTTCACTGTCTCCCGCTCGAGTAACCCAAGCTACCTCCGGACAAAAATCTTCGATGTGATCTTCTTCTTTCTCCAGATTCTTCTTGGATATGAACATTGGAAAGTAGCAAGGTTCTACACCAAGTGCCTTGAACTCCGAGTCCAAAAAAGTTTGAATCTGTTCCCAGATGCGATACGACCACGGACGCAGGATGTAGCAACCACTGACGTTGTAATAGTCTATCATCTCTGACTTTGTAATAACCTGTGTATACCACATGGAGAAGTTCTCATCTTTTGTAACTGAGAGGTCAAGCCCTGTCTTGGCACTCATCTCCTCAAATTTAATTAAGAACAACAACAATGAGTGAAGGTCATAAAAAATCATCACTGGTGCCAAACAGGATCCTATTTCGGGGACCTACCCTAATCACAGGTTGTGTTTTTTGCCATAGAAACGTGTGACGAATTGAATGGCTTGGAAGAGGTGCAGGGTCTACCATATGAGTTAATTTTTGTGTGAGTGATAGTGAGGTGTTGATTCAAGCGGATAAGAAACACAACCAGCATTTTCAAGACAAAACACACTAGGAATAGATAGAAGTAAAACAAACACATACTGTGATTGCTGATGTTGTCCTCTTTCTCAAAACAAGCCTTCAGCCGTAGTGCTCGTCTCTTTGCAACCGATGCTAAGATGGCAAGAGGTGCTATCACCTCTGTCATTGGGGCAGTTGTGGATGTCCAGTTCGAAGACAAGGTGCCTCCAATTCTGAATGCTTTGGAAGTAGCTAATGTTGAGCCAAGATTGATTCTTGAAGTAGCTCAACATCTTGGTGAGAACACCGTTAGAACCATTGCTATGGACAGTACCGAAGGACTTGTCCGAGGTGCAACGGTTACCGACACTGGTGCTCCAATTATGATTCCTGTGGGTGAATGCACTCTAGGACGTATCATGAACGTTATTGGAGAACCAATTGATGGAAGAGGAGATTTTGGAGAGAAGATGCGTCTTCCTATCCATGCTGATTCCCCAAAACTTACCGAACAGGGTTCAGGTCAAGAAATTCTTCAAACTGGAATTAAAGTTGTAGATCTTCTTGCTCCATACTCCAAGGGAGGTAAAATTGGTCTTTTTGGAGGAGCTGGAGTTGGAAAAACTGTTGTTATTCTTGAGTTGATCAACAATATCGCTGCATCTGGATTAGGATATTCGGTGTTTGCTGGTGTTGGAGAACGAACCCGTGAAGGAAATGATCTTTACAGAGAGATGCAAGAAGGAGGTGTTATTGTTCTAGGTGAAGGAACCACAGCAGGATCTAAGGCATCCCTTGTATACGGACAGATGAACGAGCCTCCTGGTGCTAGAGCTCGTGTTGGACTTACCGGCCTTACCATTGCTGAGTACTTTCGTGATTATGAAGGTCAGGATGTACTTCTTTTCATTGACAACATTTTCAGATTCACTCAGGCTTGTTCGGAGGTGTCTGCTCTTCTAGGACGTATCCCGTCGGCTGTAGGATACCAGCCAACTTTGGCTACCGATCTCGGAGCACTTCAAGAAAGAATTACCTCGACGAAGAAAGGATCCATTACTTCAGTACAAGCAATCTACGTGCCTGCTGATGATCTTACTGATCCAGCACCAGCCACCACATTTGCACACTTGGATGCGCAAACAGTTTTGTCCCGTCAAGTTGCTGAACGTGGTATATATCCTGCTGTAGACCCTCTTGACTCCACATCACGTATCCTTGTAGCTTCCATTGTAGGACATGATCATTACGATACTGCTCAAGGCGTTCAGCAAATCCTTCAAAACTACAAGGGTCTTCAAGATATCATTGCTATCCTTGGTATGGACGAACTCTCTGAAGAAGATAAGATTACTGTGGCGCGCGCTCGCAAAATCGAAAGATTTATGTCACAGCCTTTCTCTGTAGCTGAAGTTTTTACTGGTATTCCAGGACGTCAAGTTGACCTCAAGGATACCATCGAAGGTTTCAAGGGTCTTCTAGCTGGCAAATACGATCACATGCCAGAGGGAGCCTTCTACATGGTTGGTGGCATCGATGAAGCTATCAAGAGAGCTGAAGAAATGGCAGCAGTTTAAATACCGCAATTAACATTTTAAAATTTAAACGAGAATTTCCATTGACGAATCAAATTATTTATATTGATGCAATCACTTCCTTTTTAATCTCGTTAAATGCCTCTTGGGATATTTCTCCTTGGTCGAGTCTCGATTTGGCTTGTTTTAATTTCTCCAAGGGTGACGTCTTCGAGTGTTTGTTAACTTCACTAGATATAGATGCTGTAGAACTAGAGAGCGATTCGAGTGAATTACTGGAGTCTGTTGTGTTCGTTACGGGTAATATATCCGAGCAACTTTCAAATGTGTCACTGGTCACTGTTTTGGGTTTAGGATCAGGGCAAGATCCAAAAGAAATAGTCGGGTCCGATGCTGGTAGTACATCAGAGCAAGTCTCAAATGGATCGCTGGAATCCGTTTTGGGTCCAGGAATAGACTCGTGAACGTCGATAGGATCACCTAGCAATTCGAGCACTTCACTTTGTGGTGGAAAAAAATCCCTCTCTTCCGTATGGCTCATATCAGTAGTATCCATATCTAACAGGTTTTCTGTGTGTTCTTGCGCGAAAATGTCGAAAACCGGGTGAATTTCTTCTTGCGTGAAAGAAATATCTTCCGCACCATCAGTTGAAAACTCTGCACGTATATCTTCAGGTAACGCCGCTAGAAAATTTTCTCTTTCATTTGGATCCATTCCGTAGTTTGAATCACGCTGAAAAGTTTGGATACCAAACTTTTGTCCAGCTACAACACCATGAGGCACTCTTACTGGTGTTACTTGTCCACCAGGAAGCACTGCATCAAATGAATCGCCACTAGCTAAACCTAATGGTGTAGTAACCTCAAAAGTACCTTCCGTTAAACGCTCCTCTAGAGACTCCTGTTCCATAATTTCCCTCCTTATATCTTCGGGAAGGGCAGAAAGAAATTCCTCTCGGCTGCCTTGTGAAGTTGTCTCTTGACCCATAAGTGAATTTTCCATCGGAACTTCAACATAATCCCCCGCACTTAGACCAGGAGGAACAATCACCGATATCCGGGATCCACTAGGAAGTGATACACCAAAACTCTGGTTCTCGTAAACTCCATCTGGAATTCGGAGTCTTATATATTGAACAGATTCTTCAAGATTCGTCTTTTTTGAAGCAACAAAGACAAACCAATCTCGCTGCCGAAGACCAGGAGGAATTTGCAGTATTTGAAATCCTCTCCTTCCTTGAATTTGAAGCTTCATGAACTGGCCTCCATAGTATCCTTTGGGCACTCGGACTTTGATTGTGATTGTTTCATCACTATGGTACAGACGTTGCGATAAATTCTTGTTTTCTTCTTCCAAAACTGTTCTAGCACGGATGTTATTGTATATTTGTGTCTCTTGCTCTTTTTGAAAGGCCTTGAGAGTCTCCTTTGCTCGATCATCAACTTGAGGACGAGTCACAAAATCATCAGACCTTCTCGTTGAAAATCCGTTGTTTCCTGTAAGAGGCTGTGACAGATCAGCCTCCATAATCACATCCTCTTCAAAACCGCTTGAATGTCGTCGCTCCCATGCTTTACGAAGGTTCTCCATACAGGATATTTTTATGAACCCATTTTGCAGGGTTGTTTTTTATGAACCCATTTTGAGATGGATATATATTTTATGAGCCAGTTTTGTGATGGAGGCCTTTCAACACCTGGCTGTGGTTTCGAAAGTGCGTCTGGAATTGGAGAACCACTTGGGAATATCAGACAACGACCTTGCTGAGTTCCTTATTGACTTGGCGAAACAACATAAGTCACCGTCAAGCTTCTCAAAGGCATTACTGAACCAAGATGATAGTTTTCCGTATAGTGTTGCTCAGAACATATATAAGATTGTGTTGCCTGAAACTCAGCGTTGTGAAACCGCTGTCAATGTTTCGAAACCCGGGGCGTCGCTAGAGGAGAGCGTGTTACCTGGTTTAGCTATCCCCGACAAAACCGACGGTAGTTTGAAATTCGGTGAAGGCTCTGAGGATCGTACAGAACGACGATTGCGTGAGATTCGCGATCAGTATAACCACTTCGAAGACGCAGTTCCCAGGCAACAAAAATTAAAGAAACTGAAAGAACAAAAACTGGAGGTGGGATCAATATTTAATGGAACAGTAAAGAACGTCAAGGACTTTGGATGTTTCGTGCAGATCGACCAAACATTTAAAGATATACGAGGAGGATTCGTTGAAGGGTTAGTGCACATTCGAAACATATCCCATGAGCGCATCAACAACCTTCATGAAGTGGTGAATCGAGGCTCCAAAGTGAAAGTGAAAGTGTTGAGTGTTGATGGTTCTAAAGTGGCTTTGTCATTGAAAGATGTTGATCAGCACACTGGCGAGGACCTTTCTAACATGCCATCAAATTCGACTTCATCGTCTGCTGATTTTTCAATCACCAATCGGGGGAAACGTAGACATGCATATACGGAAAATGAACTATGGGAAATTCGTCAGCTGATCAACTCGGGTGTTCTGCCTGTAGAAGCATATCCGACATTCGATGAAGAAACAGGAGTCATGGCTCGGGAACATGAGGTTGAAGAGGAAGTAGATATTGAAAAGCAAGATCAAGAACCGAATTTCCTTAGAGGCCAAACGAGTTCATCCATGTCGCTTGCTCAAGTCAAAATTATTCAAAACCCTGAAGGATCACTTCAAAGGGCCGCGATGACGCAATCAACGCTCTTTAAGGAGAAACGTGAAACGAAAAATGCCCAAGAACAGCAGCAGTTGGATTCTGTACCCCGTAACCTCGGTAGAGCTTGGAACGACCCTATGGCAAATGTAAATGAGAAAATCCTTGCTGCAGATGTGAGAGGATCAGGACTAGCTGCCCGTGAAATTCCAGAATGGAAGCGACAATCAATGGGTGCGACCCCGTCATATGGCAAGATCACCTCCAAATCCATACAAGATCAGCGTGAGTCGTTGCCTATATATAGACTCAAGTCTCAATTACTGGAAGCATTTGCTGATAACCAAGTATTGGTGGTGATTGGGGAAACTGGATCAGGCAAGACAACGCAGATGACACAGTACTTGATGGAAGCAGGGTATGCCGATCGAGGCATTATAGGATGTACACAACCCCGTCGAGTTGCAGCTCTTTCTGTGGCCAAGCGAGTAGCCGAGGAGTTTGGATGTAGTGTAGGTCAAGAAGTAGGATATTCGATACGGTTCGACGATTGCACAGGGCCTACAACACGCATTAAATACATGACGGATGGAATGCTGATGCGTGAGTACTTGGCTGATAATGACATCAATCGATATTCTGTGATCATGTTAGATGAGGCCCATGAAAGGACAGTGGACACCGACGTGTTGTTTGTTCTATTAAAGAAATTGCTCTTGAGAAGAAAAGATCTTAAACTGATTGTTACTAGTGCTACCTTAGATGCTGATAAATTCTCCAGATATTTTTTCGACTGTCCTATTTTCACGATTCCTGGACGCACATATCCTGTGGAAATTTTGTATGCGAAAGAAGCGGAGTCGGACTATTTAGATGCTTCGCTTATCACAGTTATGCAAATCCATCTCAGTGAGCCAGCAGGAGACATTCTATTGTTCCTTACTGGTCAGGAAGAAATCGACAGCGCCTGCGAGACACTATACGAGAGAATGAAAGCGCTGGGTAAAAAAGCACCTGAACTCATTATACTTCCTGCTTATAGTTCCCTTCCAAGTGAAATGCAATCCCGAATCTTTGATCCAGCTCCTCCTGGCGCTCGTAAACTAGTGGTTGCCACCAACATCGCCGAAGCATCGATCACGTTAGATGGAGTGTTCTATGTAGTGGACCCTGGATTCGCCAAACAGAATGTTTACAATCCCAAGCTTGGAATGGATTCGTTGGTAGTGGTCCCTATATCCCAAGCATCTGCTAGGCAGCGGGCCGGTAGAGCAGGAAGAACAGGTCCAGGCAAGTGTTATAGGCTGTATACTGAATTGGCTTATAAAACGGAGATGATGGCAACATCGGTCCCGGAACTCCAACGCACCAATCTGGGAAGTGTGGTTCTTAAATTGAAAGCCATGGGGATCAATGACTTGCTTCGGTTTGAGTTCATGGATGCTCCACCAGCACAAACATTAGTGGCTGCCATGGAAGGCTTGTATGCGTTAGGTGCTCTTGACGAAGAAGGATTGTTGACTAAAATGGGTCGGAAAATGGCAGAATTTCCACTGGATCCTGTGCTTGCAAAGACCCTCTTAGCAGCGGTTGAATTGGGGTGTGCTGACGAAGTTGTCACCATTGTAGCTATGCTTAGCGTGGAAGGTATTTTCTTCAGACCAAGGGAGAAACAGCAGCAGGCAGATCAGAAAAAGGCAAGATTTAATCAAGTAGAAGGTGACCACTTGACCTTACTGGCAGTATATGCGGCTTGGGAAAAAAGTCGCTTCTCAACTCCGTGGTGCCATGAAAACTTTATCCAATCAAGGTCTATAAAACGGGCACAAGATATTAGGAAGCAGCTTCTGGGTATCATGGATAGATACAGGATGCCGGTGGAGAGTTGTGGTCGACAGTTTCAATGTGTTCAAATTGCAATCGCCAGTGGTTTCTTCACGAATGTTGCCAAGCGAGATCCGCAAGAAGGATACCGAACTGTGCTTGAAGGGCAACCCGTTTTCGTTCATCCTTCTTCAGCATTGTTTAATAAAAATCCTGAATGGGTTATTTACCATGAGCTGGTTTTGACAACAAAGGAGTACATGCGTAATTGTATGGCAGTAAATCCGAAATGGCTCTTGGAAGTCGCTCCTCAGTTTTTCAAAAAGGCCGATCCGAATAAACTAAGTAAGCGAAAAAGGAACGAGAAAATAGAACCGTTGTATGATCATAGAGACCCTGAACACAATTGGCGTCTCAGTAAACGACGCGGCTAGTTCAACATTAAATGAATAAGAAAATGAATTTATTATCGTGTCTGAATAACCCCAGCAGCAATCAATTTTTCAATTTTACCTGCAATTTCTGGATTGGACATATGCTTTTGTGCAGACCCAGGATTTTCCGACATCTCTCTTAGTACTGTGGTCATCACAGGATCATTCATGATGTTCCTGATCTCAGGGTCTTCCATGGCTCTTGAAGCTCGTTCTTGATTGTTCTCTCCCTGTGAAGTTTGTACCGCATATCGAGTCTTCGCTAGGCCCTGTTTACATTCTTCATTATTGGAGTCCAACTCGATTCCTTTCTGATAAGTGTCCAATGCTTTGTGATACTCTTTGAGGAAAAATTCAATGTTTCCTTTTCGGGCATACATCTTGATATACTTTGGATCCAGTTCAAGAGACTTGTTGCAGTCCTCCATCGCTCTGCCAAAATCAGCAACCTTCATATAGGCTGCAGCTCGGTTTCCATAGTAAACTGGGTTCACTGGGTCCCGCTTCACTGCATCCGAGTACGCTACTATAGACTCAGGAAACTTTCCCGATTTAAAAAGTTCATTTCCTTTCTCTTTTGCCTCTTTCCCCAATTCAGGATTCACATATTGATTTGCTTCTTCTTTTTTCATCACCTTTTCAATTTTTTTCAACTTCTCGGCCACATCGCTGGTCTTGCATTCTAGCTGTGCTTCCTCGTAAGCTTTCTTTGCCTTGAGCCACTGCTTATGCTTGAAGTATGCATTGCCTAAGCGAGTGTATGCCTTGGCAATTTGCTCATAAGGCGCGTATTTGGATCGACCTAGCACAATCGCTTCTTCAACAGCGGTCACAGAACCTTCCAAATCTTTCATTTCCAATTTCACAGCTGATATGTTTAAAAGATATGTCATATCATCAGGATCTGCAGTGAGTGCTTTCTCGTAGCACTCAAGGGCTTGATCAAACTCACGCTTTTTGTAGTGAGCATTGCCTTCTTCTTTTAACTTTTGGGCAGATTCACGATTAGCTCTTGCTTGTTTCTCCTCGGGAGTTTCATTCTCTCGTTTCATTCTTTCCTCGTCTTCTTTTCGCTTCAAATCCGCTGCCTCTTTTGCTTCCTTGCGTATCTTTTCATCCTCTTTGTTCTTGGAAGATTGCGCAGCGTCTTCACCTTCATTTCGAAAGTTAATTCCCAGAATCTCTTGAAAGGTCTCCTGAATGCGCGGATCCTGAGCTGCATACTGAAGCATTTGAGGGTTTTGTTGGATCATGTTCAACATCGAAACGTAGCTTTGGTCGCTCAGATATTTGCTCAACTTAGGACTAGCAGCAATTTTATCCATGAAATCAGGGCCAAACATAGACCCCATACCTCCACCACCTCCAGATTGGGCTTCATTCACGTCCTTGATACCTTGTTGAAGCGATGCATTGGAAGGATCCAACTCAAGTCCCTTGTTGTATGCGGCCAGTGCCTCTTCGTACTTGTGCAACTTATGCAATGCAGCTCCCTTGCGCCCATATCCTTTGGACCATTCTGGTTTCATCTGAATGCATTCCTCAGCATCTTTTAAAGCCGAATCCCCAAAACCCTTGGAAAGGTATGCTGCAGAACGGTTGCTGTAATAGATATGGTCTTTGTGCAGCTTCAGTGCTTGAGTGTACCATTCGATCGCTTTGTCAAAGTCCTTGACCTGCAATGCCTTGTTGCCTTGAGCTTTACACTCTTCTGCTTCACCTATTCGATCTCGAGACGCCATTTTCTAATTTGAAATCTTCTGGAAAAACAACAATGGATTTCCCACTCAAAGAACCCACGTTATGGGGGGCTATTCTCCATATGTGGCTCACCTTATTTTTGGAAACAATTTGGATTTTTTTTTTGTCACCGAGATCAAAAGACTTTCAAAAAGTTCCTGTCTCCTAGGTATGCAGAAAAACTCAGTCACTGAATAAGCAATACCAGACCTGAACATGAACACTGCAGTCTGGTCAAAATCACAATGTACTTCTTTATTCAAATGGTACCGGCATACTTTTAAAATTTTTAAATGAAGAATAAATAATTGGAGTGACATAATATTTCGTGGATATCTTATCTGATCCCCACGTTTAATAGATCTATGCCAAACACCTTTGCGGCTAGGGTAGCAATTCATGTTCGGCATTTTGTCACTGGAGTACCTTCGAAAATCGTTTTCGGTATTCCAGGTCATTAAAACAGCCTAGAAAATCACTTGTTATTCGTAGCAATACCTACAAATATCAAAATCACACCTACTGCATGATTTTGTGTGTTCATTGAGATCTAGCGGTCGATGACAAACATCGCACTTCAGGTCTGGTTCTGAAACTAGCGAGCAAAAAAGTGGATGCCCTAGAGGACATGACTTAAAAGTGGTAGTATCAGAAGAGCGACCATCGGTTAAGTTGCATTTATGTTCTCGTGAACTACCATCAGGTTTAATAGTTTCGCATATCGTACAAGGAAGAGATTCTGTAACATGATTGTCCCTCAATCGTTTTTGGCTTTTAATTTTTTTCGCGTTACTTTTCATTTGTGGGTTCCACCGGTAGAAATCAAACCAATGCTCACCAATAACGGGGTTCTTCAACAAGCGGGCATGTCGATATAATGAGTGATTCAAACACCCGAACATTCGCTCCGGCTCTTCGCCAATCACATATTTGAATGGATGGAATGGTCTCTTGCAAACAGGAAACGGAATGGAACCGCCCATACCCCATCGTTTATTCGCAGCTGCCACACTTTGACCTTGCTTGGATTCGTCATGCGACTGACCGTACAAAGTACCTCCATATAAAATACCTTTCTTAACTGGAAACCCACAGATAAACCCGCCTGGTACATCAGGAAGAGCAGACTGGGAAACTTGGGGTCAGTCAGAAGGAAGGATTCCAGGGTCTACTATCTTAGCAGGAATCGATGCATCGTGGACAGTGTGAGTCGGTTTCGGCCTCCTGCTTATCCTAGTTGGTAACATCAATTGGACATCGTTTTTTTTTTCTAGAGGGATTCGACTAATTGTACTGGAAAGTATTACACGATACGATGCGAATTCAGTGAATTCTTAAATAATGTTGTTGCTTCTGGTCACCGCACGGGTCGTCCTCAGGTGCTTTTTCTTCAAGTTAAAATTTAATGAGTATGCATGTACGAATCCTATTTGAGCGTTCAAATGAAAATTTGCTGGCAATGTATCCCAAACACGCTTGAGTGCTGAAACTAATCGGCAATCTGGTTGAGCTTCCGTTTAAGTGTCGATCTATATTTCACGTAACACTATGTCAGCCTCGTTATTAGTTTACATCTCGGAAATATCTTTGAATCGTGAATTCAAATGTTTCCCTACTCTCGTCCTAGAAACACCGGAGATTTAAAACACATCCGAGTCCTTCCATCCTCGGGAAGATATCCTGTAATTAAACGACAACATAGAATTTTTTAGGATCACTACCTGGTACTCGGTAGTCGATAAAGAAAGCTAATTTCTAATAAAAATATATTTGGTAGGTATGCGAGATCATTTTGGTGATACAGAGAGAGGAAAATCAATGTATAAAGTATTTTTAAATACTTTAGTAGCTACTTCATGGAACGCGTTTGCAGGGGACATAGCTGTCAAGTCGAGGGATGCAATTAAATTACATCAGGAGAAATATAATGCGAATTC
>Ga0105053_10006251_pt1 | contig 16495 bp, 7 predicted proteins | sample BON01_FD_78093 | JGI IMG/M metagenome (GOLD analysis project Ga0105053, IMG submission 78093) | Freshwater microbial communities from Lake Bonney liftoff mats and glacier meltwater in Antarctica - BON-01 | ecosystem: Environmental > Aquatic > Freshwater > Ice > Glacier meltwater | place: Lake...
ACAATGCAGGAGAAGCGCTCACTTTTAGGCTGATTAAACTTTATGATACCACACTTCAAATTTGAATTTTCGCTGAACCCTGAGCAGTGTACAACTACTAATAACTCTAGTGAAGTTCATTATTTTTCCGCTGTGCATGTTGTATGAAAGGACAAGCTCGTTTGTTGCTATTCTTCGTACCCTTAATGGCGGCAGGGAGTGACGGATGGATATGCGATACCAACGCTATATCAGTGGTACAGGAAATAAAAATAAACGCGATATGCACACCATCTAACACCGGAACAAACCTCCAATCTGCACTTTTGTTTGACGAAAGCGGACCTTGCCACTTCAACTTGAGCTTTGAATTCCAAACAGACACCTGGGATGATATCACACATGCACTAGCAGATCTGTCAAATCTTGCTATAATTACTGACAATCCTCGAGACACAGTTTTCGAAAAACTTACACTAGGTGTAGACCGGGCTGCCTCAGATTCTGAGATACATTCTTTCTGTAAGAATTTACTGGCTATAGGCCCACTACGGCGAGTTGAAATTCTGGAGCTTCAATTAAGACCGAGTAGCGTGCTTCCTTGGTGCATATCCAATATTGCATCGCAAATAAACAATTTGCGAATTATTTTCGTCCAAGAACCAGCAAGGGGTTTCCAATCATTCTCAACTAATCATTTAAGCAGCTTACCATCCGGTGTCTCGAGTATATTAATACAATCATCTGCATGTATGAGTCTCGATATACTAACAGCCTTTCCCATGCGCCTTCAATCCCTAAATTATGAAATTCTTGCAAATCCCGACAGTTTGTCATGCACAATACTGGACCTCAACATGCTTCCAAAAACTCTCATCTCACTTTCGTTTCACGGAATAACCATGCGTAATCTGCAGAGCATTTCAGAATTCGCTTCACTCAAAGTCCTGAACATATCTAGCTGTGATGTGACGAATTTATTTCCATTTGGCTTACTACCCTGGTCATTGGAGCATTTCGTCTTGCAACGTAATTCAATCTCAAACAGTCTCAACTCGATGGATTGGTCCTCGATGCCTAACTTGACAAATGTGGATGTTTCAGACAACCCACTTCTTTCGGGGGCAGTATACCCGAACTCCATAGCAATGAATTTAAATGTGGCAAACACTGATGTGACTTTTGAAAACACGATTTCAAATTCAAGGACTGACACTAAAAGGCAAAGCTCTCCGAAAGCAATTTCTGGTAGTTCGATGGTCGTAAGCAACCGCTATAAATGTACTTGCAAACTATTAGCCAGTCTTCGAGACTATGACTTCAATGGAGGTCGTCTAATAACAAATTCAAGAGTCAAACCAGTATGTTCAAACTTCTTCCTGGAAACCAACATGGATCAGAACGTCTACATAGAAGACGTATTTGGAGCGCCATGCCGTGGTAAAAACCGTTCTATCGTTGATGGTATATCAAGCTCGTTGGATAACGGCAAGACAGTGCATCTCTCATGGAATGTAGAGGCAGACGAAGCACTGCCTCTACCACAATATGACCTCAAAATACCGCTGGATAAATATCAAAAGTCTTGTGAAGGATGTAAACTCCTTTTAAATGATCTTAAATCGAGAAACAGTTTGCCAATACTCTCGCACGCAAGATTCTATTTCGTGAAAATCTTGAATACCCCCAATCCATGTTGCTTACCAGCTACGAATCATTGTATCGCTATTCCGCCAAGTGTTGTAGCCATGGCTTCGAGTTCACTAGTTGTTAGTGTGCTAGCTACGAATGTTTGGGAAATCAACGGCGAAATACAAGCTCAGCATGACCCATTTCCGATATCATATGAAACTCTCCCTGTCAATCCACTAAACCAACTGACAGTGAAGACAACGAGAGACACTCGAATGTATTCCGTATCAGCTGTGCTTGTACCGGATGCAACCATACCAATTGATTCAAAAGTGAAGGCTACTGTCAGCTTTGCAAATGGAACTACGTACGGTATTGAAATTCCAATATCTGATGAGGGTATTGACCTTTTCAAGGAGAGCGATCTAATTCCGAATATGAAAGTAGCTATTTCTTCTCCTGGATTCTTGACTGTGGAGTTTAGTTTGTTAAAATGTCCTCATTATCAATGCGGTGTTTTTAGAGACAATGTGGTAGAATGCAAAGTACCCGAGATAGGATTTTATAAATCTACTGAACTGAAAAAGACAAATGAGATGTGCGAAGAATGTCCTAGTGGCGTTACCACAACGTCATTCGGATGCGTCGGCGAGAAAAAAGATTGTTGTAGTATATCCGCTAAGGGGTTTTATATGGACCTCCAAACACACAAAAGCGCAAGATGTAATGCAAATTGGGGAATCGGTTGTCCCGTACCAGGACTAGACAGTAACACCGTGAAAATCAAGGATACTTATTGGAGAACCGATTCCCAAGGAGGCTTGCTTGAAACATTTAAATGCCCTATTGATGTATCGTGTACTGGAACCCCTGAAAAGTGCGCCAACGGTTTTGACGGAGTTCTTTGCTTGAACTGTGCGAGAAACTACTATTCCTCATTTCGCGACATAAGGACATCTGAACTCAACTGCTACCAGTGTAATTCTTTTAGAACTTCCTCGGAATACGTGGTTATAGCAATCGGTGCATCGATATCTCTCATCGCACTACTTGTTGTAGTACTCTACTTGTGTCAAATTCAAAATGGATGGACAATATTTCCTTCTGGTCATCACACCCACACAAAGCTGCTATTTTACTGGAGACATAGCGGATCAAACAAGTTGAGAATTTACGTTGGCTTTCTCCAAATATTTTTTATCCAGTCTCACTATTATTTCCCTGTATCTGTTAGCATATTTTCACGCTGGTGTACCATAGATATAAATCCATACGTGCTGTATTTTATACTACCAGCGATTTCTCTTTTCATTTTGGGTCTACTTGCGCTGCTGAATCGTTTAGGCAAAAAGTCGATAGAATGCCGTGCTTACAAATCCAAAGTGACTTTGATGATCTTATTTTTGGTTTTCCCGTACTGCTTTAACTCATTGACGAGTATGCTTGAATGTGTAGACATTAATTTTGGCAAATATCTCAAGCTGGATTATAGGACAGCGTGCTACGACAAAAATGTGATGCCATGGCCTATTTTTTCCACTACTGCATGTATTTGTATACTTATGTGGATGTTGGTGGCCTTCATTCGACCGGTTTGGACTCATAGAAGAGTTCTTGGTTTAGGTACTTGGGATCCAATGCTAAACAAGCAAATGGGCATCATCAAGTTTATATACAGTCCGTATACAAACAAATGCTTCTGGTTTGAGCTGTTTGAGCTAGTAAGGAAGTGTACTGCCTTGCTTATTGTGATAGTAGTTCCTATCCACCAACCTATATGGGTTGAAACGAATTACAAAGATTATTTCACTCCTCCCGCCGCGTGGCAAGAGGGACCGTTGCTGTATGGCATCGTTTCCAATATCGTTCCCTTTTTGCTTTTGCTCTTCATTCAACCTTATCGAAACCGATTCGACTTTTCTTTCGCCATAAGTTCCTTATTAATAATGAGTGTGGTCCCTGCAGTGCTGTTCTCTCATTCAGCAATATTTGAAGATTGGATTTTGTTGTTGGGTTTTTCGTTGGAGACGATATTGCTTCTTGTATTGATATGCGCTGATGCAAGGCACTTTTACTACTATCCCAAGAGATTAGATGATGTACGTGGTCGAAGAGTGGAGACTTTGAGAATGGACGAAACCCTTGGTATCAAGATAGAATCTCAAAGGCATTTGTTTTCGCTTCCACCTGTATCTCCACCAGTTTACATCGGAACCAACTCCGCCTTTGATTATGGGGAAGAGTTGGATGAATCGTCCCAAAATGAATGCCCCGAAATTGAATATCTTCTAGCTGAATCTTCATCTCCTCGCTTCCTTGTTCCGTTTGGAAGTATAGGAAATGGTTCTGGTGGAGTAGTCGAAGTTGCGATTGACAGTCAATCATTCGACATAGTTGCCATTAAAACAGTTTCTATGGCAACGGATGAAGGATGTCGATTGGTTGACGGGGAGCTCGATGCTTTAAAGAACAATAAATGTGATGAAATCATTGGATATAGAGGAGCTTTTTTCGATAGGGCCTCTAGAAACGCAAGGATGATATTCGATTTTATGGATTGTGGAAGTCTACAGGACTTGATCGAAGACAGCACAACTATCAAATCGAATCCCATGCGCAAATCATTCCCTTCTGGGATGGGTCCCCCGGTTACGGTTACGAGATTAAGTGAACCTGTGTTAGCAGTGATATGTTGCGATCTCCTTACAGCCCTCGCCTTCTTGCATAGCAACAGTTATCTACACCTTGACTTGAAACCAGCGAATATCCTTTTGTCTTCAGATGGCCATTGTAAACTTGCTGACTTTGGGCTTGCAACTAGCACCATTGATGGGTTTGCATCGACTGCATCATTCAAAGGTACTTTGAAATATCTCAGTCCTGAACGCATTCGGGGAGAGGATGCAAGCACAGCAAGCGATATATGGGCGTTTGGTCTTAGTATCCTTGTGTGCCTTACTGGCAAATACCCATTTTCCGTTGACGAGACCGAAAATACAACATCAGAAAAGCACTTTTACTGGAATCTTTTAGAGAAAATGAACTCTGGAAATGAAGTGGACGTTCCTAGTACATTAAATGAAATAGCGGTTCCGCCACCTTTAGTCAATTTTCTGAAGTGCTGCTTGAAGCTCAATCCCGAGGAAAGGTATTCGGCTGAGGCGCTTCTTGGTCATCCTTGGTTGGTAAATAGAAAGAGTGAGCCTCGGAGTTACTGCACAGATAATTTCGGTGTTTCTTCAACCTTACTTAGCATCATGGTTGGTCGTTTGTTAGATAGGCTTGGTTCTGATTCTACCCCCAGAGAAACTTCTGTTATTCATATCCAAGAAAACAAACTGGTCAACCTGTCTTCACAATTGGAATTGTCTTTGGATATCATTCGCTACTCGTTTCTAGTTGCTGCTGGCCAACAGGATTTTCTTCTTCAATTCGACACTTAAAATTGTAATCAACATTCTATATAAACATTTGCTATTCCAAATCAACGAATGCAATTAAATTGATAGAATTCAGAGGTAGAAAACCCTCCTTCGCCGATACTATGCATGCGGTGAGCTCCACCTTGTCGAGGACCAAAAACTTTGACTTGCCTAATATGAGTATCTCGTCCATTCTGATGCATGGCTAAAACTTCGATTTGAAGAAAATGGGCTCTTAGAACGCCTTGACCTCCATGATTAGCTATTTCACCGACAGGAATATAAATCCAACCATTGGGTTCATCTAACTCAAGTTCGTGCACTTCTTCTAAATCATGAAAGGTGGTTCCTGCTCGAAGACTCAATTTCTGAGGAGTATAGCTTTCGTCCAATTTATAATCAAGAAAAAAACCGACTTCAGCTATGCTCATTTTCTTGTGAAACTGGATGTTGATCAAGTGAGGTTGTGAGCCATCCGATTGCCAGTACGTATCAGTATTGTCATCGCGAAGCTGCTCCACACCATTTCCCGGCTTTGCTGTTGAAAGAGACCATACTGCTTCGTTCCCTATCTCCCGTTTCTCTGTCAGGCTCAACTTGGTCGAAGATACATCTACTCTCTCAGCCATCTTCCTTTACGCCAGATGGGGGCTATCCCGAATATCAAATTTTTTAAATTCGAATTGAAAGACATCGGCGATAGTTTTGACGACATTCTTGAGGAGCTATCATCTTAAGTGAATTGCGAGTAGTCTGATTCTGGGACACGTGAGACCCCACCCTATATACTTATTCTTTTTAAGGCATATCTACCCAGCCTCTTCATGCACTTTTATCTTTAATTTAAAAGACAGGTAGCGGATAGAAGCAAATTTAATGAAAATTCCCCGTCGAAGGTTGCTGGAGAAAGATAAAATTGGTGACTAAAATCGATTCTATTTTTGAAATGATCTATCTTAAAAATTATGCTACAATTACAGATGTTCTTCGTGTGGGAACAACGTCGAAAAGTTCATTTCCCGCTCTTTCCTTTTGAATTTTCTGTAAACTGACTCTTTTGGTAGCAAGCAGCCGCTGGGTTTCCACTACGTAGTTGAAAATCCTGTCCCGCTCTTCGGGGGTTTTGAACCACATGGTCATCTTCTTGGTGATCTCCCAACTGGAAATTTTCTTCCTACCTTTAGGCAGTTTTTTCAAAAGCGAGTTATCAGAACTACAAGATTTATGTTTGAAAACCATCGTTAATGGATAAACAGTTGTCTTGCCACTCATGGCTGAGCCGTTTGGTGTACCAATGTGTTGAGTGTCCACCATCAACTTGGCTAGATCAATCCATGCCTTGGTTTGGTATTTCCCTGTACCAACCCTTTTTGCTACTATGAGAATATCCGAGAAGACAAAAAACATGTAGTCCTTTCGCTTGTCAGCGGCTTTCTCAATCTTCATATTTATATCACTCGAATGGATTGTAGCACTGATATACCATTCATTATTGTAAATCCGACCAGGAGCCAATACCTGAAACCTGTCAACCTCGCTTCCCACTATTTTAGGAGGGACAAAAAGTTGGGAAGCTATTTGAAAATGCCTTATTTCCTGTGCAGCCAATCGTTTACCATGTTCAAACTCCTCAGTGACTGAATCGAATTCGCTTTTAAGTTGCTTCAAAAACAAATACGCTTTGGAACTCGGATTTGTGCACGTATAAACCAGATCCGCTAAGAATTCATTATAGCGACTTATGCGGTTCATTGGCTTGGCTAGCAAATCCTTTAGATCAGTTGAATAACATGGATGCCCTTTGAAGTCCGACACCGATCCTAAGAATTTAGCGAATTTCGGCTGATCCGTTTTACAACGAACCAGCAATCGTATGCTCTTTGAATGCTCCCTGGCATAAACTGCATATATGGTTTTGATATATGGGAGGGCTTTCTGCAAAGAACCGGAAAAACGTATAGCTCGTTCCGCTGGCGAAATATCCTTATTCCTCATTTCCTTTTCCATATATCTGATCAACTCCTCGTGCAAATAAACTAATTGTTTCAAATTAGAGAAGATGATATCGATCTCGCGCTTTTCAACTATTGCAGCGGATTTTACGGTGCATGCGGAGTTGAGGTCAACCTGATCTTCTACTGCAGACATTAACGGCTGATAGTAGTATTGATTGATAACGTCCAAAGTATCGATGTATTCCTGCTCGTTAAAATATAGTTTCTTCAGTAAATCCACATTGGTATCTTTAAAATCACCATGCTCCAATGATGTACGAAGTCCTTTCAGTACTTGGTTTTGCAAAGATTGAACAGCGCAAATACTTTGACGTTTCAATACATTAGCAGACTTCGGTGGCGGGCGAGGAGGCGATCTTTCTACCGAAAGAATTTGCTTTGGAACATGCATTTCTCCACTCAGTCGTTTCCTTCTAAGGGGAAGGGCAGGAGATTTATTACATGCAGTTAGCGGTGTGTTCTCGGCTATATCTTGTTCGGAATCATATTGAGCCATTTCTTCGTTAGGCATTGGTTCCATTTGAACCAGATCATTCAATATCTTAAAAGAGCTATTGACCCTTCGCATGCTTCTTCGAGAAGACGTTCTGAACGACTTATTGTTCATAAAACTTTGAGCTGAATTTAGTGAAAAGCTTGAATTCTGAGAATTGCCACCATTCATGGGAGGCTCCTCTTGTTGGCAAGCAGAAGGTAAATAGCGACGTAGGATCTCCATCTGCTGTTCAAGTAGTCGCTTTTCTGCCTGCAGGGTCTCTTGTTCAGAATCATGCAGCTTCTTTTCAGCTTTTGCCTCTCTCAATAATCGAAGCTGGTCCTTGAACTTAAGTATGACGACGTAGTTTTTCCAAAGTCTTTGAATAAAGATGGCCGCATACAAAAGGTTCTGATAGTGGTGAAATGCATACATAGAGCGATGCATGGATTGAATTCGAGCTGCAGCGTTGGATTTAACCAGGAGCCGCTGCTTAAGTTGTATCTCTTTCGAAATACGGATCTCTTGCAGCATGCGTTTGAACTTATTAACTGCGATTACTTTGTAAAAGCAGGACCGTAAAGCAATCCTTGCACAGTAGATCTTCAATCTTTTCAATGTTGCCAACGAACGCGCAAGAGCATCAGCACTATTCATTTCATCTAGCAAAATATCTACCTTATGAAGTGAGCCTGCAGCAAAAAATATTTTTGTATGACCGTATCGGTACCCATCTGTTGGAATAGAATATGCTTGCAAAAGTGCTCTGATGAACTTTGCCCCCTTACGTCGATCACAATCCATTTTATTGCACGACTTGGAAGTTGCAACATCCACCAGTTTATTACACGTTTTAACTATTGACTTTGGTAGGTTAGCCATGAAACTCTGCAGAAGTTTGGTGTAGTCTAAACGCGTCGGGAAACCTCCGCTTTTCAACACCATGGCAGTTTGGGGAATTCCCAAACATTGCAATTGATCTTGTACGTAGGATGATTCCACCCATTTACCTTCACCATGATCTCTGCTCATTGATGAATTTGGTTTGATGCATCGAACGAATGAGCACTGCGTCGTTTCTAAATCTTCAATCAAATTGCCGATCTGCAAAGTGAATTTGGAAACAATTCCTTTGGTTTTCTTTGCGGATGTCTTTACTGAAGACATACTAGATAGCTCTTTTACAAGAATGACTGTTGATCTTTTAAGAATCGAATGTGCATCTTTTGGGAGCCTATCAAGATTTTTTGCCACAAAATTGCCAATTGTATATACGACATCTGCAGCGTAATGGCTCACGATAAAAGTGCGTCTAGCGTCTTTTGGATGTGGACGCAGATACCGAGGATGACTTGAACATTGTCCATGTAATGTCTGAAGAAATTTAGCATCAGTTGGGTTGGGTGCTTCGCATTGAGCTTCAAGAATTCGAAGAATACCCGATTTTCCTGATAAAAGTTGAAGACAATGATCGCCTGCACTTGATGTTACAGGAATGGTTTCTACGAGAAAACCTTCCTGCCGATACAATGAAGCCTCTGCAACAAATATCTGCTGTTCAAAAGACTTCTGTAATGCTTCATTCGCAAAATTGATCAGAATTTGCTCAAAGTCATTTCTCTGAAAAGTTTCGAATCCAAATATATCCAGAACTCCGATCGTTGTGCTCTGTTCGTGCAGGTCATTGTTGAAGCTCAAGCGAGTATTAATTTTTTGAACGATCCAATCAAACAAGTTGCTGTACAGGTTTTTTGAGAGCGCGTCTCGTGATTCAACCGCATCGTGCAAAGGCTTTCTCACTGAATATGGTTCCTCCCCTTTTACCAGTACCGTTCGTTCACAAATTAATACGTGAAGATCAGTATTGGACAAACCTAACAGCTCTGCAGCAATATCTAATGAGCTATGGGAAGCCACAAAGGCCACCATCCCTTGTTCAGTTTCTTTCTCGATAATCAATATGTTACCAATATGCAGAATGCAAGATAAAACTTGGAAAATAGAGTCACGAAATTCCATTAATCCAAGTGCCGAAAATGCATCGTTGAGTGCGCTGAAATGTTCCTCGTCCATTCTTAAATTTTCTGGAGTTTCTTCCTCTGTAGGTTTCTCATTCAAAGGACTTGTATACCTGTAACTTGATTGGTCGCCAACCAACTTTATCTTTGCACGTGTTTCAGGATTCAAGCCCGCAAGCAATTGATAGAATATATGAAATGTTCTTTCTCCAATACCGTGGCTACTAAGTCGAGATCTTTCTAGCAAGTACGGGCTCACAGAAGCATATTCGAGAATTGGTGACTTATTCGTCGGATTAAAAACATAATGAAGTTTGGTAAACTTTCCAAAACGTGAAGAGTTGTGGTTCCTCAATGTCGTGGCATTACCAAACGATTCTAAAATCGGACTTGTACTCAACAAAAGTTTCTTGATTGAATCAGTTTCCAAAGCAGAAACCGAACTTCGAGAGATAAGATGACTTAAAACTCTATTTGATACTTCAGTCTTACCAGAACCACTCTCTCCGGCTATGATAATGGATTGAGTAGTTCCGAGAGAATGGTTGCCTAATTGGAGCGTGTTGGAGTTGAAACACAATTGATGAAAAGCTAGTTCACCGACAGTATATGGGTGAGGAATCAAATGGTCGCCTGGTTTATGTTGAGCGCCAATCGGTAATGCTTCTGGAATATTGCGCAATGGGTTCACACTTAAAAGAATCGGCCCTAAAAAGGTATACGGAATATCCATGTATGCACGCTCAGAAAGAACATGAAGAATCTCTGGCTCGTTAACATGTCGTAAACTTGTTAAATCAGGAACTTCACCGTAGTTCATTTCATTGTTTCCAAAGTGAAGTCGGTCAATGGAGACTTTTATTGTAATGCCAAGCGTGGTTACATGCACTCTTGCTTCGTTGTTGCATTGTTCAATGATCTTGCCCCGAAAGTACTCGTCATTAAATTCAACCCATACGTCTTTTAGGCTTGAGTCCTCCATAATAGATGCTTCCACAATAGAATTTCGAATTTCGAATTTGACAACCTCCAGTGGTGTGAAAACGAAAACAGCGAGGGGGGTTTTCCGCGTCATGGTATAATGTAGAATAAAAATCGATTTTTGTTGTTTAAAAAGGGGAAAAAAAAAGAATAAAAAAAGCAGCGACAAAATGGATCGGCCGAGCAATGGAAGAGACAGACAGCTACTAGAGATAATAAGGGAGCACGAAGAGGGATTTCAGATCGTGGCAACCAATGGACTAGGAGAAGGATTTTGGTGTGGTTTGCTGGACGAATTGTACCGACGACTGAAGCAGCAACTAAAAGATTGTCCTCAGTTGGATAGCGCAAGCACGCAAATGTGCACCGCAATTGCACGTCAGGTTTTACAAGATGCAGCGGTGGCATTAATAGGAGAGACAGAAAGAGCTTCTTTGATACTTCGTCAGAGAGCTGTAGGGAAACAACGTTCGTTTAGTGTAGAATCAAAAGATTTTTGGGCCATTTCCTCGCTTCGTACTCTTACAGGGCATGAAAATGAGCACGGTAGACATACAGTTGCTTTTCCAGCAGAGACAGCACATCCTCGATCCTTTATATGCTATGGGTTTAGCGCGGGACTGGATGGGCGCCATTATCTTGAGAAGGAGGCTCGGGCACTTTGGGCTGATAGCCTTCTAGCACCTGTTGTTCAGACACGCAGATTTCGCGAGTTTTATAAATTGTACAAGGAAATATCGCGGAAGTACACCTTTCGAATTGGTGCCAGTGCAAAGGTTCGCTTGGTGGCTGTTCCTCCGCTACCTCCAAAGGCATCGTTATCATTTGTGTCAGGACACGACGAAACGTTTATTGGGAATCGTCGACGTTGCCTGGAAATATGGCTGAGATATATGTCACTTCATAGGATTATTTCCATTAGCACTCCATTTAGATCCTTCATGCTGGAACCGTCAACCAAGTCGCTTGATTCTGACTCGGTGTCTGGCGATTCCAGTACCACCTATTCGGCTTCGATTCAATCCAATGTTTCAAGTTTACAATTTACAAAAGAAGATCCTATTGTTGCTCGAAGGGCAAGAAAGCAAGTGGACGAGGTACTGGCTCGCTATGGTAGTGGCCCGGTGGCTTTGAGCGCCATTCATGCTGTAATACCTCCTCTGGAAAACTCGTTAATATCTGTGAAATCTGCTACCAAAAACGTCGTCAAGAAAATGATGATAAGCAGAGAAGCCCAAATCGATCTTGCCGGCTCCTTGTTGGACCTTTCGAAGAACGTGCTGCAAAGTCCTTCTTCAAAAAGCAAGTTTCGACTTGAACCAATTAGTCGACTTGGAGTTGCTTTGAAGAATAATAAGGATGTTGCTGTGGCTGATGATGATGAAAACTGGTCCTTGCTGGAGCAGAGCATTCGAATGTGGTCAAAGCATTTGATTCCTGAAATGAAGAATCATGTAGCTCATATAAAATCGGCAAGTTTGGTTGAGATGCAAGATGAATCATATACCAAAGTGGTATCTCCTAGTGAACGTGTGTCTGCTGAATGGTTCGAGATGTCGCAGGTTCGTGCATGTATGCTGGTAAAAGCTACAGAAGATCTTGCCCATTCCCAAATTATATTGGCGAGAAAAAATGCCATTAAATGGGAGCAAGTGAAGGCCAAACTATTAGATTTTGACGTTGATCAGTTTTTCGAAAGCCCTGAACAGAAAGTTGGTTTTGAGCCTCACAACTCCTATGGCACTGCCATTTTTGACGAGTCGCTTGCTCGATTTGATTTTAGACACGTTACCGACGAAAATAAATCAACCAAAGGTTTTCCTGAATGGACAGAAACAGCGAATCTCACCCCCCTGGAAATACCTAAGCACGAATCCATTTCCGAGCCTGTCATTCAAACAAGCAACTATGTACAATCTATTGACAACAACACTTCCGACGATGAATCATTCGAGGCCAACTCTCGCTTGGAATTCATCAGCAGGCGGAAAACGGTAACTTTTGCGGATGACACATCTTTTGATTGATACTTGTTTTTATTTATTATTATCAAAACGATTATCGTCATTTGAACATAGGAAGCGTCAAAGTATGTTTCATTGACACTCTGCCTTTTTCAGTTATTTCAATAGTTTGAACTATGATTTTGATGAATTCCAATAGCCATTTGGGTTCCTTTGTGAGATCCTCACAATTTCGTGTAATTCTATCGACCAGTCTTCCGACTCGGGCATATATCAATTGTTCACGCATGGTTACAGCTTCTTCTATACAAAGATACGACAGAATATCAAAAACAAGATACAATCCCAATCCAGATGTATTATCTGCTTGCGAGAACGCTATTGCGATAATAACGGACGTAAACTGCGAGCGTTGTAGTAAAGTTCTTCTTGTATCACGATCCAGGCATAACCAACGAAGACATTTGATAGCTACAAAGTTCATGGGATCGCCTTCCTTTAAGACTAAAATGAACGATTCAACTAAACGTTGTTTATCTTCTCGACCGACTTCCGAACACATTTGTTCAATATAATACCTTGCGTCATCGTAGTTCCTGATCTTCAACAGCTTCGTCAGCAATTCTGCCATTAAAACAGTCAATTGCGCACTAATAAATAACGACGAATCCGCGTCTTCCTTCTCATCGAAATCACTTTGTCTCCCGACTATGGCAATGAGCTGTTCCAACATGGCTGTCATGGCGAAACGGTAACTTTTCGAGCCCCCCGCAAGTATTTAGATTCTTCCGAATCAGGTTAACTGTCATGGATACCGTCGATTTGCAATTGGCCAGAGCCCGTCAAGATCTGGCTTCCGAGGTTAGATTGGGAGAGCTACAACCGTCGAGCATTTCAGCCATGAGATGTGAGCGCCTCTACAGAACTATCTCGGCACTGGAAAGGAGGAAACAGGATCTCCTCACCAGCGTAGCGACTTTTCAGCCTCCAACACATCCACCTCAGATTTATAGAAATGATCTTCCGTCTTTTGAAAGTAGAACACTTCCACATCATGTTTATAGAAATGATATTCCGTCTTTTGAAAGTAGAACGGGTCCACCACATGTTTATAGAAATCACGTTCCTCCGGCTGAAACTATTTCGGATATCAAACAGCCATATGTGCACCGAAAAGTAGAACGATGGCTTCACTCTGATTCGAGCACTGGTTCCCAGTGGGAATGGAAAGGTCGCGCGATTCGGGTGGTTAAACAAGCTCTCTACGCCGATAGCGATCTACTCCAACATTTAATAGCCAAAGCAACAGAATTGGAATTGAAATTAGACAATCTGAAGAACGAAGAGAATAAAAATGAGTATGAAACCAAGGTTCAAAAGGGGGAAGACATCGGAACCGATCGAATCCGTGCTCGCGAGGCAGCTAAAAGTGAGCTCTCTAAACGAGCGGCTATTTTGAAAAGAGAACTGCTGGAAAACAGCGCAGTTAACGTACAATCTGTATTTCGTGGTCATCTAGGAAGGAGGAAAATGAGAAGAGCGCATGAAGAATATGATTTAATAATCCGTCACCAGGGTGCTGAACTAATTCAGTCTCGCTTTAGAGGCCATCTAGCGCGAAAGAAGGTACACGGTTTAAAACAAGAATACGACCAACAACTGACAAATCTCGCCGCAACTACTTTGCAGTCTCAATTTCGTGGAACTTTAGCTAGAAAAGATTTTCGACAAGCAAAAACGTCGAAACAAAGGGAGGCAGCAGGCTCACAGATGATTCAAGCCTGGTGGCGCGGTACAATATCTAGGTTGAAGTTGAGCAGTCTTCGAGCAAATTATCTGGCAAGCATCGAAGAAGATGCTGCAGTGATGCTGCAATGTGCATGGCGTTGTATGCTTGCGAGACGTGAAAAAGACAGAATGAGTGGTCTACGTGCACAAGCTTTAGAAGAATCTGCCGCGATAATGGTTCAAGCTGCTTACCGAGGAATGCAAGCCAGCAAGAGATCCAAGAAGTTAAGGAAGGAATTAGTGGATATTAATGATCAGCAAGCATCAATGGCATACGCAGATCGTATTAAAACAACGTTTTATGCAAAAAGGTTTTTAAATGCAAAACAAAGAGCGGCAGTATTGATTCAGTCGTATGCTAGGAACTTCCTGAAGAGAAGGCGTCAGCCACTAACGCACCAAGTCTTTGCTACGGATATTCAAATTCCTATTGAGAGATTGAATGGAAGAAAAGCGCAAGCAAGCGTGAGAATGACGATTACAGAGAGTGCCGCGCCATATCAGCTAAAGGTGGTGGCGATATGCACTGGCAAAGAAAAGCTGCCCCAATTCTACAGAAAAATTGATATTGCTGCCTTGGAGCAGTTGCTATCTCCTCTGTTCGAGGACCCCGAATTTGACCAAGCGAATGATAAACCTTCGAAGGCAGTACTTCGATGGGTTCGTACAGGAAAGCCCCCTAAGAGAAATCAATTGATACAATGGGTGGTTGAGAGAATGTGGATAGAGGAAATGCCGGACGGTGAGTTTGAGTTGTGCTTGGGTACCATGAGTACATCAGCAGGAGTTCATCAATTGGATCGATCTCTCAACTCTGCACTGCCCATTGGGTCACCCCCACGAAGGCAAGCAAAGCCTGCTGGTGGAACAAGGGAGTCGTTCAACATTCAATACGCCTACTACTAGTAAGAACAGCGCTTGTATGCTTCGGTCTTGTAGGATTAGTAGCCTGTTTCCTACCCCTCATTGCTAATTTGCAGCATCGTTTTCATATTTGACTGATACACAAGTTCGTCTATCGTGTCCTCATGTGTGTGATGAACTTAATAGGTCTTCAAAGACGCTTTATTCCGATTTCAGTTCGCGCCATTGACCCAAACTATAGATCTATCGGATAAAAAGGGATTTATTATACTATTATTGACAACAGGCTCAAATCATTTAAATCCGCTTGCATCTTTTTATTTTCTACAAGATATTCGTAAAGGAGACTAGAAAACTGGGGGAGTTAAATGAATCAGTGAGATGTGAAGCAATATTAGGACGGCAGAAGGAAAAGATCCGTCACCTAATAAATCATGGATGTGATGATTCAACTGCGGCCAACAAGTTTGAATGGCATCATCACAGCAACGCATTCATTTGGCAAGCGTGGTGAAGAAGTAGAAAACCCAGAAGCTGGTGAAACTGATTAATCAATACTCTACCTCAAGTAAACACTGTTGAACCCATATGCAAAATGCAAGAACACAGAAAAGTTGAAGATGGCTGATCGCAAGGTTGATGTACTAGGAATCAAACTATATATCTACAGCCGAGATCCACAGCATGTCGAAATATCTAAATACGAGAAGAAGGTCACAGGTTTCTCAGTTACGTGGTATAATTTTGAACAGAGATTTAGAAATTTGGAAAAAAGTTAAAGGTATCAGTATGTACTTTGATGTTTCTAGGCAAGCGCCGAAGATCGTCGCAACTACCACGAATTAGTCAGTAGGCACGCAATTGTCTTCACTCTTGCATGTTTGACAGGTGGAAAAGTCCGGTTTATACATTGCAGGACCTGCGTGAATATAATTGAAAACATTGCCATCAGGAGTGATTACTGGTAGACATTGAGGCTGCAGACCGATCGAATATAAAGGATGGTCCGCTTGATCTTTGGGAATAGAATCTCGAAATACACCAATTAGTCCAGGACACTGAGAACATCGTGGAACTTCCTGCATCAATTGATCCCATACAAGCTGTCTAGCAGTCAAGATCATGTCGAAGAATGACTCGCAGGATGCACTACACCATTTTCTACAGTTCAAATAAGCCCCATTTTTTGCTGCGCTGGTACATTGTATTTCAGGTGGACGGCGGCTATTCAAGAAAGGCGAAAGATATGAACTAGGCAATTTCTTTATACATTCGCTGCCTTTCAATACTTCATGCATAAATCGCGGCTTACCGTCAACAATTTCAGCCAGGTAGTCGAGCGCTGGTTTGATTTTGG
>Ga0105053_10006255_pt1 | contig 16490 bp, 9 predicted proteins | sample BON01_FD_78093 | JGI IMG/M metagenome (GOLD analysis project Ga0105053, IMG submission 78093) | Freshwater microbial communities from Lake Bonney liftoff mats and glacier meltwater in Antarctica - BON-01 | ecosystem: Environmental > Aquatic > Freshwater > Ice > Glacier meltwater | place: Lake...
CCAGGCAAATTCTTCGTGAATACATCTGCATATAAATCGTTAGTAGGCATATACTTGAACACAATGACACCATCTATTACTAGTTCATGGATTTTATGCAATCTACCATCAACCACCTTTCCTACACCTTTCGGAATAAGCTTTTCATATACTGGGAGGCTTGATTTGGAATCTGTCCATATGATAGTAGGCTCTAGTTGCTCTATGCCCATTTCTTCTAGGATTCTCATGTAGTAGACCACTTCCATTGCTAGTGCTATGCCAGCATAGATTTCCGCTTCACAGCTAGACAGAGTCACACAATGTTGTGTTTGTGATAACACACCAACTGCTGACTTTCCAATTGCCAATATCCACTTATTTCGAAAGTCTTCTCTACTGTACAATAAAATTATCAAACCGTCAAGAACAAAATAATGAAATTCAATTGAATTGGGAATTTGATCTCTATACAGTTTATAATTTAAATTAAATGATACGCTAAACGCAAGGGTGTTTGGCAAAAAGAAAATAACTTAATTGGGGCGTTTTGGGTTTGAGGGTGATAAAAAAGTGTTTGCACTTAATCACTCAATAGCCCCTAAAATCTAAAATTTAAGATGCTATCGTGGTAGTCGGTTGGTCAGTGTTGCAAATATAGTTGAATGTTTGCTATGATTATGTCAGCCTCCGATAACACGAGGCCCGGACGTCGGTCTTTGTGCTCGTCCTTGAGACTCTTCCTGGGAAAATGAATAGACTCATAAAATCGTATAGGTGAACGCAAAATTACATAATGAAACGAGAAGAAAATAGTGTCTGCTTTCTTCTAGTGTTTTTCAATCTCCGTTCGAACATTACTGCTTGCAAATTCTCGATTCCATTTTGCCACGAGTCACTTAAATCAGTTCTTGTCCTTTTGTAACAGTCGTGTCGTCTTTTTATATTTTCTAATTGCTCTTCTGTTGCCTCCATAATTGTAGCATTGTTAACCCATTCTAGTTTCTTCAATGCTCCTTCAGTGGAATAAAAGTAGCATCTTTGTTGGATTTTCATTTGCAGGTCATCAAGCACTTGATCAAATTTTGTCATTAGAACAATACACGACACGATAGTCGGATATTCAAGACAGGATTCTTTCCCAATATCACCAGAAGCAATTAAAATGATGTGGCCTTTCCTTAGATGCCCTTCTGCAAATTTCAAAAGTGGCTAGTGAGGAATTAGATTCATTTAAACTATAGAATGAAAAACGTACCTTGATTTCTTGCATCAGCTCCCCGAAATCACTCGGCGCATTATTCAAAACAAAAGAATCAATATGATGGCTCTTTCCAAATACTGGATCCTTCTCTTTGGTGATGAGTATAACCGCATTGATCCCTTTGCTATTCATCGCGAGTGTATTTAGTGATTCTCGACTACCTATCCACAACTGGCCAGTAAAACCTTCAACTTCATTGTCTTCATCGAGTCTATATTTTCGAGCTTCATTAAAAACGGATTCTCGCTTGCTTTCAAAATCATCATCGTGCCTCCCGGGCGGTTTTGTCTTTTTAAAAACGGATTTTGAATCTAAAGTATTTCCTCGCATTTCTTGGTAAGGAGTGAAACCGTTGCCCTTGCGCCATACGAGATCAGCACAACTGCATTGGTCGTCGTCAATCACCCATCGGCTACTTTGCGGCCAGATTAATTGTAAAGGTTCACTGGCTAGCTTCTCATGAAGCATGCTAGCCGTTTCGAATGAATTGGACATCCGGGCGAGGTCAATGGCTGTTTTTGAAAATTGTGATTCATTAGATTCCAAATGTATATTCGCATTGCCAATTTCAATAAGATAATATAAAATATCTTCTCTTCCAAGCGATGCAGCGAAATGAAGGGCGGTCCATCCACCTTCATATTCACATGTATCGACATCTGCGTTATGACGGAGCAATAGCTTGACAATCTCTAAATGGCTATTCATCGCAGCACATATTAACGGCGTGTAGCCATATAGATCCTGTGCGTTGACATTTACGCTGTAGTCCAGCAATAGTTCACACACTTCAATGTTTCCAACTGCAGCTGCACAGTGCAACGCCGTACGGCCACTATCATCGAGGCTGTCGGCTGCTGCATGCTCAGCAAGGAGATGGCGACAGAACCATAGAGAGTGAAAGTCAGTTTTAGCAGCATACATCAACGGAGATCTCCCAAGTTCATCTCTCACTTGGGTTGTTTGACCACTTTGCAGACGGGAGATGAATAGATGCTTGTTTCCTTCCTTGATAGATGTCAGGAAATCCTTTTCATGCAATGATATATAAGAAACCCCAGTAACTTCAAACATCGCATCATTATCATTGAGCGCTTTCATATGCATCTTAATTTTAGATTCATTACTCTCTGAATAACTAGTTTCAAGACCTTGTTCCGAAACCCGAAGTGATATTTTTGAGGTGCTTTCGCGGAGAAGATCAAGAACAATATCGAATTTGAGTCCCTCTACTGATTTATTATTGATCGAATGAATAAGGTGTCCTTCTTTGAGCTGTTGCAATTCAAAAGATTGAACACAAGTCGTTGCCAGGCCGGCAAATCGAGCTCCACAAAGTAAAGCATTCCCAGGATAGAACCATGTGCCTAACTTGTTATTTAATGAACTTACGTCGATGTCTATTTTAATTGCTCTATACGGTTTCGAGAATTTTAGTATTCTTCGTCGACTCGCCGTTTTTGCGGCCAAATCATACTTCATTAGTTTCGCATACACATCATTTTCCCCATCTTCAGCATCTTTCTGATCCAGTGCAATTGAATCTTTGGTGGACTCCACTAAAATTCGGGCTATTGAAGAAAAAAATTCACACTGTAAATAGTTGCCATCGAGCATTATCAATCGATCCCCAACCTCCAGCAAGTCATGATTTTCTCCTTGACTGATTTTCTCACTGAGCCACCCGTCAAAAACTGCACCTATGCCTCCTGGTAGAGGCGAGAGGTTGAAACTGAAGGGCCCCGATTTGAACTGAACTTCGAAACAATCTTCCATCTCCTGGATTATGTATCCGTTGGAAAAACAAGAAAAGAGCCTGATGACAATCCGTGAGGTAATCAGAAGCAACAACATTATGTGGAATCACTGAATTCACTAATGCTCCTGATGTAATATATTTGCATTCCTCATTCTTCAAAAATGAAAACTCTTTGAAGCCGTATTTTGATTTAAATCGACATGATGAAGGAATATAAATACTGCGAGTAATTCCAGGAGTAGGTGTATTTTAAACAAATTAAACAAGAGGACAAATGGATGAAGAGTGTCATATCTCGATTTGAAAAGATGTTTTTTTAGCCTTGGTAAGAAAAGAATTTGTTGATACCAAGTTTCGGAAGATAATTCTCTAACACGAGAACAAATGGAAGCGGACCGCATAGTAAGCATGTAGTCGTTTCAGGGTCAGGTACAAGCGATTTCAAAAAATCAAATTGATTCACTTGTCCATCAACTACAGTCCCAAAACTGAGAATCGTCATGGCAGTCGTTGGCGGAGGTTTAACAAACAAAAAAACGATTTCCACATTTTCAAACAACGCAATTTCTCGAAGAATGTCAAGGCAGAGTGCTCGATCGTATTGGGAGTTTGAGACTACAAGTTTCACTTTCAAGGGAAGACCCAACTTATGCCATTTACGTATAAGTTGTATCATCGGGGTAATACCGCTTCCTCCTGCAAACAAGATCACTGGACCTGGAACATCATCATCAGCGCTAAAAGCAATTGTGGGAGGCTCCGGGAGAACGCGAAGTGTACTTGTGGGTGATACATTAGCAAGGTATGTACTAAAGACTCCATCCGGATATGAGCGAATTGCGAACTCTATTTTACTATCTCGAACTGAGAGAGGAGTGAAGAACCTTTCGACTAATGTACCATTCACAAGTACTCCGATCTTTACGTGAGTGGTTGAAAACAATTGTTTCTCAAATAGTTTTTCAAAAGATTCAAAAGCAGTAGCATTCAGCATCCGTATCAGAAGACGGTATCCAGCATCACCATCTAATCGATTTGAAACAATCTCACATAACGAGGAATCAGATTCTAATGTATTGAAATTCGGATTCAACACATGTCCACTTCTAAGAGGTTTATTCAAAGAAGAGTGAAGATTGCCGTAATTTGATTTAGAGCCACCAATTGTCTGTTGCACGAATCCATTAGTCCCATTCTGATTGATCAAGTTGTAACTTACATTTGATAGTTTGTTTCCGCAGATCGAAGACTTGCCGTAGTTGTCACTGTCATACACGCCATCAGTATTAATCTCCACAAAAATCTCTTGGTTTTTAATCTCGACTTTATGCACGCGTTGGCATTTCTCTTTCTTCTTCCAGCCTGCTGGGACAAGTTTATTTTGATGGTTCATATCCATCGATTGATAGAATTTGGCTCCGTTTGAGAGACTTATTTTATAAGAATGCCAAGGACAAGAGATGCAATCTTCTCCTTGCACCTCTTCGATGTCTCCTAGTGCCAACGGGCCACCGGTATGGAAACAGGTACTGTCAATGCAAAACAATTTGCTTTTGGTTTTGATGACAGACACATATCGACCTTCTACTCGCTATTTGGTAATTGTTAGTTCACACAAGTTAAAAATGTATTGTCTGCGTACCACGTGAAGGCGACCTCCTGCTTCATCCAACTCTCTCAGTGATGCTACACGTTCCATCTGCGATTTAATTAATACAATGTATTACCAGCCAGAGTCACAAAAATGGATCAATTCAAATTAATATATAATTCAAAAGGACATCAGGGGCGAATTCAGTGATATCTCAGAATGTTGTTGCTTCTGATTACCTCACGGATTTTCATAAGGCTCTTTTCTTTCAACTAGATACTCTTGTTTATTAAGAAATTAGCGTTTGATGGCTTCTATCTACTACTTGTAGTCCTATTTTAAAATAGTCATTGTTAGTTGTTTTTAAAAAGAAGGATGCAACTAGAATAAATTATTACATCACGGATTGCCATCAGACTCTTTTCTAGATATTCTTGGATTTTTAAAAGAAATCAGGGAATGATGGCTAGTATTCAGTACTTGCAGTATTTTTTTTGTTCAGGTTGTTTTCAATAATTAGTAGTCGTAGTTTTTTTGAACTTCAAAGGTCGAACGTGTTCGGATTGTTGCTGAAAACCAGTAACTCCTTCTTTATCTGATGGATCATATCAAGCGGTAATCCATTTATGTCAGGATCTGTACTTTGCAACTTCTTTGGGATAACATCATCTACTCGATGGTAGTAGCCGACAGGATCAGACAAGAAGTGAAGATAACAATGTGGCGCTGTCACCGCTTCGCGCTCAAATCTTGTTGCTATGTAAGACGAATGCCTAAATAAAATGGCAGGTTTCATTTTCGAATTTGAATTCTCCACAACAGACGTTTGCTTTGTTTCTACAAATTCCTCCTTAAAAGTTACCAGGAGTTCAGCAGCCCATTTCTTTAATGGAAAAGGTGAAAAATCGACAGATTTACTTGCAAAATAGTCCAGGAAATTTTGAAAAACCAAGCAAACATCGATTCGAAATTGTTCATTGGTCGAATACTTGTGCTCCCACAATTTCTTGCGGATGGTTTTTAAATCCATAGGTTCTTTGATTTTCTCCAAGTAATCCCAGCATTGAAACTTCTTCCATTTAAACGGCACCCTAAACTGCATGCTGGCCGGAAGTCGGCTTAATTCGTCGAGTGCAGTGGTACACTTGTGCTGATTGAATTGCGCGATTTTGGATTTTTTTGAATTCCGAAAAGATTGCTCCATCGAAGAACTCCTCTTTTTTTGCTTGCTATTATTATCTATCAAAGTCCCATTATCCTCCTCACAAGCCCACACCACTTGCGCTGATATAAAAAAATCATATTGACGCAACTTCATCCAAGAACTTTGCTCCCCAAACTCATCTATATCATCAACTATCCAAGTAACATTATGAGAATGATCTCTCTCTCTGAAATTGGTAATCCTGCCATACAGCCAATATCCTTCTGCTTCAAAAAAAACGCTAACCAAGTGCCCAATCATCGGTCTGTACATCATTTCAGCTTCTAAAAGAATTTCCTGCTTCACTTGTTTTTGAAATACTTTAGCATTTCTAGGATTCCACCACATTTGACCTATTTGTTTAATGACGTTGAAGTTGTTTGGGTCGTTGTGAAGAGAATGCTTGGCACGATTCGATCTGATGACAGATCGCATACGCACTTTGAGCTCCCCAGTTACGGTAGTTTCACTTCCAGCATACATGTGAGTTACGTGGGTTAATTGCAAACCCTGCGTGAACTTCTCCCACCCTTTTCTAGTCACTTTGAAATTCTCACCGACATTCAAACACCAAATCTTGAGATTCTTCTGCAATGTGACTGTTAATAGTTCCAACATTTCATCGTCCATAGCTTCTTCCATATTTTGAATATACAAGGCTTGAACGGATGTATTGCTTCGAATAGCATGTAGCACCTCCTCTAGCACTCGCTTATTGGTATCCGCATATATGTAATTCTTCAATCGAAGAACTTCAAAACCAGGTGAATCAGTGTTTAGACTTTCAATCAATTCATTTACACGCACGCGATCAAATTGATCTTTCCCGAAACTTCGACTGCTTCGTCTCACCCAATTTGATTCTTCTCTTTCCGAGTCGAAGAGCACAGTACTTTCTCTCCCTGATTCAATTTGCTTTATCAAATCCGCATCAGTTTCACAATTAACAGAATAAGCTTGAAGTAAATCAGGACTAACATTTTTAACTTTGCGATTGTCCACCAAGAATTTAACATCATAGGAGGCAGGATTCATCGCAATAACTCTAGCTACCCGTTGAGAAATAGTAGGAAGAAATGTCTGGTTAACAAGGACCAAGTTGCCAGGGCAGTATAACAGCTCCTTCGACAGTTTTCTAGTTGTGATTGGTGATGATAACATGCAAGTGTAAGGTAGTGTCAATAATGCACTGGTTCCAAAACGATTGCTTATCTACCGAATACTCTATACCAAAGCCGTCCAGAAGAATAACCTGTAATTAAAAATCTCTCAAAAACCACATTCAGGTGTATTATCGTCAACTTGAATTCAATTTCACATAGAATCATCCTGGAGATATACCGAGGCCCATAGCTAGGCCCAAGACGTTTACTTGCTTTATTTGGGATTAGATTCACTTTTGATATGAATACAGGCAGCTGCGTTAGTATCTCTATCCAACTTACTACCACACCTACCACAATTGAATACCTTTTCACTTCCTATCGTGTTATGAATCCACCCACATTTGCATCATTTTTTTTACTAAACGCCTCGTTAACAGCTACTATGGTTCTCGTAGTCGTATGTTCAAGAAGTCTCTGACGAAACTGTATGTTGAGAGGAACGATTGTTGAAATTTTGTTCCTTTATTCATCATCTTGTGTTGCACAATGAACTTGGCGCCCATATCACCTATTCGAATCTCCCTGAAGTTATCCACCATAAAACAAAGATTACACCATGCATATCTTATTTCGGCTTTTATAAATTACGTTAGAAACTGTGAAATTCACATCAACAGCTGGAAGCCCTTTTATCTTTATGTTATTTTCATTACATTATGCACCAGGACATTTATGACAGATCACGATTTTCTTTGCAATTTAGAATATCGACGAGCATCTTACGACGAAAGTAAGATATATGTTCTTGGGAGAAATCGAACGGCATATTGAAAGCTAAATGGTAAATAAACATGCACATAAACACTCCACAATCAATTCCGTTACCCTGTTGAGGCACATTTTTTACAAATTCAGTTTTCCAATCACTTGTATCATATGAACTCTTCTTCTTATCTTCCCATTCATCTTTGATCCATCGCAGTAAACTAGTAGTACACCCACTGTTTTCCATATTCAAAGAATCGTAGTACTTTATGGTTTTGGAGACCAAATCAACAAGTGCTACAGTCCAATGGACTCCTTCGTGAACGGGAATAATAATCCTATCCAGAGAAAATACATCCAACTTCCTTCGCTTTGTCCATCGTCTTACATTCGAATACAAATACTCATTTGTCCCTCGGTGGTCATTCAATTTGACGTAAAAATGAGTGTTCCAGACGTATTGTTGAGGCGGAGTTGCCATCTGCTCAATGAAGTAATTCACCACTTCATCGTTCAACCATTCACCATCTCGTAAGCAATGAAGTTGCCATCGAAGCAAATCAACACCAAACCCAGAGACGATGACATCATCCGGGTTTTTACCAGCAGCGAATACAGATTCAATTTGGCTGTATTCGTTTTCACTCAAAATTTCACCTCGAGGTCCGCTAAAATGTTCAACGAATTCTTCATCACAAGGACCTACTTGTTTGATTTCCGAAGGCTTGTTTAATTCAATTTCGTCATCGTCGTCAAATAAAATGACTTCTTTGAAGCTGGCGGATCGCTGGTAATCAAATTGTATGGACTTATCTTTGTTTTTTTGAAGTTCCACGTTTCTGTCTTTTTCCATTTTAAGTTTTTTTTCATAGTTCCTCTCCAAACTAGCAAGAACATCCGCCTGATAAATACTTAGTGAGGTGTCGCCCCTGAATTTCCAAGGTACATTTGTAGGTCTGGATGCTTTCAAATTGGCATAGTAGGTAAGTTTCGCCTTTTTAAGGAGACTGCGAGCTTGCGCACTTTCGCTGGTACATGGCTCAAGTGAGTATCGTTTGTTTTTACGACAAGGTCGCTCAACAACTGGATGTAACTCCGGAGGAGCAGTGATTGTCGCTTTCTCAGGAACTTGAATTGAGGTATTTTCAGGGTTTACAACTTCCAAGATGGTTTCAGCCGGAGTAGGCTTCACGCCCCAGATTCGCTTCTCTATCCACCGCCGCGGCTTGTCCAGAAAAAACCACATGAGCAAGGAAGCGATAAAAAAGTGAGATTGAAATTTGAAATTTTTTCAAGTAGGTGCAGTCGCTCTGCTACAATAGAATTGCAACAGATAGGACGAAGGTATAGGGGCGATGCGAAATCCATGATTTATCATACACTTAATGCTTCTGAATACCTCACCGATAGCCATTTGGGTCTTTTTTTTCGATAAAACAAGATACACTTCAATCAATTAAAAAGATTCATGACTTTTTCCTTTTTGGGAGCATTTTTAAATAATTGATTTTGGTTTCGTGAAAATAAAGAAAATGAATGGCTTCAAACACTCAGCCACCTCTTGAAAATGAATGGCTTCAAACACTCAGCCACCTCTTGAAAATGAATTTAAATAATTGACGCTTGTTGTTTTCGATGAATCGGCTTCCAATGAAAAGCTAATTTAAGGGATTCAAAGTAATGAGATTATAGAGTTACATTTTTCTCTTCTTATTTGAAGAATCATTATGCAGAGTTGGTTTCGTGTTGAACAATCTGTCGCCAACGTCGCCGACTCCCGGCACTATTAGACCATCCTCATTGAGGGTATCATCAATTGCCGCAATATGCAATTGGATAGTAGGATGCATCTTGAGAAGTTTTGATATACCCGTTCGGGAGGCCACAACAGATATGACATGAATATCATCTAGACCTCTATCTTTCAAAATGTCAATCACAGCGCTCAATGTGCCTGATGTAGCAATCAATGGTTCCAGAACAATAGCTCTATCAACTGTCATTTCCGAGGGAAGCTTATCGTAGTATAAAACAGGCAACAAAGATTCTTTTGATCGGTACATTCCAATATGCAGCACTTGCGCCGTGGTGAGAATATCCAACATCGGCTCGACCATTCCTAGTCCAGATCTTAATACCGGTACCAATCCAATATCATACGCAAGTTCTACTCCAGTGTGAGTAGCTAATGGTGTTTCCACCACTAGTTCTTTCGTTTTCAAATCTCGAGTTGCTTCGTAGCCCATGTACATCGTAATCTCGCGAAGCAGCTCTCTGAAGTGCTTAGAAGATGTCTCAGTCCGACGGAGCTGAGTCACTTTATGCTTTAAAACAGGGTGTTCGCACATATGCACCAGTTTCTTGATCTCCTCCATCGTGTATTCAACATCCATAATCTTTCAGTTAACGCTTTCTTGATCTAACAATGAAAGAACCTCGAATATGGTCTACCGTGTTTTTGAATTTTTTTTGCCATTCCCGATGTTGTACCAGTTTAGACTAAGTAGTGCATAGTTAGCGCGAGCGAAATAAGTCCTATAAGTTTCCCATAGACACCATTAACCTCCTAATACAGCACGAAAGTATTCTTGGGTTGAAGGTGTGTGTACTACGAAGTCTGTGAATATGCCGACCATGACCCACCGGCCTGTTGCTATGGTAGCAGGAAAGCCATCTTTGAATTCCAAGAGCCCTCCGAACAGAAGGAAAATGTCCCTTGAGAAATATAGCAACGCAAACGAATGTAAGTTGGATGCAATTACCTGAATAAGGCTGGTTCTGATTCCTACGCAGGTCCCGGTTTTGAATACGATGTCAACTACGGATTCCTTGGCAAATGCAAAATTTGTAAATACCACAAGTTGGACCATCCTAGTGAAGCTGGAAAGCAAGTTAGCTTCAAAAATTTGAAGAAAAGAACCCAGAAGCGTTTGAGCAAAGCAAATCGATTTAGCGCTGCTCGTAAGCCACCTCCTCTGGAAAAGCAGCATGCAGGTGATTATGAAGCATCAAGTGAAGAATCTCACTTTTCAGCTCTGGGAAGTTTTCTTTCGGGTTACACTACGTCAATAAAATCGAAGTTCTCGTCAGAAACTAAAGACAAAGTTCAAGAAAAGTCATCAAAACGATTGTCAGAACCAAAACGAAATCTTGAAGATGCTGTTGTTGTATTTGAAGATGAAACCTCGGATGACAGCAGTAGCAGCAGTGAGTCGGAGAGCAGCGAATCGGAGAGTAGTGATTCAGAAGTGGAAGTGGAAATGGTCAGAGCGAAATCTATCACTAGTGTTGCAAGTACAATTTCAAGAGCTGATACAAGTGAATCCAGTAACAGTGAATCGAGTGACAGTGAATCCAGTGATAGTGAAGTTGATGATGTAAAAACGAGCGTAACAGCTGATGCATTGGTTGCTACAACAGGTGCGGATGATAATACAAGTGACGATTCTGATGATGAATCCGATACTGAAGAAGACCCTCCGTTAAAAATTATTTCTTCCGAGAGAGCTAATTCAGTTGCTTCTGTCCTGAGAACCTCCACTCGAAATTCAAAACGCAATTCGAAGACACGCAACTCGAAAACACGCTTATCGGTCACAAGAAAGAAATCGGTGACGTTTGCTGAACAGGTTATTCTGAACGAAGTTGATTTAATGGCATCCACAAGTGAAAGCAGTGGGGATGATTCAGACGATGAATCTGAAACAACCGTCGTTGCTGCAACTCAAAAAAATGGAGAACGACGATCTTTGATCAGCCGGCTCAGTAACAGAATAAGTTTTGGACGGAATTCAAAAAGCAAATCCGAAACGAATGCTCCATTAATCATTGAAGAGATCGATGAAAACACAAGCAGTGAATCAGATGACGAAGAACAGCAAGTCCTACTAGCTTCCGATGTATTTGATGATGATGTTGAGGATGATGATGTTGAGGATGATGATTTGGTAAATCTCGAAGACCATCCGTGGATCGGACGACCAGTACAAGCAATGTATGCAGAAGATTCTTGTTTTTATCCTGCGTTTATCGAAAAATATGAAGGTGCTCATGAATTCACTGTTCGATTTAAACATGGAACTATGCAATATGAAACCGCCAAAACGGATATTCAGTTATTAACAGATGCTGAGGAGCAAGCACGTGTAGATGAAGATGAGATGGATGAAGGTATTGAAAAGCGCAGGTCTCTTGCGGTCCTGTCCATGATGGAAAACGGCGACGACAATATATGGTTGGCTTGCCGTCGAGGTGATATCATAGCTGTGGAGAAGTTTCTTGTGAAAGGGGCTCGTTGCGATGAACCAGAACCAGCACCCGAGGACAACATGCCTGTTGGGAAAACCCCACTTTTCTTAGCCAGTGAAGCTGGGCACCGTAAAGTCGTTAAGCGACTACTTCAAGCAGGTGCTGTGGACAATGATGGTTGTTCTTATTTCGTTGCAAACGACAATATCAAATCTCTCCTTTGCGATTATGGATTTGCCAAAACGCGATATAGTGCTAAATTTGTTGGCACAAGAGATCGATCGGAAACCGGATCAAGGGTGCAATACACACCTGTTGCTGTGGTGAAGAGAAATTCATCACCTAGTGCAGGAAATATAAAATCCAAATCATCTGAAAAGGGCTCAAAGACTAGCTCAGAAAAATTCAAATCTGAAAAGGTAATGACGCCAGCCGATGTTTCTAATGAAGATATTCGTGCAAAGAACAACAAGCGGAGGAGTGGATTGAAGAAAATATTGTGTATCACTGGGAAAAAATCGTAACATATTTATAAAAATTTTCCGAATGTATATTTGAAAATATTAGAATGACACGCCGTGAATTCAGTGATTTTTCATAAGGTTACTGCTTTTAATTTCGTCACAGAGAATCATCTGGTTCTTTTCTTTTAACAGTATATTTGTTTTCTTATTCCTTACTATGAAGTGTACAATTGATGGAACTTCAGTATTCTAGAAATATCAGACCAAGGGAATGCACGCAGAAATGCGGAACTATTAATTAAAACTCAAGAATGTTTACAGGAGCCCTTCCATGCATGCAAATCTTTAGGAATTATCTGGGAATTATTCTGACATATTTTGGGAACTAGAAAGCTGAATGCAGTGACTGGTCATCTCTTTCTTCGGTTCGAAGGACAGAACATGCTCCCACTGAATTCATCTACAGGAAACCATGAGAGATTTTACCTGAATTTGTTGACCATGCTACACGCAAATCATTGTGACATCCTAACTCGGGAACGGTGAGGACAAATCCTGAGACAACTTAGAATATACTGTAAATTGTTTTTCAACTTGAGACGCTGCTCAAGCAACTAATCCCTTCAGAATTCTTTCAAACATCTATTTATTAAATCAAGAATTTGAATCACCCGGCATTTCAAATTCAATTTCAAATTCGATTTGGAGAGAGATTGGCGGTACGGTCCCCATATGCTACTGACCATTGAGTCATTGACCATTTGATGGAAGCTGGTGGAGCCATGAAAACGCATATTTTGGATCAGATTTCTATCAGAGTAAAACGAAAGCGTGGAGATGAAGCTCCTTCATTGTCTGCTTTTATTCTACCTCACAGTGGTAAGAAAGCCAAGCTAGATTTCGAGGAGGCCTTCGCAAGCTTGGGACTCTCATCTTCTAAGCGAAAAGGATTCCTGTGCGAACTTGCCTCTTCGCATAAACGCAAAGCTGATGTGGACGTGCAGTGTGTTTCGAAGAAATGTAAAGTTGTAGAGCTGCAAGTAAAAGATGAAAAGATCAACAGGGTTGAAATGCCTGTATCGAAACCATTCGATGAAGATATGGATTATGCAATTTGGTCCGGATTTCAGGATGGTCAGCAAAATTTGATTGAAAATATGGTCACTCATCCTTTTATAAATTACCAGCGAGAATCAGATGGAGTCACTGCACTCATGGCGGCATGTTCGTATTGCAATGTAGATCTGATTTCCAAGTTGCTGAAGGTTGGTGGTGATCCGGGAATTATGGACTGCAATGGTTTCGATTCGTGGGGGCATTTAGCTGCGAGTTTGGCCCAACCTGATGCGTCTACTGTAGAAAAGTGTCGCTCACTTTTGAACGGAAGTGAGTTTGTTTATGATATGTATATAGTTAAGGAGGAAGTGGGGTTGGAAACTGATGATTCTATCTGGAAACCAATTGGAAATAGCACTGGATGGGATAAGGAAAGCATCCCTGTCGCAGATTTTGAATTCAATTTGAACCAGTTAGATGACCTCGCAATGGACGAAAACGATTCTGATGCTTGTTCATCGGATTTAGACAACGAAGATGACGAACGGTATATGTTTAATGATTATCCGGAAGATGCAAGTGAATCGAATATATCTTCTGAAAGTGAAGAAAGTCAAATCAGTGAGCCATAGTTTAAAATACCTGTTTTTATCAAGTAAAATACCGGGTACATTAAATTATTATTTTTTAATAGCTACAAACTGAACCACCTCGTATGTTGATCTTAACATAGAATCCGCGTTACTTGTATAACCGCAATTCTCCCATTTTTCTTCTTTTATCAGGAATCCATAATTTTCGGCGATGCCTTTGACCTCTTCATAGGACAATTCCACGGACTCGTCGTATCGCTTATCGTCGTGGGACTTATGGTAAGATTTAGGTTCATTTGATTGCCAATGCCATAGTAGCGGACCTCCGTTAATCCAAACTCCACCTGGTCTTAAACAACTGTGAATCACCTTGATATATTCCAAAACATTAGGTGCAGTATCCAAAAAGAAGCAAGTAACTACAGAATCCCATTCTTCTTTTTGGTCTTTATATACTTGCAGGAACTCACCGGCACTCATACTCAGTTCGGGTTGGTGTCCATTTCGTGTTCCTTGCTTCAAATACTCGCAAGCGCATTTATCTGGAATCTGTACACTTTTAACCGAATCGCCAAATGCTTTCATGTTTGAAGGGTTATGAATCCAAGGAAATATCTCAATTGAATTTCTATCGTTGAGCTCATTGAGAATTAGATTGCTGAGGACTAACATCTGGTAAGAAAACTCGTTGCCTTGACAACTATACCCACATCCAACAATCTCCAAGCAGAGTCTTCCTAAACCTGCACCAGGAACTAAAACCTTTTTATCAGGACTTACTTCTACATATTTCAATAAATAATCCACCAATGGCTGAAAGCTTCTTTTTCGCTCCTCAATTCCATCTGCAGACCATTCTCGTGCTAATTGGTGTAAACTAGATCGAACTTTGGTAAGATTGCGAACTTGCTCATACACATCTTCATGCTCGTCATTATTACAAGGAGAAGCAAAGAAATCTCCTTTCAAAGCTTGGTCAAATAGGAATTGATTCGCGGTACAGGCGCGTTTTAGTTGGTCCATGCGTGTAGCGAGGAGAGCTGCACCTCCTGGTAGGAGAGACACAAGTTCCTGGCTTCGGTTGATGTTTCTTTCTCGACGTGCTATTTCTTGAATCATATCACTTCCATAGTCTCTAAATGACTTAGCTACAGCATTGAAGTGAGCCTGTTCATCCCCATCCATTTCCTATAACAATTCACTTGGATTTTCATTCAATACACGAGAGTCTACCATAGAGTGGGGGGCTACCTCGCAATTTGAGGAGCTCTTAAAAAAAGTATTTCATTGAGGGGAACATTCTAAAAACCAGATTGATTCTTTTTAATAAACTCATGTGCCAAAAGCAACAATTTGAACTATTTATAAAACTGGAGCAGTGATGGCAGTTTCCTTTCTTCGCTTGTGAAACATTACTGCTCCAACAGCAACCAAGACACCGGCAAATGCTGCTACAACTAAAGCTGCGCTTGATCCATTCGAACTCTCCAACATTGGGGTTGTTTCAAACTGACCAAGAATTTCGTCGTTAACCTCCACAGAATCACTTTCGGTGATAACAGGAATCGATTCACAGGTGTCACAGGTTGCTGGACATGCTTTTTGAACATAGGTCAAGTAACAGTATCGGGAGATAGCGGCGCATGGAGCAGGTGATGCATTTGAATACATCAATCCTGACGGAACATTATCTTCGCATGCGTTTGCTGCTTGACAGACCCCACATGATTGCTTGCACCGTGTGTAAACAGCATTCCATGTCAAGCAATATGAAGTCAAGGCTGAACATGGCACTGCTTTTCCAGTTACTGTTGAAGAAAACCCACCTACGTCCACGCAATCAGCAGACACTGGGGCAGATGTCGCAGGAGTTGCAGCTGGAGCAGATGTTGTAGCTACAGGGGCAGATGTGGCAGTAGTGACATCACCATTGGGAATCTGGTTGTTAAATAGAGTGGCAACTTGAGGCCATATTTGAGCAATACGAGCGCCTGAATTAGGGCATCCTCCAAGGTGATGTAACGCAATCACTTTGTTGGTGGTACCAGATAATACCGGACTCCCGCTACTTCCTCCAATTGTGTCACACATGTACCTGAGGTCTGATTGTGATGCAACACTATCAACTTGACAGATACCATTTGTGTTGGCATCACTTGAAATGGCCAATTCTTTAGGATTTCCAGCTCCATGTTGCGGAATGTAAATTCTTTCTCCAACACCAGGATTTCGAACATCCAACCCAAAATATCCGAATGATGCTATACGATCAAAATTATCCACCGTAAAAACTGTATAATCTAAAGCAGCTCCTGTTGTCAGCATTGTAGCCCCTCGAACCTTGATAGGTGTGTCTAAAGCAGCTGCAGCACCACATCCTGTTCTTTGAAAATTAAACCAAACTTCAGTATTCGCGGTACTGGCCTGTGTACTGATACAATGGTTGTTGGTGAACATTCGA
>Ga0105053_10006256_pt1 | contig 16488 bp, 22 predicted proteins | sample BON01_FD_78093 | JGI IMG/M metagenome (GOLD analysis project Ga0105053, IMG submission 78093) | Freshwater microbial communities from Lake Bonney liftoff mats and glacier meltwater in Antarctica - BON-01 | ecosystem: Environmental > Aquatic > Freshwater > Ice > Glacier meltwater | place: Lake...
ATTCATGTTTCACAGAAATGCATCTTGACTCTCACGTACTCAGAGTTGGTTTACGTATTGACCAATGTACAAGCGTATTGGAATGTCCTGGTAAAGCTTGACACTACAAAAGCATGTTCCCTGTTAGTCTTGTGCATGACCCGATTTGGATACCTGTGCTCGCATCAACTCCCGGAAAAAATTCTGGACGACCTGCAAGAACGAGAAGACATTGGTACAAACACCCGCTTGTTCGTGGCATCAAAGCTGTGCTGTCGCCATTTCATAAAGACTTTTGTGTGCATGGGGAGGGATATATCAATCTACCACAACAGCGACTTGTTGACACATAAAATCATGTCACCGCATCAGACCCTGACATTTGTCGTGGATCTGATTACAATTGCAAGCACCAAACTGCCAGCTCACATCCACCCTGCAATCGAGTCTTGCTTTGCTAAGATACAGAAAAATAAGTATATTTCGAAAAAAAAGAGAATACGGAGGAGCTGTGTGATCTTATCAAGACGACTCCGCTGCGATTGTGGGACTTTCTTGTCCAAAGACTCGGTGAATGCAGCATGGGACAGCCCCCCAGAAAAATCTCAGACAACTTGAAACAACTTTTGCTCGATGCCATTGTTGCAATCTCTCCGGAATACAACAACGTGGACAACAATATAGTGACAGATTCATGTATCAACATTCTCAAAACAGCGCTCGAGTTCTTTTACATTGTGCCCTCGGCTGACAAATTTCGTGAAATCAATCTCATGCAAGAAGTCTGTCCGGGACAACGTTTGAACTATGCCCACGACTTTGTGCATTTCGATACCGGGCAGATGTCACAAGTGGTCTATCTGCACAATATCCAGTTCAAGGCGAAGCCTGCTCTGTCCACTATTGCAGATTGGGATCAAACAGAGGTCGCAGGACCTATTGCCGCCTTTTTGCAGCTGGTCCCAGACCTTCAAATTTGGTACAGTGATTCAGACGATCCCATTGGAATCCTCTCCGACCTCCATCAAATCACAAGACCAGATGTTTCAAAACAAACCAATCAAAACATCGACAACAGAACAGTCACCGTTGCACGACAATTTAACAAACAATGGTCAATTGTTGTCAACAAAATAGATGCCTTCTTGGTGGACAGATACAACAACAAGACATATAGAACCTCTTACACTGCAACAAATCACCACCGTATTTTCAGCCTTCTTGTGCTGTACTTGCGCAAAAACGGACTAGTCCAGGGAATATGCACACTTGCCATAAACGCTCTCAAGATCAACAACTAATAAACTATTCCATCGTCTCCTGCTCTGAGAATCTGTAACTCGTCGATTGGCTTGTCTTCTTCAAAGTCCAAATGTAACACACTCTCTATGTAGTCAAAGACTATGTTACAGAACAATAGAAAATGGAATACACCTACTATGTACATCCAAAAATCCATGTGAGAGCCAAGATGTATGCTTCCTCACTTTTAAACACGATGCCAGTCGAAAGATATTTTATTTCAAACATGGACATAAATAGAACGCTTCACATCAAAAATCAGATCATGTCCAGAAATCTTGACTCCGCTACGTCTGTCATAACAAAAAATACGCTTGTGTGTCTATACATCACACATCAAAAAACTTGACGTTTTCGGATTTTCATGAACCTATATACTCTTCTGGGATTATTTGTAGGATTTATGTATATAAGTAAAAGCAATGATTTTTGTAATTATGATTTCATATACAGACTGCGAACACATAGAATACAATTCAAAATTGATTGAGAAATTGAAATTATTCGATATCAATCAATCAGAAGCTTTGTGCGAACTGTTGGGAATACAGCGGAATCTTTTGAATAAGGTTGAAGAACCCTGTCGTAATGGTTGTCCTCTTCAAGATGTAGACAAATCCCGTTTTTATAGTGATCATTCTACTCTTCCCAAACCAACAATACGATCGAAATTCTAAAATAAATCAGTTTTGAAATCCATTTGGCCATCCCACTCAAAGACTCTTTGTCTTACAGAAGCATCTGTGCACTCTAGACACATACATGAAAATACAATTTTATGTTCATAGTCTGCTCTCTTGTTATGTAGTGAAATCGCGTTTCAACCTGAAACATGTTTTAAATTTTTGTTTGAAATCGAATAAATGTTCGATTCCGCACACTCGGGAAATTAAATCTATGTTTTTTATGTGGAATTTAGTCTATTCACTCAGTATCTACTTTTCATGCATATGTGATATGCAATGAAATGACGGTGCACGAGAGAAGGACTGGTATCCTCAAAAAGTTCCCAGTTCAAGTCCCGTCGAATGTACATGCGGATTTCGACCTTGTTATTACACGTATTTTCTTTTGCTAGAATCTGTCTGCGTAGTTCTGAAGCGTCGACCACATCGTCGAAAACATGATACCATTTACTATCAACAGACCGTCCACATATCTTAAATCTTGGATTGGATCGGGTTTTGTACAAGTCGTGTTTCTGCATTGTTAACACAGGCATGTTTTTTAGTGTCACGAGCTCCTCGCATATATACCATGATGCCAAAGTCGCAAGCCTCGTTCGCGTTGTGAGTGGAAACCGTGTTTTAATCAAAACAAATACAGTCCGTTTCTTCTAAAAATTTCCTACGCTATCGCTGTTTGGAAAAAGTTTTATTTTCTTGGTAGAGTCCTCGAAAAGCACAGAGTTCCTCTGAAACTTTCAGGTCTTTTCCGTCATTCGGGACTCGAAAAATGCGTTCTTAAGTGAGCTAGCCCTCGACTTCTTCTTCTCGTCCGTTGCCATTTCTTGAACACTCAGGCCAACCAGAAACGTCACTGAAATATCGCCTGCAACAAGTGCAGAATGGAGAACCGTGTTTTTTTGGGGGTGGATGTTATTTCGAATACTCGTCGCTTTGTTGATGTAAGCTTCCGGCGATTTGAAAAATTGATTGTAAATCTCATTCTCAATGGCGAGAGATAACCGGAATTCAAAGTTCTTGCCAAGGAATATCTGGTCCTTTTCACGTTGCTCTTTCTGCACAATGCAGACAAGTTCTTTGTTGGCGATAGACATAGTGGAATGCCCTGAAGATTCTCAAAAACACACTTGCTTCAATAATAAACTCATTCCTATTTTTAGATGACCGACGATAAATAGAATTGGAGCGCTATGTAAGTTGCACGTGTAAAGATTGTTTCTCAAGAAGTACGAGCATGACCACACTTGCTGAACGAAGACTTGCGCGAGATGTCAAGGTCGCGCAGACCATTCGTGAGAAACCAATGTACCTTGCGCTTCAAAACGAAGTGGACCATGCAAATAATCTAATATACGAGGACGAGACAGATTCAAGACAGGAGTTGTTGACTGTTGCCGCACCGTACTTTACAAGTCTTTTGATTATGTTTACCAACGCCAAGGAATACAACATTGTTGTTGCAAAGTATCCGTTGTGGGTGGAAAACGTGTTTACACGCAACACAATCAAAACAAATCTGGTTTACATGGAATATATGACGGCCGAGCACATCTGGTCAACCAACCAATATGATAACCCGTACTTCAATTTTTTTTGCGACAAACTGCATCTTGATTTCAGCAAAATCCTGATTGCATGTGAGATCATGCCAGCTGATGTCGAAACACTTAAATCGATTGTACAGACTGTGTCAATCGAAAACCAGCACAACATATCTGAGATCGGATTCAAGTTTGGCTGCACCATGGATGACGATGGCTCAGACGAGGTGTATTGAACACTGTCAACACTTCACAGATAATGGATGTCGACGACACAGTGAGAGTTTAAGTTATAATTTTATTGAAAACAATGATTACAAAGATTTGTGATTGTTTCAAAAAGTGCCAAGATTTCCAGAGACTCCATAGGAAAAGGCGAATCATCGAAAATACCCATGCGATTGGTAAAAATTCAACTGTACTTGGTAATTTTCAACAGTTTTTTTTGAATCAATATAACTAGGATCATTTAACAATCTCATGACAAGAGTCTCACATTGTTCCACTTTCTGAGGGGACTCGCGTTGCTTCTCGTACAGTTTTTGTTTATGTTCATTGATTTCTTGTATTGTCATGGGTATAATAAAGTAACTTCATGCTTCGACATCAATCTGGGCAAATTTTAGTGTGCGTTTTGCAACAGCAAGCTTTTCCAGAGCAATTGTAACGTATGCCTCTTTTTCTTGCAATTTTTCGAGTGCAGGTTTGTACGCAGAATAGAATTTTCTTGATTCCGACAATAGTCTTAATTGCCTATCAAGGGTTTCGTGAAGTGACATTTAGCATGTGGTATTTTCCCTGTTTATATACATGTTCACACCTATTGCATGAATATTTTCCTACATCTCTGAAAATGAAAATATTCATATAAATTTGTCAATATTCGTTTTGTATATAAATTCAAATAATCTCTTCGGTTACCGTATGCAACTCATACCATTCACCTTCATCCCGATCTTCTGTATTTTTTGCAGAGACAACCGCGAATAGAGGTTGTGTTAAATGTCCCAATTACTCGAACCTCGAAATTTCAGAGTGTCTTCTGTCAAACCAAACAGTACCGGACTAGCACTCATGATTCTGTTCTCGACCTATCCATGTGGAGATTGGATAATTCGTCACAATTTTTTTTTATATAAATACAAACAATCTTCTCTCTTACTCTATGCTACGCACACCACTGGTACCACAAAAGGAGACCACGCAAGAATCAGCGAAAGGTTTAGGTTGCACTGCGATTGTCGTTTTATTAGTATTGTTCGGGGTTACGATTGGAGCTTTCATATATTTTACGCTACCCTCGAGAGATCCAGTCGATTTAGGTGTGCAGACACTTGAGATGCAACAGGCAAATTTTTGTGCTAGTCGATGTTGTTATCCTCGGTCACAACCTCCAACAGGAAAAACAAATGTACTACAAACTGGGGCTCTTGTTGTGGAGATGGTCGGTAACAAAGAGTGTGTCAAATGTCCCGACTACAAGAACCTCAAAATGTCAGAGTGTCCTAGTACAAACCAAACCGTAACGCAATAGGACTTATGTTTCCAACAAAACTATTCAACATGAACAAAATATCGAGCTCGACATGTTGAGATTGCATAAGTTCTTGACATCTTGAGTAAATTCGGCCACCTCTTTTTTTTAAAATTATTCTATTTTTCGATTCGAGTGTGGTTCTAAAAATAGCCGCTTCTATAAATGCCAGGTTTCGTGATACAAACAAACACAAGCAATCAATCATGCGCGACGACATGACTGCAGAAGAACGAATCTTGTACTATGTACGCACTCTCGATGCGGAATCTTTGGAACGTGTTTTGTGGAAGATTACTCCCGGGACGTTGGAACTGAAGAACATCACAACAAGTGACAGGACCCCATGTAACCTGTCGAATATCAACAAGGGTATGCCGTTTGAAAAGTTGGCTCATGGATGGTGGGTCGACAATGGGTGCTTTCAGATTTTGCGAGGATACAAAATGCACCCCAGGATTCAAAGCATTGGTTCACTTTTGCATGTGTTGACCAGTCTGTATTACGAAATCAGGCTGAGTGCTTTTCATGTGCCACTCATTGAAAACTATAAGAAAATGTTCAAACACCTACTGGATCATGGAGCCGACCCCAATCACCAGCTGATGCATCCGTGGGTCGAAAAAGATTACTTTGAGAAGATATGCTCAGATGTCACTGGACAAACGCCTTGGCATTTTGCTGTTGCGCAGTTTGATATTGAGGGTGTAAAAATCTTACTTGCAAACAGTGCAGATCCCACTCTTGAACATGAGGGCTGCAAGTCTGTAGTTCAAATGGTGGAAGATCAGAAGAAAAACCTCGACAAAGACATCCATCCGTATTGTGGCTATCATGGCGACACTAAATTTTACACGCAGGATACTACCATCATGTACGACCTTGTCATGGAATTCAAGAAGAACGTCAATTGATAGAGTTTAGTGAAGACTTGCTTTTGCCTCGAAAAGTTACAGACTGTTCTTAATAGATTTTGTAATAAACAGTTAAATGCAGTTATTATCACCCGAGTCGAGCCAAGATAATAAATCAAAAATATATTTTGGCACTGATTTTCCTAAAAAATGCACAAAGCAAAAATTGTTCTACTGATTTGCAAAAATACATTGCATGAACATCAACATTACGCAACATACAGCATATATATATTTTTCTAGTGATTTACACAAAGCCAGATGCTTGGCCCAGTGCATGTAAAAAAATAAACATCTCAAAAACAGATCTATTGATTTACACAAATATGTTTCATCAACACTAAAATGACGCAACACAAATCATATTTTGTTCTAATCATACATGTCAAACTATACACTTGATTTTTTTGTGTGTCTCAAAACAATTCTCATCTGAGCTGTGCCAGGTCTCGAGCCAAGATGATAAATCCAAAAATATATTTTGACACTGCGTTTTCTGAAACAACACAAACTACAATGTGATATAGTGATTTTACAAAAATACATTGCATGAACAACAATGTAACAAAATAAAAAACACATTTTGTTTTAGTGATTTGTGTCAACTTATACACTGACCATATAAGTACGCAGTGGCAGCCTGCCTCGATGATCTCGTTCATAGACGATATCAAAACAAATCTTGTTCCATTTCTTGATCTCGAGGGAAGCAGGCTACTACACAGCGTTACACGTGGCGGTGATGATTTCGTGTCTGTAGTCGATTATATCTCAAACGCACACATTCACAGTATCAATGCAGAAGAAGAAACTCTGCTACACCGCGCTGTGAAAAATGGGATTGGGCAACGTGATGCACAAAAGATCGTTGAAAGAAATCCCCAAAGTGTCAAGCAGGTGGATCATTGTGGAAACACAGCACTTCATCAGGCAGTCATGTTCTATGCAAGAAATGAGACCCTGGCGTATTTGATAAAAGCAAATCCCGAGAGTGTCAACACAGGGAACAATGAAGGATTCTCGCCGCTGCACCTCATTGTTCGTGCGCATTTGTATCATATGCAATTCGAGCGCAAATTAAATATATCGTCTCTTCCTGTTTTCAGGCGACAGGTCAGCACAGATTCGTGCTTTCGTCAAAACACAATCACAAAATTAGACTCATTTCTCCAATGTCGTCCGGACAACTACAAGAAAGGATTGACTGTGTGGTTTTCTATGTATGACACACTGCAATTCATACTAGACTATCATCCTCTCTCCTTCAGCACTCGCGACAAGAATGGAAACACAGTGTTGCATTACTGTGCGCGTTTTCTCGAGTTTGACGGCATATATATGCAAATACCCAGCCGCTGCTCGGCCTGTTGCGAGGAGGTGAATGCTAAGGGCCGCACTGTGCTTGACATGTTGGTGTATGCAATCAGTGAGGACAAATTGGAAAACGACCAATATAGTACTGCCATGTGTATGCCAGAGGCACATAGCCATTGCCTGACGACGCCTGAAAACGTGATTCTGTTGTCGAAGAACATACTGGTGGTGTGTCCCGCGCTTTTGCATGGGCGTTTTTTGAGAGATTTTCAGTCTGGGTCCTGGGAAACTATCTTTGGAGCTTGTAAAGAATGCGACGGCATGGCGTATTTCCTCGTTCGGATGTGCGCAGACCTGCTTTTTGAAGAGAATTCTTCGGGCGAAATGCCCTTTGTCAACATGATGTTTTGCGTAATGGCACCACAGCATAACGATTACAGTGAAATGAACAAGAGTGCATTGCTAGCAAACAAGCCGGCAATCATCCATGCTTACTTGGAACAAGCAGAACGCATGGATAATTTGTATCAACCTCGTCTAAAAATGAGATGTTCACCTCGTCTAGAAAGCCTGGCTGTTGTGGGCAGTTGACTTTTTGCTCCAGCATGAACTCGGCTACAATAGCGACTGACCCGTTTTCTGTCTCCAGCAACTGTACCAGATACGATTCTAATATGAAGATTACAAATCAAGTTTACACTGTGATCAAGGCAACAAGTAACATGAAACATAGATTGTTGTAGCGGTTGATTCAGTGTAATACAACAATTTTGAAAATTTGGATTTTATTAACAACAATTTCTACACAATAACAAAATCATCTATTTCGTCATCACAGTCTTTATCTTCCTGGCTTCTTGTTTCCTCCCCGACTGTCCAAGTATCACAGGCCTCGATATCTCCAGGATACAAAATTGTATTGTTGCGAGCCAATGTTCGCTTCATTTTTTTTTGCTGCACATTTTCGCCTCTAGTCTTGTACAAGAATTTTGGCGGTGGCTTGTTTGGAACTTTCCAAGTCTGATTATTAAATGGATCAATAATTCGTGTAAACATTCACAAAGTCAATATTTTGTTTTGTCTTGTAATTCTTATTCTATTTATATATATATTTTTTCCTCAACACTGTATGCGATTTTGTTGATACTTTTTTCCATTGGCTACTCGTCAGATTCTGATGAAGCCTCGGACTCGGATTGTGACTCTGTATCGTTGCCGTCTTCTGACTCCGTCTGAGACACAGACACTGAGGCATCCGAGTCATAATCGACATCGGAAAGGGTGCTTCTCATGCGTTTTGCTACGGGGCGCACGCCCTTGTATTCGCTCAGGTTGCGACGGTGAATACGCAACTGATAATACACCCGCTTCTTTTCGACATGGTGTACGTTGCAGACATTAACAGTGCAAACGCCATCCAAAAGAATCTGTGTCACTGTTCCCCAGGACTCATTTGCGCAGAAGTATTCCAATGTTTTTTTGCACGGCACCCTAACTTCGATTCTTCGCTCTGCTGAGTTGAAGGCACGCGACTCCAGGAGCATTGACGAGCAGGAAGTGTTGTCCAGTTTGTATGGTATTGTTGCTCAAAGAACTGCAAGTGCGCTTGGTCATGGTGAATACCTGGGACAATGTGCAGATGATTATTTTATAGACAGGAAACCTGCTATTTATGGTCCAGACGACGTCCGTCTATTTTTAGGACGAGTTCGTGGATTGCATTTAGCGGGCGGTTGCAATGTTTGTACATAACACGCCACCAAACAAGAGAAGCACTCCAACAAAATAAAGCGCTTAGTTTGAACCCAAGAAGTGCGCTGTTTCCTCGTAGAAAATAGCACCAGTCAAAATGTTTCCAACGTTCCAAAACACATAAAAATTCGGGATGTGGTACAGTATGTTGTTCACCGCAAGCGATGCGTTGATAAGATATATCTGCAGAGGCAACAACACTAGGAAAACTAGAATAATCACAAAAACAAATGGGTTGTTGAACTGGTCTTGACCCGAAAACGTAAATACCGGAAGCCCTGCAAATGCTTTGCCAAAGAGTGCAGTGAAATTGCCCACAACTGATCATACAATAACATAGAGTGCTCTGATCGTCTTGCTGGGGCGTTCTATGACACGTGGATCGTCCGGACTCACGCGTGATTCCCGTGCAACAAAATCAAGGTGGATTGCAATGAGACCCGCAGCCAAAATCGACGCGAGGATGGCAAGCAGGATTATAACTTTTGGCTCCTCGTAATGGTTGATCAGCCGTGGTAGCGGCCACTCGTTTGGTCGATGATCGCTTCCTATCACTGTCAAGACAATACCGCAAACGATCAACACAATCGACGCGATGTCGTATTCTGAAACTACCTCATTAGCAAAAATATTGGCCAAGAAGGTACTCACGACCAAAGACCAGCTCCCAATCAGAGTCACCACAGACAATGGTGAAATCCCCAGAGCAACAAAGTCACAAACGTTGCCTATTGCAAAACTGCACAACCCCGCAACCCATATCGATGGAATCTTGTTATGCATAAATTTTTTTTTTCTGTAGGTGCGTGTTTTGGCAAAGGTATAGGCAAGAGTGGTGTTTCGTGTGTCTCGCGCAACTCTACTGTGCTGGTGCTGAGGTTAAGATTGCTAGAAACGCTGTGAAGTTTCCATATGCAAAGTCCAACAGCTTGAAGTGAGGACCCAACAAGCGAAAGTATAATTCCATATATAAAGAATACCAATTGACTAGTAATAGATCGCATGTTATATATATGAAGTTTGAATCCTGTTTGTATTACACACGACAACGTGTTTGCTTATTGTACTCAAATTCCCACAGTATACGTACATATATATACTGAGATGTGAGAATTACGCCCAAAGCACTATGAAAAAACTGCCGAGTGTTGCTAACGCGCAAAATTGAGAGCAAGTTTGATGTAGCACGTAACAAGATTCACAGCAGAATCGAGAACTGTTATGTGTCTTTCAGTGCAATAACCAATGGCACTTGTAACAAAACTGAAAATTTTAGTTTAGATATGCGGAGCGTATTGTCCTTACGCTCTAGTACTTTCTGCATATGGTTGTTGAAGAAGTCAGTTGGTGCCAACGTAATAATGTAATTGTGCGCTAATCGAGTAACAAAGCAGTCTCTCCTGTCCATATCCAGGCATATCGATAAGGCACCCGCACATATGCATCCCCAAAACTTCCTTCCATTTTATACCATTCTCTCGGGGTCATAAAGACATCCCCGTTCTTGTCGGACACTTTCCCGCTTTTTTCTCCGTATTCAATCTCCTTTCTCCTTTGCTTTTATATTTCTCCAATTCATATCTCAGGGACACAATTTCAGATTCCATTTTTTTAGTTTGGCAACACAGGATGTCATATTTGAATTTCAGTTTTGAATGCTCGTCATGTTGCACCTTTGCATCTGTGCTACAAAAAAATAATCTAAATAAGGTCATGCTGCCTATCTTCTGAAAATAGATTCTGGTATGCTGCTGTATATATAACACAAAATGACAAACATCACAGACACCATGCTCTCTCGCATAGCACATTTTCTCATATTATGTGTGATATTCCCATTGCACGTAGTTTTTGCAGACAAGTCTGTGTTTTTTAGATTGTACAACATTACAGACCCAAACCCACACAGTGGCACCGACACATTTCTATTGCATCTTCTATATCCCCGGCTCGCTGTCATATCAAAGAGGTGATAAACTTGGAACATCAGATCTGATGTCTGTTTGGGTTAGATGATAGATACTTCAACTAAGCTCGTGAAATCCCGGGTTCGACTCCCGGGAGATATAATCTCCAGATTGAGATTTCATCACTCGACCATCTCCGGGCTTTCGGAAGCCTGTGTCTTGATTGTGTGGGCTTGGTTGCTTTTGAAGTAATTGTGGCCATCGTGCGAGGTTTTTTCGTCGTTGTATTGAATGCAAAGAAAATCACCCGCCGAGACGTTTTCGTTGACCAGCAAATATGACTTTGTGTCTTCTGGAAAACGCACAATCCCGGAAGGCTTGTGGATATAATCCACAACTTTACAATTGACCTGATCATCTTGCTGGGACCCATTGATCTTTGTAATATAAGGTGCATGCAGAGAGACGTGGACACCATATCCCAGCTATCATACATCCCGTCCGTAACCTCATGGATTTTCAGAGCAGGATACAACAGATCTCCAGTTTCCTGCATCACAATTTTCAAACGCGTGATTTGCTCGAGCATCTCTGATTTCTCTTCGTGCAAAGTGTTTGTGTCTTCCATCTTCAACCCAAGGACCTTGATCCTTTCCAGCCATTGCACAAGGTGTGTTGTCCTGGCGATCCTTATTTGCTTTTTCAGCGGATCAAGGATGCTGGTCACTGTGTCCATTGGCATATAGCCTGCGAACGCGTTGAGTTTCCATACCCCCACCAGTCTCCACACATGCTCGGCAAAAGCCTTGACCTGGCCAGGCTCGATTTTGCAAATGTTTTGCATGATAAAGTCCACGGTCATGATGATGTCGTTGAACTGGTACTTGCTTGCGAGCAGCACATTGTCCACAACATAGTGATTACTGGTGTCGTTGCAGTAAGTACCGTCGCTCTGTACACTACTCAACGCAACTTGTTTGAGCGCTGCCATTGTGTATATGGAAATCCCGCATTTCTTGCACCCGCCATTTAGACAAACGTTGCCAATATACCGTTCTGCTTGCACACACACATTGTTCTCTTTGCCAAGAAAAATGTCGTACAGTGCGTTGACAAAATATTGTGTCCGGGGAGTCAAATTTGGGGTGTTTAACTCTGTCATTTCGAGAGCATAACAATTGGGCTCGTATTGAAAACCACCACGGGCAGGAATGAAGAAATAAATCTGCTTTTCCTCGGGACAATTGATTAGTCGTGTCCCCTTTGCAATGTCTACAGAAGCTTGCACACCTTGACCTTTCCCCGGCTCCTCGTGAATTCTCACATAGTCCCAAACACTGCCTGCCATCTCGTTCAGATGCAAGAATATGGAATGTTCTGAAATATATGGAGCCGGCCGCAGCGACATAATATTCTCTAGTTTTATCTTCAGCACTGTGCCACCCCTGTCCAGCCGAATACAGTACAGAGTATTACAGCACGGCTTGACTAGCTCACCGAGTTTTCCGTTGTGTTCGTAATTCGTCTTCAAATTGACAATCATGACCCTCGTGCCTGTTGCTAACGACATATCTGAGAGCAAACAATCACAAACTCAGAAATGTGATAATCGTGTATGAATAGACCTATTTTTGAGATTGTAAATTTATTTTCTTTGCTGGATATATTTTTAGAACTGCAAATTTTAAAAGGGTATCGAACCCATTCGAAAAAAATGAAAGAGGATTCGGGAAAAATGAACACGTTCTGTAATGAAAATTCATTGCTTGGTCGCATGGACAAAGTCCTCAACATACGGACCGTCACAATGAAGCGTGAGGAACCCTGCAAAGGCATGGGATTGGTCGCCAAAGTTCTGATCAAAGCAGGGTTTGTACTCAAGGATATCAAACCTGCATTGGGCTTCCGGTTCGATCCTTGTTTTGACGCACGCGGTATGAAGTACATTGATAGCCTACCATGGCTTCAGAATTCAAACCACAAAGCCGACAAGCTTGATATCCATGCACTGGAAGAAACAATCCAGGAATTCGTTTGCTGTCTCAAAACTCTTGGTCATTCGGTCGAGAAGGACCAATTCTGTGCACAAGGTGGATGTTTCAAGTGTGGGTTGCATCCCACACTCTTTGCTGCATTGCTGTTAGCAAACTTTGACGATTTTTCAAACCAAAAATCGCCGTACAACCAATGGGTCAAAAATATGTGTATTGACAAAGACATTGTTTTGAATAGTCTCCAGTTTTTCGAGATTCTCATGGTCACTAACTTTCTATTGAAAAGCGAAACTCGCATCAGTGCAGAAATGATGCCAGAGTATGTGCAATACGTATGGACCGTGGTTAAGGTTTTCAAAACATGCTCCTATAGCCTGTATGCACCCATACAAACTCCGGAACACGAAGCTTACAACCATTGGACCGAACTGATAAAACAAAAAATCATAGCGTTTACAAAAATGATCAAGAACAAAGGTCCCAAAAGCGAGGCTGATGTGCTCGAGGGAAAAGCACTGCAGGAAATGATGAACAAGAGCCCTCCACCACCGCAGGACTTCAGTGTTTGCTTTTTTTCAGTGCACCACCAGATTAGCTACATCAACGGGGAAGAAATCTCGAAAATACAGAATGAGATAAAAGATGAACACAAAAAAATTCAAACTTTGGTTGAGAAGCAACGGGCGATTGATCTGGAAAAAGAAACTTCAAAAATACAAGACGAGATAAAAGATGAACACAAGCAACTGGACAGGGAGCTGGAGGAAGAAATCTCGAAAATACAGAAGGAGATAAAAGATGAACACAAAAAATTCAAACTTTGGTCGAGAAGCAACAGGCGATGGAGCTGACAAAAGAAACTTCAAAAATAAAGGATGAGATAAAAGATGAAGAGAAGCAACTGGACACGGAGCTGGAGAAAGAAACCTCAAAAATACTGGAGGAGATAAGAGATGCAGAGAAAAAAATCAAAACTTTGGTCGAGAAGCAACGGGCTATGGAGCTAGCGAAAGAAACTTCAAAATTACAGGAGGAGATAAAAGATACAGTCGAGAAACTGGACACTGAGCTGGAGGAAGAAACCTCAAAAATGCTCGACGAGATAAGAGATGCAAAGAAAAATATCAAAACTTTGGTCGAGAAGCAACGGACAATGGAGCTGGCGAAAGAAACTTCAAAATTACAGGAGGAGATAAAAGATACAGAGAAGAAATTGGGCACGGAGCTGGAGGAAGAAATTTCAAAAACACAAGAGAAGATAAGAGATACACAGAAAAATACTCAAACTTCGGTTAAGAAGCTTGTTCAAAGTCAGAGTGATGATGAGAATATGTCTGAGACCAAAGGAAGCAAAGAAGATGTCACCAAGAACAACGAAAAAGTCTTCGGCGACAAAAATCAAGAAAAAAGGCAAAACAATGAGCCTTCTGGATTTGGCATGGTAAATTCCAGTGTCAGATGTCTTTTTCCATATGGTTTATGTCAAACTGTGCACTGACTTTATGTTTTACATTTACAGCAATACAAACATCTACGGACTGCTTTCCCACATGAAGCTATGAATACAAGTGGTGTCGTGGCCACATCTACCATCAATACCACAACCAGCAAAAACGCATTGTTCAATCGAAACTCTAGATCAACACTCCACAACACTACAGAGGTAACTTCTTCTGTTAATTCATTTTATTTTCATTTGATGTATTGTGAATATCAAATTATCTAAATTTATTTTTACTGGAGACACCCTCTTAATTTATTTTTAAATAAATTTAGAATTTGACTGGAGACACCCTCTTACCACCCCGGCAGAAGATGTTATGGTGAGTCATTGTAGGATGACAAGAATGTTTTTACACACTGAGTTTAATTTGTTTCTGTGCAGATGGGGCGTTGGCTGTCTGTGTGTCCTCAAATTGCTCAGCATGACGCAACGCAACAGAACATTTCCGAGGTATTTGGATTGAATTCACTTGCCTAGACCAAACATAATGTGTAGAGTTGAAGTTGAAAGTTACATTCTGCCGATTTTTTTCCAGGGACATGGTGCATACTTGGACAAGACCCCGCTCATGACACCAGTGAGTTCAACTAGTGTTTCACGGCGTGCATCTTGGCATTCAACTTCGTCACAAGAGGTATGATGAGTTGAAATTTGCCACAGTGAATAAAAACTCGCAACTAACATTGTGTACATCAGCAGATGGATTCTGAATCAAGCGAGCATTTTTCTGTGCTTGTTGCCGCTGCTGCACAAACGGTAAACATGTCTTGTAAAAATCTCTCCATGTTATAAAAGTTTCTGACTGAAACATACTAATCCAGTTGACGTTTAATTCCCCTCGTGCCGCTTGTGGTTCTTCGTTCTCAATCCCAGCGGCTGGACATAATGCTGAAACTGCCACGAACCAGGTATGCCAATGTCAGAAATCAGCATTTTCTATGATTGTGTCTAACGCCTTTTATCATGATTCACAGATAGTGATAGGGAGTTTGGTGCGAGTCCACAGCCTTCTCTCAAACACCAATTATAATGGAGCTGAAGGCGTTGTAATTAAATTGCTGCCAAATCGTTACAGATTCAATCTTCCGACAGGGGTGAACATCAACGTGCCTGTTGAAAACCTCGAGTTGATAGCACCCACCAATTCTACAGAGGTACGAGTGATGTACATATTTATTTACAGTGAAAGCATACCTGGTTGAAAATGACATGAGACGTGCAGGAATACGAAGATGCTGGTCACACAGGCCTCACAGACTCAAGTGATGAAGAGGTATTTTCTAGAACCTTGTCTTTTTATTCTGGAAACTTTATATATGTATATATATGGAATTCTGATTTTCTTATTTTTTCACAGGAACCTACACAGGGAGGAGCAAATTCCGATTCTGACTATCATTTTGATGTAAGAACATTACGAGTGCTCTGTTCACTTTAGTCTTGAAATCATAGCTGATACTATTGTTCGAATTGTCAGGAAAATCAAAACTCGGAAAGCGGCTCACACGAGGACTACATTGATATTCCGGAAGAAGCAGACGACCAGAACAACAACTTGCAGGTTAGACATTGTTTTTTCGATTCATGTACAATGTAATTATTGACTGTCAATGTATTTGCTACAGGATGCAGCAGACTACCCCGACGATTACGACAACTACTCTGAGGTTCGAACTTGTGTTTTGATCCATGTTTGATGTATTATGTAGCATGTTTTCAATGTTCTTATTGTTTTTTTGTTTGGTACAGGCCCATAGCCCAACTGATTCATTGCTATCTTCTGACGGGACCGAGTTATCACCATTGTCGCCATTGGGCTTGGAATTTGGCTCACCACTATATTTAGCTGATCTAGTCGATTTTACAGTGAGTATACATGTTTTCACGTGTAACACTGCGAGCCATAAAAAAATTCCAATAACACAATCTTTTGAAAAACACAGAACGCGCTTACCCCAGATACACCAAACTATACTAGCCCCCATCATTCAGACCATTCCGACATGATGCCAAGTGGGATCTCGAACAATTTACAATTTGATTCTAGCTCCAGTGACTCCA
>Ga0105053_10006259_pt1 | contig 16479 bp, 11 predicted proteins | sample BON01_FD_78093 | JGI IMG/M metagenome (GOLD analysis project Ga0105053, IMG submission 78093) | Freshwater microbial communities from Lake Bonney liftoff mats and glacier meltwater in Antarctica - BON-01 | ecosystem: Environmental > Aquatic > Freshwater > Ice > Glacier meltwater | place: Lake...
AAAAAAAAAAAAAAAAAAAAAAAAAAAAAAAAAAAAATTTTTTTTTTTGTTTAAAAAAAAAAAAAAAAAAAAACATAAAAACGATGGAGGTGCTTCTCGATCGTGAAACTCGCTTAAACCAAAGAGAGGAGCGACGAAAACTCGCATCATTATTATCGTCGGATCCAGTGAGGGTTCTCCACTTCAAATCCAGGCGATCTGCTGTGACGCATGTGGAACCACAGTACATCCCTCCACAAACCAAGTTATCACCTTTGAAACAATCTCCTTTGTGTTTCCCACGAGCGATTGAAGAAAATCCATTACAGATAACCGTTCTTAAACGAGCCTCAAATCTGTGCAGATTTAAGGTGTCTGTTTCCCGATCCTTTCCACCTATCGCTGATGAGGTGATCGAATCGCCTCTTCAACAGTTCAAGGTTCCCGTTGATGTTTTCCCATCATCTCCTATTCTAGAATTTCAAATATCGACATTCAAATTTCCTGGAAATCTTCCACTTTCACAATTTGAAATTGCTACTGCAAAGTTTCCTCAAGCGGAGGAGAGAAAATTGATGCGATTTAAAATCGATGTTCACAATATTCCAGGGCTTCCTGGAATTTCGAAATTCCATTTGGATGTTTCAACCAAATTTCCAAACACCCTCCCATTTACTTCAATATCTAAATTTGTAATAAACCCTTTTACCTTTCCTTAAGTATTATTTTGAAAAAGAGTTAGTCGCTGTCACTGGCTTGAATCATAGCTTCGTATTCAAATATTTTGGTAATAAAGGATGATTTCTCCTTGGCGAACGCCTTAGCATTTGTCACCAGTGACTGCTGCATTGACTCCAGCCTTTCCTGAAGATCGCTATCATCAGACTCGGGTCTATTATTTGCTTCTTCTCGCAGGGCTTCCAGCTCATCTTCCAATTTCTGAACGTACTCGCTGGTAGTTGAATCAGCTACTTGATTTGCTAATTGGTCGTTTTGCTGAGCTAAACGAGCGATCTCAGCTTCGTATTTCTTAGTATCAAATTTGCTTCCTTCTTGCAGCTTTGCTTCCAATATATCCTCCAATTTCATGATCACCTTTTCTTGGGTTTGAATAGTCTTCTTATAAAGTTCCACCTCTTCGTTAGACTCTTGAAGCTCTTGGATATATTTCGCCTGTGAAACATGAGCGTCTCGAAGGGATCCTAATTCTTGCAACAAATTCCTTTTCTCATCCATTGAGGCTTGCAACACCGCCAAGCGTTCCATAATCTCGGCATTTCTTGTTCTTTCGTTGGAATATTTTGTGCTCAATAACTGAATTCGTCGTTTCAACTCATCACTGGAAGAATCTTCCACTGGCTCGGATAATTTATTGTACGTTTCCTGCTCCATTTGCTGTATTTTGTCAATTGCGTTATCTCGCTCTTTTGCCAGTTGCTCATTTGCAGCTCTAACTTTGACAATTTCAGCCCCGCAACTTCGTATTGCAACAGAGCGTTGGTCTAGTTCTTCAAGCAGCCGGTCAATGAGAACCTGTTTGTTAGAAATATCAGCTCCCAGAATACCAAGGCGCTCCTCTAATTGCTCCACATTGTTTTTAGTAGTATCGTGTTCCATTCGAGATCTAGCCCTTGATGGACTTACTATAATTTCCTCGTTCTTATCTTGAATTATAGTTGGAGTCTCAATACGTGATGACGAATATGGAATGGGAGTTAGTTGAGGTGTAGGCGGTGACGCTATGGCATTTAATTTAAGTGGTGGAATGTCATTTCGAAGATAGGTTACATATTCGTTACCTTTCCACCTGTGTAACTGGACAGTGAAAGTGCAATCCTCTGCCGCTTTCGTCTCTTCTAACTCCACTAAAACAACAGGAATACTTATTTCAGAAGTTGTATTTGAATCTATTTGCACTGAAGCCTGACCAAACAATCTATGCTGGCCATCATAAAAGGTAAATGAGGCATAACGGATCGAATCGGTGATCCAAAAATCCAAACTATTTTCTTCCCAGTTCTTTGACGTTTCTAGAGGACAATCTCCCATTTTAAAATGAGGAGAACATAATTCAACATCTTCAAAAGGAAATGTCGCTTCATTTAATGCTGCCCCTTTCGCCAATGGATCTTCCAACGGGGGACAATCATGGTAAATAGATTGAAGAACACAATCTCCTGTCATTGAGAACATGACCTCAGCATAAGGATTCTTAACATAGTCTGGCAAACTGTCATTAAACCCTTCAAGTAATAATTTGAGTCTGTTTGCACTTGGCAACTTTGAATAGAATGATATATCGTCTTCGATGGACGGCTGTAGCTCCAAAGATATGTCGAAGCTCAACTCCTGTGTTGGATTCACTCGAAGAACGTATTGATTAAATGCCTTTAGTCTCCCTATTGGGACGGTTATACCACCTATGCTGCTCTGTGAGTTTAAGTCCATCACATCAAGTCGAAGAGCCTTGTTGTTTTCCAAGTCTCTCGTATCCACTCGCGAATAGAATGTCTCATAGAAGGAAGCAGAGCCTCCATTTAATACGCTGACTGACTTAGTTTCAAAACTAGACGGAGGCCAGCTTTCTTCAAAAATTTCATTTGAAATTTCATTTTTTCTCATGGCAAGCACTGCGAAATGAGTTTCTTCTGAAATAAATCGACCTTGAATTGAAATATCAAGACCCTGACCAACGAGTGTACAAGAACGAATGCATGTTTTACACAGACGTGTTCCTGCTGGTAATGATATAGCCTTCCTAGGAGACCCTGTATCGGTAATATTTTCAAGCTTCACTTGAACTTTGCCCACTACGATGTCCTCCCCTTCGACTTTTTTTGACTTACGAGTTAAAACTAAATCTGCAATCATCGAGGACTCGGGATTTTCTAAAAGTTTGTTTAAATCCCAGCTGCAGCTCCCTAACATCATGGACTTATTTTCCTGAATCATTGCAATAGCAGCAATTCGAAGTAACGCGACCGAGTCATCATTCCCAATAGACAACTCAAATCTGTTATTATCAAACACAGGGTGCTTGGATTCCTCAGCAACTTCAGTTCTGAGAGTTTCTCCTGAATCGATCTGTATACTTAGAAAGTAGTTTAGCGGCTTGGCAAATGTGCTCTTCAACACAGTTACCACCAACTTCATTAGTAACGTATTTTTCGATTTTTTTTTTCGGAAAAAAAAACAATTGCCCACCCTTTTTGTTGGAGAGGAAACACGTGCAAAAATTCATGTGATTGACACTCCACTAAGTTTAGCCTAAGAGTCGTCGTAGAGGGCTTAGAGTTTAAGATAGAAAAGGCCTATAGTTGTAAATGGTACTAATTTCTGTCAGACGTTGTGCAAAATCGATATATCACTCAACTATCCCACCATACCTTCCATGCGTTTTTCACTGGCAGCACTCACAAGCAGCTTCTGCGCGGTTCATGCATTTGGTCAAGGACTGAGTATTGGACAGGATTTAATCTTTGTTGTGGATCAAAGTAGATCTATTGACGATCAGGATGCAGCCTGCTTGCAGAGCGAGTTATCACTAACATGCATGGAGCAAATTGCCCATTTTGTGAATCAAACTTCATTTAGACTTATCGAACTAGCTGGGTCAACTTACAAGAGCCCCGTTGAAGACGGTATTCGTGTTGGTGTAGTCATGTTTCGCTGCGGTGAGGGCAAAGAAGGCAGGCGTGTGGTTCTAAATCCCACAGGTGATATAACCGAAATTTTAGCAGGAATGAAGCTGCTGAAAGAGCTCATTCCCAATCAAGGATCTACATGTGCTGCTGGAGCCTTGAAACACGTGAAAGATGTCTGGATTCCTGATCAACCGACTCCTAACCGGAAAACGAGCATTGTAATGTGCACGGATGGTTTCGTAAGCGACCATGCCAAGACATTAGAAGTTTCCGACGAACTGCTAAATAGTCCATACACCAGCACTTATGGAGTACTTGTTGGTTCCAGTGCAGCAGGCACCGCAAAAACTGGTTTGTACACACAAGATCCTAATAAAGTGTTCAACGTTAAGGATGCCCAATCTCTTAATTCGATATCTGATTCTATTAGTAGATTTGTCTTTGGTGACTTTCGAATATCCGTTGACGGATCAAATTCTACGCTATGCTCTGGCTCTTCGGTCGCTGTTGCTGTGAAAGGGAATTCAGTCGCCAACCAAACTGATGGCGTGATACTGGAAGCGGTACTTACTATTGAAGGTCTAATCATTAAGAACGAAGGTACCAGATTTCCAGGTGGGTTTTCATTTGAGCTAGCAGGAATATTCCTTGATGGGAGTCACGAGGCTAAGATTGAAATTCTTAATACTGCAGATGGTAGACGTTTGGGAAATGTGGTGTTTTTAAATTTGACTTTTGCAGGGTGTGCTGCGGTGGTCGCCGATGTCGGCAGTAGTCGATGTCTCGGCTCTTCCTTCGAAGCGGCCTTCAGCGGTATAACGATTAGCCGAGTGCTAGAGTTGAGTCAAGCGACAACACAAACTTGCATTGTCGAATACAATACAGAAGGATATACAAAAAATTTCCCCGCTACTGCTTCAGGGAATTCATATACCTGTCAAATTTTTGAACAAGCAGCGGCTGCATTCGATATTGTCAATACAACTACTTTGCCGCTATCAAACATTTCCTACGAAACTAGCACTGGGATGTGGAAGACTGCAGATCCTTCGTATGTTACAGGAATTCGTTTCCGAATTTCTTCCGATTCTGGAACACTACCAGGAAGTAATTCGTCCTTTGTTGAATTCGAAATTGAACCTCCAGCACAATCTTTGAAACCTGATCTTACTTCTACTACATGTGTGTCGTCATCGACACCCGTAGCTGTTTGCTGGAGAAAGCCCACCTTGGCTTTATTTACAGGTTCTGTAATTAATTGGATTCCTCTACCACTGGGATGCGTGTTTGATGTAAATGGCGAGTTAACTCTAGTGAATGCAGCTATTGTGGGCGGTGAAGCACAATGTGATTACCCTGCAAATTTATTAGAACCGTCCTCCAGCCGTACTCTTAAAGTCACTCTTGTTGCAATGGACATCTCGAAAAATTTATTATTGGCTATTGAAAAATCGGAATATGCGGCAAATGAATATACTCTAAATAGTTGTATCAGTATAGAGGCGCAAGAAGAGCGATGCTTTGGCGAACCGGTTCAAATCACCATTGGTTCGCCTCATGTGAGTCTCGATTCATCAACTGGTGTCTCTTGTGAATTTCAAGACGAGTTGAACTTTGAAACAATTGGTGGTACCCTTAGGAGTGATGGAAATGGCAACTATATATGCGAGGTAATTGGTGCCGAACCATACTCGGCAATGGATTCTGTTTCTATTCGGTCCAACGGGGTGCTTCTATTAAAAACTGCTATCCAAGGAACTGCTACCGCTTGTTTCCAGATGAGCATTATCGACAGACAGCAAACCCGATACGAATTGGCATCTAATCCCGATGTTGAAACTTGTTGGGGGAGTGGCGAAACATACACTGTGTATCTTAGTGGAAGGTCAGCCTCGTTTTTATTTGCACAGAGCAGGGAGATTCGCTTGAACATAGATGACAGGAGCCGAGTGGTAGTGCCCCAGCAAATGAATGGAGTCTACGATCTACCTTCGAACGCATACAAATTCCAAGTACCACAGAGTTTCCTACATGGGAATGGGGGGGCTACTGTCGTCAAATTGATCGTTTCTGACGCTGCTAGTTCAAAAGTTCTCTACAATTCACAATTGAATTTTCGGCTACTCACGTCAAGTCCTTGCTTCGACGCAATATACATCAACCGAAATGATATGAACAATACAGACCTTTGCATCGGGACAAAATTAGACCTTTCTTTCACAGGCACTTCTGTTGCCTCGTTGAATATATTGGCGACATCTTCGGATGCCATAATGCGTCCTCAAAATTTTTCTTTCACGTATTCATCATCGTCAGTTGTTGCCCTTCCCGACAATTTCTTGTTCCCTGAGAATTTTATATCTGTGATAGAAATCGATCTCAGCAACGGATTCACAGTTTCTATTGCGTTGCCGAATCCAGAGACATCCAAGGATGCTCCTGATTGCTACGAAACGATTATTAATGTGCAAGCCGCAGTAGATGGTCGTCGAGTACTTCAAAGCAGTGATGAATATTGTCTAGGAGATGGATTGAGTGCTTCGTTTGGAGGCCAAAGTGTCTTGGCGCTGGTGAACAATGGATATGAATGCGAGTGCTCATGGATTTCTTCGTCTACTAAATCTGCTGAGGTATCAGCATATGCTACTGGTAGGTGCGTTTCTCCTTCAAGTTGGTCTCCATTCGCTACTGATGCTGGTGGTTCCTTTGACAATGTAGTCCTTCATTGTAGAAAAGATCCATCATCATCATGGGTCGCAGCTGGATCACCATTAGACATGACAAGTGGGCCTTATCAAGCCAAGGTGTGTGCTGACAATTTTGACTGGGGGGACGTCGCTGCAGAAGAGTCTTCATGTATGCGTTCATCTGTCACAGTTGGAATGTCTGGACGATCTGCATATATGTTAAAAACTCAACCTTCAAAGGTTCGATGTAACCTTTTTAACACAAATGGTAGCATGGCCGTGGTGAATCCGGCGTTTTCAGGTAGTCGCGTTGCCTGTGTTGCTCCTGGATGGTCTCCATTGGATACCACCAGCGGCAATTACTCGGCCATTGAGATAGTAGTAATCCTTGCGGATAACTCCACGCGAGTTGTGAAACGTTCAGATATTGCTGCGACTGCAGAGGTGTCTTGTATTGACATCGTCGCGCCGACTGCTTGCGTTGGAGAGCCACTGAACTTGGAACTTACAGGTCCTACATTGAGTGCATACCAAGCAGCCGATCCGAGCGGCAAGCTCTCTTGTGTTGGCGATATCAACGATGAGACCCAATCCATTACGAATTCATCAGCTGGCGTTTCTAATACATTCGCATGCAACGGCATCGTATCAAACTTTGTTCCTGGGCTTTTTAAGAATGCTTCCATAGAGTTTAAGTATGCAACCTTTACTCTTCCTGTTCGATATAAAGGAAAACAATATACCGTACTGCCATCGCTACCTAATATTTTGACTGAAAGTAACTGTGTGCGTAAAACGAGTTCTTCGTCGTCGTGTACTGGGCCAAGCCAAGGCTCTGTTGTGGAATTCGACGGGGTTACTTCTAAATTAGCCTCTGTTAATCCCAACCTGGTGTCTTATCTCGCCTGTGAATTCACCTCATCAGATTTTGCAACTAGTATCAAGGTTCCAGCCGTTGTGTCGTCGGAAGGTATGTCATGTAGCAGCGGAAATGGCTATTATTACTTTGAACTACTAGCCAATGATTTCTCTGTTTTTTCTGGAGTGACTACGAACGATGTGACAAGCGGTTGTTTAGCTGCAACTGCTGGTACGACCGCCCCGACATCATCCGATTCAGATTCTATAGGTTTGATCGTGGGGTTGAGTTGTGCGGGAGCCTTTTTCGTGGCGCTTGTAGCACTCGTTGTCGTGAAGAAGAAGCAAAAAAGAAATCAATCTCCGGGTGACGTTTCTAAACCTCATGACGTCGAAAACCCCGAAACTGGCGAGAAAGATATCGCTTTGTTGTCTGGTGCGGTTGGCGGGACTGGGTTCAGGGAAGGTGATCGAGTAGAGGCTCGTGGAGCATTTGATTTCTCAAATCCTGCTGACGACCTACCGAAGTGGTATAAAGGTACCGTGAGAAAAGTGTCTGATGTTTACGATGTGGAATTAGACCATTTAGGAACTGTAGTCAGCACAAGCAACCTTCAGAGGGTAAGATCCGATTTCGCGCAAAACTCTTTAGTAGAAGTACAAGACGCACTCGGAGACGCATGGAACGTAGCTAGGGTTACCGCTATATTCCCTGACGACCATTACATGGTTGAATATATTGATCCTTCGTTGTCCAAGGAAAGTGTTGTCGGTACATGTGTTCGACTGTTTCAAAAAAGCTTTAAACCTGGTGACTTTGTTGAGTTTCCTAAGAGTGCAATAGATCAACTGGATATTTCAACGGGTAAAAGCAGAGGTATCATTGAAAGGGAAGAAGATGCATTGACGTATCGAGTGAATGTTGATGATCAATTTTATTCCATTTCGGCCACTGTTTTAGAGTTGTTTCGGGTCCATGTGGACGAGATTGTATTGGTTTTGAATGAAAGAGCCAAAGTGATATCGTTCGATCATAATTCTGCATTGGTGGATTATTTGGATCGAGAGTCGTCCGATCGGGAAAAAATACCAATGGAAAAGATTTCCAGACTTGTTTTTTCAATAGGCGATCTTGTGGAAGTGAGTGCTCTTGCTGTCAGCCATGAGGGAGAAAAGGAAGTTGTCTCTCCTGAGATGGTGACTTTGGAAGAATGGGGAAAGGGTACGGTGAGTGATTGTGAATTCGATGGAACTCATTACACCATCGCGTTTCAAGATTCTTCAACTGAAGTGGTGCATATGAATTATTTAAGGCTTCAAACACCTTTATTCAATGCAGGTGAGGCGGTTGAGGTCGAGAATGGGGACACATGGATGAAAGCCACAGTAACAAAAGTGAATTCCAATGGAACTTTTGATTTGTTATATGCGGAAGGTAAAACAGAAGCCGGCGTTGCAGCAAGGCGAATGAGAGCTGTTACTGTTGATTTCATATTGTTCGAAAACGACCAAGAGAATACTCCGTACTTGAACGTATGGAGACCTCCACCACGACAACACAGTGCTTCCGAGGATGACGGACTTGAAGTACCATACCACCTGAGATTCAGAAAGAAAAAAGCTCTCGAATTTCACGAGTTGCCTGGAAATTGTTTCCAAGTGACTCTAGATATGAGCCAAGGACTTGGGCTGAGTTTAGGATGGACCAACGATCGTCGTGTGATTGTTGCTGGGTTCAGAGATCTTCCTAATGGGGACTGGGGACCTGTAGAGGCTTGCGGACTTGTAGGGTTGAAGGATCAGTTAATTGAAGTTAACACCATCAATATCGTTGGGAAGTCTTTCGTAGAGGTGGGTGAGTTGATTAAGAAATCTGGCAAGTCGATATCATTGCAGTTTGGAAGAGCCACTGATGAAGCTGCGCTCACTTTGAACCAAATGCCACCAACCACTGCATAATAAGAAATTCAAATTTGCAATGAGTATCCAGTACATTGTATCAACTATAAATACTCCTATTGACTAAAAAATATATACAATCATGATGTCAGCATTTGATCAGGGAAACCAATGCTTCCAAGCAAAAGACTATCCGTGTGCGATTAAATATTATACAGAGGCAATTGATGAATATAAAGGCTCGGCAAGCGCAGCAGTTGTGTTCGCCAACCGTTCACTTGCTCACATTCGTCAAGGGGATGTTAATTCCGGTTTGTCCGATTCTCGCGAGTGTATCAGGTTGCGTCCCGATTGGTCGAAGGGGTATTACCGCCTCACCATGCGCATGGTAGAACTAGGAGAGGTCGGTAAAGCATACAAATCTGCTTGTCTTGCTTATTCGATGGAACCAACAAGCGTTTTGTTGAGGGATACGAAAGACGGCTTACGCAACCAGATTCCACAGACAGAATTGCCAGAACTGGAAGCTGAGATCCAAGATCTACTTCCTAAGGGAATTGGGGGGCTTTCAGGATTGCTGATGGGAAGTGAAGGGCTTGTGATTCGAAACGACAGAATCCCAGTCACTGTGCTATCTGGTTTCTTAGGGGCAGGAAAAACAACCCTGCTAAACACTATCTTGAACAGCGAGGAACATGGACTTCGAATCGCCGTGATTGTTAACGATATGAGCGAGGTGAACATTGATGCCTTGCTAGTCCAGAATCGATTGGAGGATGGAGTCGTGGAGTTGTCGAACGGGTGTATTTGCTGCACTTTACGTGATGATTTACTCAAGGAGATATCCACCATCGCAACAACGCATAGAGATAAATTTGATTACATTGTGGTGGAGAGTACTGGTATTTCAGAACCTATACCAGTGGCTCAGACGTTCTTGTTTGAGGACCTTGTGGGTCGATCCTTAGCCCGAGTTGCTGTGTTGGACACCCTGGTCACAGTAGTGGATGCTTCTACTTTTGTTCACAACATGGAGTCGATGGAGTGTCTCACTGACAGACAATGGCAAACGAACCCTAATGATAAACGACATATTGCCAACCTCCTGATCGACCAAGTCGAATTCGCGAATGTGGTGGTGCTCAATAAAGCCGATCTCGTGTCAACAGAGCAATTGCAAAATATACATGAGTTTATTAGGAGTCTCAACTCGCAGGCCACGCTGTTAGAAACATCCTATTCAAAGGTGGATTTGAAATCCATTATGAATACCAGCTTGTTCGATTTGGAACGCGCCTCCAAATCGAGAACGTGGTTACGTGAATTGGCATCTCCTCATGTTCCAGAAACAGAAGAATACGGTATTTCATCCTGGTCATTTGTGCACTCTGAATTCTCTCTGGATATTGTTTCGTTGTGTTTGTTTCTCAACCGACAATCCACCTTTTTTTATAATGAATGCAACGTAATCCGTTCAAAAGGAATCTTCTGGGCAGGGCAAGACGAGAGAATCGTTTTTGAATGGTCGTCTGCTGGCAATCAAGTTTCTATACGTGCTTCTGGTTTTTGGGACGATGCCATCATTGAGTCATCCAGTGATTCTGCTGTCAAAAAGGTTCAACTGGTGTTTATAGGGATTGATTTAAAAAAGGATCTGCTGGAGCGCACTTTAAACGAATTGCTTTTTACAGGCAAGATCGAAAAATTGCTTTGTAAAAAGGAGGTACTGCCGTATGCACTTACCCGAGTATACGGTGCAATGATCGAGCGAGATTGCTTGGATGATCCACAGATATCCAAATTGCACGCTTCTCAAATTGCAGCTGCTCTTGTGGCTCCAGAAACAAAGGTGGACGTTATTCGGAACCGGTTGCTTTGGCTTCAAAACAAGGAAGATGACCTAGGTGACGATGAGGTCGAAGAGATAAGTGGTTTGTCAGAAGAATACGCCACCCTTATGTCAAGCAGCGGGACTGAGGCACAAACAAAAGAATTGTTTTCCAACCTGCAAGATCTCCAATCGAGTATAGCTATGCTTTCACCACCGGAAACAAATCTGTCAACATGAAAATGTTGACATTTTTGAGTTTCCCAGTTAAGAAGTGAAAGTTTCAGTTCGTCATTGTTTCTCCATCTTGGTAAAGAAATGGCTTATTCGGTATATCTGCTCGGAGAACTGCTTGAGGTTTTGAGCTAATGACTAACTGAATTTTTGAAATGATTTTCTTTTTGGCCAACGTGCAAGCTAGATGAAAACTTTCTCCCACATTTTTTCTGGCTACAATGCTTTCAAAATGCACGAAGCATTCCTGTAAAACATCATTCGGAGGTATTTCAAGAAAATCATTCTCAACAATCTTCACCATCCCAATTCCGTCCACAACCAAATTTTCAAAATGCGCGCTTAGAGCGACAACGACAATAGCACTTTCATTTTGAATATCGCCTCCAGGAAAGTTCCGGGAACTTACCAAGGAGACTCTGTTTACACTGGTGCTCCAGCCATCGAAGCCCAAATAGTGGTTGAGGGCTTTTATGCATCGGTCAAGTCGCATAGGTATTCTGAATCGGTTTGATTGAAATTTAGCTGGATACGCAAACCTCGCATTTCCCATGACATTATGCATCAACCTAACTTTTGAATAAGCTAGCAGAGCATCTGATACGGTGAAGTAAGCTATGAGGAGGCAAGTTGATCCTTTCATCCAAATATTGTGGATGCAACCCCCCCACTGACTGAAGAAATCATCAAGGAATTCAGCCGAGAAACTGTTCAGGTTTTGCCCGAAAATAACTAACACTTGTTCTGGTCCAGGTGATTCAAACGTCAACAACTCCTTGTTCATGATTTTTGAAAAGCGATTTTTTTTATCAGCGCGGCAAAATCCACTTTTTGAAAATGGACGTTGCAACATTAGCAATCAAACTTAAAATTCAATGTGTGAATCGAAATTTGAGGAGCCAAACTATGAAAGCAAGTTTGACGATGAATCAAAGATGTCGGAGAGCAAGTTCAATGAAGCAGGAGACGAATGTACAGAGCTTGCAGTGGTAAGTTGCATCAATAGAATCCCAATAAAGTAGCACTAAAGCCAAAAGGCCTCCACGATATTCGGGACAGATCCATTAGTAGGAAAATTAGTTGAGTTTTGGGGCAAGACTCTAACAGACGATATCAGCACTTTCTTCACAGCGGAGTGTGACCATTTTGACGACGAGAAAGAACACAAACTCATCTACACAAAGTTGCACAAGAAGTATGAAAAGTTGGTGGAAAATCATCTACAAGAATTCAGAAAAATTGAGGAAATATCTGAAAGGGATATGTATCGTCGGTTACGGGAGGCTTCTGATGCTAATGAACTGGCTGAACTGGTAATTGAACTGGTGATATGCTGTGCTGAATTTGAGTGTTTTGTGGACATTATGAAAGCAAAAAGAAGACAATTTGAACAAGAATCTCCTAATTTTGTAGAAAGTAAATGTTAAAAATTCTATTTATAGTACCAATGCGTTGTAGTGACATCTTCCGCAATAAAGAACGTCGATAGTAGGGAAATTTTTTGCCACATCAAAGCAGGCTATCTGTTTATACGATCCATTTCGAAGCTTTTCAAATATACGCACATTTACATTCTTCAATCTGGAACAAGCAAAGCATTCAATAGCCCCACCCCACGTACTAGAGAGAGCCATTCTCCGGACATACGCTTTCAAAGACGAATTACTATCCCATTGAACCCAGTCTTCTAACGGTGACTCTGCAATTTCCAGAGTAGGATTCATGGCAAGAAACCTTACAATATCCCGTCTTAGCGGTGCTGCCTTGCTTCCAAGCCCATAAGCTAACGAATGGAATAAGCAGCTACCATCACCGGGCATAGTCACCACTTTTGCTCGCTGGAGGATCACCACAGGCCCTGTTGGTTCACCAAGACGCGGGGCATCACGGGCATCTGGATGATCGTCTCTATCTTTCTTGAACCATGGACAGTTTTCGGAACCATGACGTTTTGAATCACATCTTTCGCAAGGGATTTGACCTGCATTTATTCGTGTGGCTTTTAGAAGCTCAAGTGCTTTTGACGGAACTAAAGATGACTTTGATGCCAAGCTGCTTGAAACATATTCATCGTGTTGTTTGATGGACCTTCGTTTCAATGATAATCTGGCGAGATCATGACTCATATCCATGTTTGAAATTAAAGAGGATTCAGTATAACGAGGTTCATGATGGCCGAAATTCCTTGTGCCCCCTTTCAGTTGAATACGGTTGTCACTATTGAACTTTCTCACTACGCTCATCTCTCGCAAGAAAAAGTGTCCGTTGCAAAGTGAAGGGGGGCTACAAAGAACAATACACGACTCGGCGATATGATAAATATTTATTATTTAATTCATGGATTCTTGTATTGTTTGAAACAATCAGGTATTTCCTAGTAAAAACACGTACTACCACGAACAAAGTAATAATACACGACCTGACGAGTTTGGGTTTATTTATAAATTAATACACGTGGTCTTGTATTGTGCAAAATGACTCTTTATATCTCTTATGGAAAACAGCTATGGTTATTTTACAATGGGGATAAAATGAACTTTGGGAAAAAACATGGAACTAGTACTATAGAAAACGATAGCTAGGCATAGGAAAATCAACAGTAAAGAATATATATCGACTGATAGGTGAAAGTTTCGGTAGGGATAGCTAGCCAAAACCTTTTCTATAGCCGCTGCTAAGACTCGAGCATTTGAATTCAAAGCTAGCAGAGAATGCCAGGAGGAAGACCAAGAAAAGTCCGGACGGGCCCGAAGAAGGTAAGTGATAACATTATGTTGGGTATATTCCAATATTGACGGTTCCTGGGCTTGTGTTTCTTACGCGATATCTAACTCACGTCATTAGCCACTTAGCGCGTACACGTTATTCGTCGTGGAAGTGAGGAACTTGGTGAGCAAAGAGAACCCTGAATTGCATTTCAAGGAGGTCGCTACCAAAGTAGGTCAAATGTGGAGAGACCTGGCTGAGCACCATCGAGAGAAGTATCAACAGTTGGCTGATCAGGATAAAGTTCGGTATGAACGCGAGAAAGAAGAGTGGAGAATTCGTTCACTTCAAGCTCCTCCTGAAGAAGAAAAGACCAAGAAAAAGAAGAGAAAGGGAGCCCCAAAGGTAAGTTGTCGTTCTTGTGAAAAAGTTCTTCGAGTTGATGTGTTGTGACTCCAGAACCCTTTGTCAGCATACACCTATTACATCATGGACGTCCGCAAAGATGTAGCTCTCAAGAATCCAGACTTATCGTTTCGAGATGTGGCTGTGCGAGTGGGTCAGGTACGTTAGATATCGAAAAACAATGTTGTTTAAGCTAATCATGTGATTAGATGTGGCGAAACCTCCAACCGGACATAAGGCAACAGTACATGCTTAAAGCAGAGCAAGACAAATCACGTTACGAAAATGAAATGATTGATTGGAATGCACGATTGCAAGTTGAAGCTGCGGAAGCAGCCATGGAGCCACGCAACAAGAAGAAGAAGAAAAATCATCCGAGTAAGTGTAGTATTGATTATTATTTTGAGTGTATTCCTTACATGCATAGAAAATCCTCTTAGTGCGTACACCTACTTCGTCATGGAGACCCGTCCGCAAGTAAGCATCGACAACCCAAAGATGAGTTTTGGAGATGTTGCAACGCGTGTGGGAAACATGTGGCGGGAACTTGTTCCAGAGCAAAGATCAAAATACGATTCACTTGCTCAAGACGACAAAGAAAGATACGACCGTGAGAAACAAAGCATCCAAGAAACATATGCCTCATTGACTCATGATAATATGGGATACATGCACTCAATGCACCAGTTGCCTAACAACTACTTGTATCACCAGGCGCCTCAGATGGGACAGTACGGGCTTTAATTCACCGTTTACATATTATATATTTCAAACTTTCTAAAAAATTTAAAAAGAAAAAACATTCAACTTGATCTGAGATATTTGGTGTTTCATGTTCCCAACTACTAATAAATTAGCGATAATAATGTAATTGTATGCATAGTTGCTCTTTTGTTTTCGTTTTTTATTGACTGGACTGGTTAAAATTTTGAAGTCCGATCCTAAATGAGCAAAGTGGAACAGGAGTCATTCGTTGGTAGAGTGGTTGGGGCAGCCAGTCAAGGGGCAGCCGGAGCACTTGTAGCAGCATGTCTATCAGCAGTGACTGAACCTGTAAGTATTCCACTATACCCTTGACTTCATGTATTGACCCTGGTAGATCGTCAACCGAGTGCTTGTCAATCGGATGAGTCTCAGTGAAGCCATTGCGGAGGTGGATATCGAAATGATTGCCAAGTTCTTCAACACCACTGTGTCAACCAACTTTATTAAGTTTCCATTTTTTGAGGTTGTCAACATGCTCTTGGCAAATGTGAAATTGACGGGTTCTGCGCGAGGTGCTCTTCTTGGAGCTGTCTTTACTACCGTTACACTCCCTATCACGAACTACCGGTATTGTCAATCTGTGGGGATACCTGTTGAATTGGGTTCGCTCTACAAAGCATACTGGCCAACGGTACTACGAGACATCGTGTACGGTATTTGTCGAAATAATGTTTCAACGGCTCTTCTTAAAACCTATCCTGGTTTGAATGAATCCAGGTCTGGACGATTTGTGCTCATGTTTCTAACTGTGCTTGCTTCATGTGTTATATCAGGTAAGTTGCATATTTAATAAACAGGAGCATCAAAAAATGTACTAATATTGATAGCACCTGGAAATGAGCTTCGTGGGTACTACTTACAACCACCAAATAAACGATTACCAGTTGGAGAGTTTTTCAAGCCTGATCGTTTTGTCCGATCTACATCCATTGGTGGTATGATAATGGCGACTGCACTGGGTTCGGGTACTCTCATCACAGGACCAGCAACGACCTTGTTCAGTGATACCAAGGCTTTTCTTGACCGAGAACCCGTAGCGAAAACCATGGTCGCTCTTTGGGCGGTACAACATCTTGTTTCTTCCAATAGACACACAGAAATGATCAAAACACAACATGACGTCATTTCAGGACTGCAAAAGAACATTTAGAATTTAATTTCAGTCTCGGTGAAAAACCCAAGTAACACATAAATATCATCAGTGTAAAACCCAAACTATCGATGGCGCCTTAGTTGTGATATCCTTCTTGAGGAGCTATTCCGCTTGATCGAAGTTCTGAGTTGAATTTTTTGAATTGCATTTTTGATTTTTTCTCGATGCAAAACGTTGCGACCCCCGTACTACATAGTATGAGTGACCACTTTCCTCTCCGAGAGCTGCTGGAAGAACAGGAGCAAAAACGGAAACTGCACAAGATAAAAGTGGGTAAGTGATAAAAAGAGTTTGAAATTTGAAATCTGATCTTGCAAAAGA
>Ga0105053_10006261_pt1 | contig 16476 bp, 13 predicted proteins | sample BON01_FD_78093 | JGI IMG/M metagenome (GOLD analysis project Ga0105053, IMG submission 78093) | Freshwater microbial communities from Lake Bonney liftoff mats and glacier meltwater in Antarctica - BON-01 | ecosystem: Environmental > Aquatic > Freshwater > Ice > Glacier meltwater | place: Lake...
CCAAACCGATTCAATACCGTAATTCGACGCGTCTGCATGAAGTGACTTTGATATAGACTCAGCATTGCCAGTCTCACTACCATACAGAAACCATACTTTATTTCCAACTATAGAAGACTTTTTCACTATGGGAGAATGTGCAGAATTCTGGCGAGGGATTCCAATAGGAATGCAAGTCCGTAAGTTTTGCCACAGTCCATCGATCCAGGGTTCAACTTGATCATTCAAACCACCAGTACCTTCGTCAATGCAGCTCATAGGAGAAATACGAGAAGCCCCAAGTTCTGTCAGTCGCTTGTCGATCAGTTTCCCGATGTGACAGAATTTATCATAGTTGGTATCTCCAAGTGCCAGCACTATGTAGTCCATCCCATTTAACATATCAGCTTCAAGTGCTCGTTTGCGAATATACCTTACAAATGTATCGCAATTTCGAGGAGCATCACCATTTCCAGTGGTCGATACGACAACCACCACTATCTTTCTTTTCATGAATTCGGCACTTTCAAATTCATTCAAAGTTGACAGAGTAGATTGGTATCCATGTTTCTCACATTGATCATGGATTGATTTGGCAATTGCCTCGCAGTTTCCAGTTTCACTTCCATATGCCACGAGAACTTGCATTCCTTGTTCGTAATTCGTTTTGGTGTTTAAAAAAAGATTCAGATGATGAATGACCATCAACCTATTCGCGCGACTGTTGTCGGGAACCAGTTGATTGGCGAACATACGGAATATAAGGTCGAGTTAAAGGCAGGGCAGACTACTCTTTCCTCTGTGAAACGAAGGTTTAGAGAGTTTTCCGAACTTCATGCTAAACTGATCAACTCCAAACATCCGTTTGAAGTCCCTCCTATGCCCCCTAAAAAGTTCTTCGGTAAAACAAACCCGGAATTTGTTTTGAAAAGGCAAACGGATCTTCAAGCTTTTTTGGATGTTTTAGTTGAACGAATCGTGGCGCAACCTACTAAAGCACAAGCTGCATGGCGACTTCTCTGTTATTTTTTAGCTCTTGATCCAAAGCAATATGTTCCAGAATCTATTTTACACGATGGAACCCCGCCATTGAATGTTGGTGATGATGAATTTTCATCGCACTCGGTGCTGGTAGAGGCCCAAGCAGACTCGGAAACGCAGCAACTTGATATTGAAGAAGTGAAAAGAATGGAAAAAATTGTTGAACATTTCGCTGCAAGAGCAATTAATATCAGCAGAGTAAGCGAAGAAAGACTTCAAGCAATGCCTGCGCGATATTTATCAGATACATTGGATGTGAGCCAATTGACAAACGATATCAACAGTCAACTGTTGCATTTTGATTTTGACGCCATCGAAACGAATACCAACGTATCTTCTTATCCTAGGATTTCTGGAGCTGAAGATTTAGTTGTGGGGTTTGAATCCACAGGAATTACCTCCTCCTAATAAGAACAACAAAAAGTAATTCGTATTTTTATTTCAGATAGGTGTCTGCTTGCTCGATTAGGCGACGAATCTTCGCTTCTGTTGATATGCAAGGATTCGGATCATTCCGTATCGCCATTACAAAGCATATTTCGAGAAATTCATGCACCGATACTTGATCCATATTCACGCCAAGTTGACCTACAATGTTGCCAAAATCTTCGCATTGGAAATAGGAATCAAAACCATCCAATTGAAGCTTGTGATAAAATAGAATCAGCATTTCAATATTATCTTGAAACAATATTGAGCCTTCTTTCCATATTTTATCTCGCATCCTAATGATCTTGCTCTCGTGTTTGACTTGAAGGAACGGTTCCAAGTACTCGCTTATTAAAGATTTCAAATTTGTAGCGGGACTAAGATTCGAATACATTTCATTGGCAATCAACAGCAAACACAGCGAAAATTTGGACCTACTGAATTCTGGAGGGCAAATTAAAGGATCACTTTTTGGATCTACCAATTTGAGAAAGTCAATAGTACGAGTTGTTGAAGTGAGTTCCAGGTCCTTGAATAAACAAATTAATCCATGAAAGTGAACATGGTCCAATGCTTCTTTGCTTCGAAGATTGATACTGTACACAGCGGAAAATTCGTATAAATCTTTTAACACCTCGTACTTCGCCCGAAGAATCATCACGATATCCTCTTCATGTCTTTTCGAGGTTGAAAATCCTTCCAAATTCGAAAATTCTTCCAGCTCACTTTGCCGTCTAAAATCTGGAATAGAAACCATTTCGCCTCGCTTAAAAGTAACCATGAGTTGCCAAGAATTGTATTCAACTTTCCTTTTCAATTTCTTCCATAATTCCAAATTTTTATCTCTCGTTCGGATGTTCCATCTGACCTCGCGGCGAATTGAATTCAATGTTTCAGCAGACACTTTAAGAAAATCTCGACATAAGTCAGCGAATAGAATGGATGTTGAAATGTCATTTAACTTCTGATCGAGGGTCCCTTTAAATGCAGCAATATTCTCAAGTGTAACCATCCACGCACCTGTGCTATCTTTCATATTTGGATAGTTAGCAAAAAGATAGCTAAGGAGAATAAACCCTTTGTAGGGGTCTCCAGCTTCAATATCTTTTGAGGTTATCTTCAAAGGTGTTGCACTTTCTATGGCATCACAAAGGATGTGCGTTCGCTCTTCCTTGTCTTTCACTTCAACTAGACATAATTCGGAACGAAACTCATTGTCTGGATGAATATTTTGCAATAACTTACTTAGCAAAGCACCTTTTCGAAAGTCAGACGAGAAATTGGCAACTTGGATCTCTTTCACATGTATCGAAACCCACTTCAGCAACAAACGCTCCACTGGAACATCTAAAATTGTTTCTGTCTCTTCATCACCTAAGAGTTCCAGATTAAGATTATTCATAATCGAAACACCTTCCAGTTTTTCAGACAGAAAGGTCAATTCAGCATGGATCATATCTCGACAATAAGCAAGACATTCCAAGCACTGCTCTTTGATTTTCGATCGTTTTTCAAGAAGATGCTGCAGATGCTCCGAGTTTTCATCAATATTCAAAGTTATATTCTGTAACGCAAACGTTTTTTGAGTGATTTCGGTGTTTAGTGCACTTATATGAGCATTCGTTTTGGCCACCTGCTCTTCAAACTTCTTTTTCCTGTCATTGATGGTGTTATACTTGGCGCTAAGAATGCTCAGACGCTCTACATTGCGCTCTCTTCGCTGATTTTGTGCAACGTTCTGCCATGCACGTAACACCTCCAATGCACGTCGATTACTAAGTTTGGTCAAACAAGCATCAAAAAGATTTCTTTGTTGACGTCTAGCAACTGCAAACATCCGCCACTGTTTGAAGATTGATGACACCAATTGTTTTTGCCATCGATGGGTTGTGTTCTGAATAAGTTTTTGTTTTTTCTGCAGTTCACGTTTCAGGGACTCTTGAAAACGATCCCATGCTTCAATTTCCTCTTTTAATGTGATGATCGCATTTCGTTTCTCAGCACACTTGTCAAAATGGGTTTTGGTTTTAGTAAAACATTCCAATGTCGATTCTTGATCTTCAACCTTAAATCTTTCAATTATGTCTTCCGGGTTGATTTGTGTTGCAAATACTGCCTTGTATAAGGTGCGAAAAAGGTCTCTATATAATGATGTATTTCCAAAAACGCATAGCATTAACAATGTGTGACAACAAACTGCAGCTTGAAATTTGTTTGGTGTCCCAAGAATTTCCTCAGAAATTTTTGCTTTCTCTATTGTTGCATCGATCTGGGCGAGGTAATTTGGCTTGTGACTGTTTATAGAAATTGCTTGGGAACGAGGCGACGAAGTGAATAGTTTCTTTTCGTGAGGCGGAATGACTTCTCTTGTTTCTGCTTTAGAGGGAAACAAAAGTTTCTTCTTACGGGCTGACACACCTTGCAGCATTTTCTATTTCGGTAGACACTAATTCAACGGATCTCTTTCAACAAAACTGCGATGGAGCCTGTCTCATATATAACGAGCCAACGCATTGTGGCTGTGCTAGAAGACACTCTAGATAGACTTGCATTTCTTGCAAGGTAAGTATTTAAGAGAAAGCAAACAAGTGAACTAAATAGATGCTGTTGTAGTATCACTCCTGATGTTCTTGCTCACAAAGAGGAACTTTCTGAGTTTGTTGGAGATGAGATTTCCAGAGTCATAGATGAGCAAAGAAAGTTAGAGAACAAGTACGAGCATCTGGTTTCCACTCGTGGTGCACTCAAGGTAAGTGTTGAAGTAGAAGGGAAACTTCGATCCCTAACCCTCACAGGGACTCGCGAATAAAACCAAATATAAAGAGAACCAAATGGAGATCCAAGAGGTTAGTCGCGCATTACGCGAGTCCACTAAAAATCTTTGTCGGAATTTAAAAGTAAGTAGCAAAAACGAAAATCCAAAGGGGAAGTATTAAACCAAATATTTAGGATAATCCGAATGTCACAGGAAACCTTCTCAAGATTCAAAGCGAGAGAACAACATTAGAAGACCTGATTGTCAAGACAATTAGTGAGGTGAAGGATAAGCGGACCTTTAGGACGATGATTAAGCAAGTAGATGCATCTCGCAATGAACAACAGCGTCTAGCAGCCTTGATAGAGAAAGAACGGACAACAGCGAATGCAGTACAGAATCTCGAGCAAGAATTAACTCACCAACGAAGCGAGCACGAGAAAGAGGAGAAAGATCGAAAACAGACGATTGTTAAGTTGAAAGATCAACTTCAAGACTTACGTGCGAAACTAACTTTCAAAACGGAATACGCAAGAAAAGAAGCAAAAGCCAAAGTAGGAAGCACCTTGAGACAATACAAAAATCAAGAGCTAGATCTAGAGCAACAGATTGAGGAACTCACGAGTATAAAAGCGATGGAACTCAAAGTACATGAAGATACTGCGAATTTTCTTCAACGAAAGCAAGAGAAGTTGATGGATCAGACGATAGAATGGGGAGAGCGATATGAAACTGATATGGCCGAACTAGAGGCCAAACTAGGCGAGATAAGACATGTTCGTGACCAGGATTTTGCAAGGTTGAAACTGCTGCAAAAGCGCTGGGACCAACAGGTGGCAGATGAAGAAGCAAGACAAGAGAAATTGCGTCTTAAGAAGGAGATGGAAGAGCAAGAAAAGAGAGACTCTGTTAAACGAGACAGAGCAGCTACAGCGATACAGAGAAAATTCAAAAAGTATTCCGCAACGAAAAAACCAGTTGAAAAGAAGAAGGGGAAAAAAGGGTCTGCCAAAAAAGGCAAGAAAAAATAAAATATTCAAAAATAGTTTTTTATGAACCATAGATGCGTTATTCTGATATCCACATCACATGGAGAAGTTCGTCATTCTAGATGAGTTGGCTGCACGGACTGCAAAGGGATCTGTTTATAAAGTGCGGAATAAAATTAACCAAAAGGAATATGTGGTAAAAGAGAGGTTTCAAGCCGAGTTGGGTAAAGGTAAAAATATTCGAAACGAAGTTGATTTGTTGCAAAAATTAAAACACCCGAATTTGGTCAACATTGTTGACAACTTTTGGCATGGGGGAGCTTTATGCATGCAGCTAGAATATGCGATCTATGGAGACCTCAGTAGCGAAATAACCAAGCGACGGCATTCCAGAACGTCGTTTTCTCACAAACAGCAGCTGCAGATAACTCGTGATGTTTGCGATGCTGTTTCATATTTGCATTCTCATCGTGTCATTCACCGAGATATTAAAAGTTTGAATGTTTTTATTGATGCAAGTGAATCCGGAGTTGAAAACTTGATATTGAATTCCACACCTGGTTTAAAATTTTGTATCAAGCTTGGTGATTTGGGTATTAGTCGTGAGTGTTCGGTGGAAACAGGGTGGGTTGACACGCACTATGGTACTCCGCTATATTCAAGTCCCGAACTATGTGAAAATATGCCGTACAATAGTGCTACCGATATATGGTCCTTGGGGGTGTTGTTTTATGAAATCGCAACTCTTGAGATGCCGTTCAAGTCTGGGAACATCATTAGTCTCGCCAAGAAAATTTGCTCAGCACAGTATCCGAAATTGCCGAATGAATGTCCTTTAAAAGACCTGATTTCTAATATGCTGCTGGTCAAACCCGCGAATCGGCCAACTTCTGTCGATGTTTTAGCCACACTACAGCTAATTGTTCATCCTCTAATGGATACACGAGAAGAGTTAAATACTCCAGTTGAAATCAAAGCGGTCAATAAAGTTCCACGTGAAATGGCACATGAGCTGCCTCAAGAAATGACTGGAAATCTGGAAAATGTGCCTCGACTCAAAGTGGAACTGCGACGACAACAGAATAAACTCCAGAATCTCAAGAAAGTGTCATCACATTCTGCAGAGAATCTAACAGAGAAACTTAAAAAAACGCAAGAGGCAATAAATGCGCTAAGTGCAAGAATTCAATTGAACGAATCACCGCCATTGCTAAGTCAGTCGGCTCCTGCTATCATGATTTCAAGCCTCAAGCCAAAAGAACATATGAAAGCAACAATGAAAGAAACAAACTTACAGCCTCAGAAGGATTTGAAATCAAAACATAAAATACACGAAGAGGAAATAGTGGAGATTGACTACATATCAAGAATGAAAGATAGAAGTACGAGACTCAAGAATAAACTTTTAGAAATGAAATTAGCAAAACAAAGTAGAAGATGAAAAAATACCAGTATAAATCCACCATAATATCTTGGGAAAAAGAGTATCCTATTTTTATATTTTATTGAATATATGACCTTCACTTGAAAGTCTCACAGAATTGATAAACTTGGTGAATCCAAAAACGAGCTCAGCTGATGTTATGAATCCAAGTAGCTTGACTCCTGGTAATTTGAAACTTCACCATTTCTGATATGGACATACTGTTTTCCAATATGGAGACTTCCCAATTTGTTTTCGAATTTCGGAAATGAGATTCAAAGACAAAGAAGGAAAGCCCCCCCTTTTAATATTGACGTTGCGAAACGAAGAGATGAGTTTGGCCACACCATTGTTGGCTCGCACACCAGTTTTAAAGCAGACCTACCGCAATGTAATAGGTGTTTTAGGGATTATTGCATGCATGCTATTCTTCTCTTCATCGTCTTCTTCGTCTTTGCGTCTCGGGTTTCAAGAGAACTCCTCCTTTGATCTCTTCCTCCTTGCGCAGAGCTGGCAACCTGAATTCTGCTACAAGGAACCGAAATATCCCGGCTGTAACAAGGATGATTACATGGGGTCTCATCTTGCGCTGCATGGCCTTTGGCCGCAGTATACCCATGAAACCAACGGGTCCGAATATCCTTCGTTCTGTAAGAAGTCCCCTGTCTGGAATCAAACACTAGTAGACCAGAATGATGATTTCAAAAATGAAATGTACAAATATTGGCCTAACGTTAAATACCTAAAAAGCAGTTCAGAGTATAACGAGTTTTGGATTCATGAATGGACAAAACACGGGCTTTGTACTTCATTAACCCAATTGGAATACCTGTCGAATGCACTTGAACTTGAAAAATCTCTCGGAACACCTTCTTTAATATCAGATAATGTAGGAAGAAGCATCCAATACGAACTGCTTCAGAAAACTTATGAAAACGGGACTGCTGCGATCGAATGCAAGGGCGCTGGGTTTTTAACTGCGGTATATACATGTTGGGATAAAGACGACAGAGGTTATCCAACAAGTCAAATAGATTGCCCAGAATCAGTCATGAAAGAGCTTGATACTTGTAACGGCAAAGCGATCGTAATCGCCGCCCTTTCAATTTAAAATTTAGAAATAAATCGGAACCAAGATAACCTAATTAAAAGAAACACTTGATCTTCAACAAATTCGAATTGATTTTAATTGTTGCCATTCCTGTAGGGTGCCTTCTGTTCTCCACAAAGACACCTTTTCTATTTTGTAACTAGTGGTCAACAAAGCAGGATAGCAATTCATCAAAACATCTTTAATACCCCCGCTTGAAAATATTTCAACTTCATTTGAGTATCCTAAGCACAAATGTGGTGCACCTGCAAACGAATCTCGCTTATAGTTCCAATCGAGTTCTTCCATGGAAACATGAAAAAGTGAATCTAACAAAGCATTTCTTTCAAAAAACAAGTCACAATATCCATGACCAAACAATTTGGAGATTCCAGCTTCAAGATGAGTTGGTTTTATTTCCACTCCACAACGAGGAAGTGTCTCCAATAAGCGATCGAACAGCGAAACAACGCTGAGTGGCACATTTGAAGGCAACCCGTACACTAATGTCATATGCGATGGATGCGGAAATAAATGATATGTTGAAGCAATTTCGTTGATGATTGGCTGCAAAATAGGCACCTCCGCCCATAAACTAAGCCCAGAAAAGCATGTACGTGCAGATTCAGACATCAACTTAAAAACGCAGTTCTCCCAATGATTCAACTACTACGAGCAAGTGAGGTACTATCAGTGAACGGAGATGATGCATTATCCTATCTTGGACCTGCATACTATATACCCGATGATTTAGATCCTATTTAAGCCTTCTTGCAAGCATCTACGACAGCCAGGGTATTGATGGGTGTTGTTATTGATGGTGAAGCAGTCGTCGGTCTTCGAGACATTGAGGGAAACACACGCCTATACTTTTGGATAACAGCTTTATATAGAAATAGAGGCATTGCAACAACTGCGCTGAGTTTTTTTTTCAATAGTGAGTACTCTGACTGTCACCGAGTGGTCGCTTGGATTGGCCATGATGATACATTCTCCCAAAAACCGTTGATACAAGCAGGGTTTCAATTCGAAGCCACGCAACGGGAAACAAAGTATGGATTGGATATCTGCATTTATTCTCTTTTAATATCCAACTGTAAACTTCCTGCACCTATATACATTAGAGGCACGTTTGCCCACTTTAGTGACCCTAGCACTTTTGAATTCCTGACGGATTATTTAATGCAAATTGATTCAAGCGGCATCATTTTAAAATTAGAACCAGCTGGATCAGATTGGGCTGCTCATTGCATGCTTTCTATTGAATATCTCCACTTTGAGAAGATTTTGTTATACCAGGGTTTATTGACACACATATCCACGCTAGTCAGTTTTCATATTGTGGGACTGCGACAGATAAACCTTTGATGGGACCTGATGGTTGGTTGGAAGCGTATACTTTTCCTGCTGAAGCAAAGTTATCCTGTCTGGACCATGCATTCAAGGTGTATGACAGAGCGGCGAAACGTACTATTAATTGCGGCACCACTACGGCAGTGTACTTTGGTACCATTGATGTTGCAAGTTGTAAAGTGTTAACACAAGCATGTATTCGAAATGGTCAAAGAGCTTTCGTCGGCAAAGTGAATATGGATCGTAATTGTCCAGATTTCTACAGAGAAACGACTGAAGAATCGCTGCAAGGTACAACTGAATTTATTGAATATGTCAAATCCGCCCCGGCTTTTGAATCCGAAATGATTTTTCCTGTGATCACTCCTCGGTTTATCCTAACGTGTTCTACCGAATTATTGGCCCGACTCGGAGCTCTTTCAATACACCATCAAGTTCATATTCAAAGTCATATATCCGAATCAGTAGACCAAGTAGAATTCACAAAGAGCTTGCATCCAGGAGAAGGTTCCGATGCCGAGATATTTGCGAAACATCATTTATTAGGATCGAGGAATGGTCAATGTTTGATGGCTCACGGAGTTCATTGCTCCTCCAAGTATCTCGATTTAATGAAGCGACATGGATGCGCGATCTCGCACTGTCCGTTGAGTAATTTCTATTTTGACAATGGGATCCTGGATGTTAAAGAACGTCTCTTGAGAGGTAACCTTATAGGACTTGGTACTGATATTGCAGGAGGATATAGTCCGTCGATGCTCAATGCTCAACGTACTGCTGTTATTGCATCAAGAAGTATATCGAAACGCATTACTTATTTAGATGCTTTCTTTCTGTCTACTCTAGGAGGTGCGAAAGCCATTGGAATGGAACGATCACTTGGAAGCTTTCATCCTGGATTTAAATTCGATGCGTTGGTGTTGAGTGCTCAATCTGGAGGGAACATTTCGATATTCGATACGGATACACAAGAAGATATTTTTCAGAAACTGCTCCCGAATCGTGACGACAGAAATATTACTAGAGTCTGGGTGAATGAACAGCTACTTAGGTAATTTGATAATTAATAAAAATCGATTATTCCAACCCCGCCACGGTAAGCAACATAAGTTTGTATCCTTCTTCCAATCTCATCACAGGATGTTTCTCCTCGTTTTTATTAAGAACATGAGAAGCAACAAACTTGACAATTTGTTCAAGATCTCCGCCATCGGAAGAGTCAAATATGTCGGCAATATAAATAAGCAAGTGGAAATCTGCAAGCGATGTAGCCAGCATAGCATCTGAAGCATTTCTTCCAGCAGTTTCAAGAACTTTCTTTAAAGCAGCAGGAGACGGAGGCTCAGTAAGTTCCCTGTTGAAGCATGGAAACGATGAGGCTAGTGGCCCATCATGTGAAATAATCGGAACACGCTTTATGAAAAAATCATTGTCCACAACATGAGTTTCTTTCTTCTCTACAATCAAGGTAAACACTGGGTTGATACCACATGCACCCGGTGTTGCTGGGATTGGCACCAGAGCTTCTTCAGCTACCATTTCCAAGCATTGAGGAGTTAAAGAAAAGGCATCAAAGGATGCATTCCCTTGGTCGCTAGTCACCTTCACAACAACAAACGAAGAATCTAGTTTACCTTGTGTAGCTTCAAGAGCTTGATCACCTGCGAACAATATCTCTTGGGCACTAAAATGATATCCTTCTCGTCCAGGAGGATGAGAGAATATAACACCAACCTTTTGCAGTCCTAAATCTGAGGCAATCTTTTCAACGATCTCTTCTTTTGGGTCCTCCAAAAGCTGAATGAAATCTCCAGTGAATTGTTGTAGTGGTTCATAAATTGAATGAACAACAACCCCTGTACGAGGGGCGACTTCTTTTTTCATGTCCAAATCAGACAATTTCATGTTTCTTTTCGTTTGACCGTACTTTTTGGGTTTAGAATCATCTGCTACTTTAGTTTCCGGATTCGCCTTGCTCTCATTGTATTCCACACTCCCTTCGATTAGATCCGCTCGAACAAATGTCCCGTACAAGTATCCACATCGATAGGTATTGAACCCATAGTTATGCAAATAACTCTGAAAACTATTGCACGTTCCCGCATCTAGACTAGCACTCGAACAGAACGAAAGTTGTTCCCCTTTGATCTCGAAAGTATATTTATTATCATACTCCACGAAGTCCGTCATGGTCCAATGCAGTTTTTGAGAACGCAAGGATTGAAGTCCAGGTCGAAATGCGGCATCATCTTTTGGTTTTTCAGAAGCAACTAGATTTCCGTGTGCGTCAATGGCTTTAGGGGCAGTTTCGCTTACGACTGCCACTGGCCCCGATGCCGACGAGATAGCCGACACTGCATCTACATAAATCATATCGCCATGCTTCAGACCCAATGAATTCAGTGACAAGCTACCCTTCTCTTGGATCTGGCGATCCATACCCGGAGTTAAGGATATCTGAGAAATTTTAACTGACTTGGAATGTTCTAATTTGGCGATGAACTCAGACAGCTGCTAGGATTAGAATTGGATTTCGAAAGCGGGATGCAAACTTACCTTTTCTCCTCCGCTTGTTTCTTGCCTCCATGTTCCAACTTGGCACCTGATCCTGATCAACATCCTCCCGCCCTGTCGTCCTATTGCCAGTACGAAGGTATCAGAAAAAAACTGTAAAATCACCTAGAAAAATACCAGTATTAATTAATGGAAGCTATGTTGAATACGATTTGTTTATCTCTTTCCCTTCTTAGATTTAACTGGTTTGTAATTCCCTGTACCACAATGAAGACAGCAATCCCAGTCTTTGCATATATTGCAATGAAATGCACCAGCCGTATATTTAAAATCATTTCCACACATATCACAGCACCCCACACTTCCAGGGTATTTTTTATAGTCCTCAGGTTTGATAACCCCGCCACTTGGCGAATGACCTTTGGAACATTTAACCTTAGCTACTAATGCGCCAACTTTGATAGTAGGAGCTATTTCTTCGTCACTAGATTCGTCATCGGATGCTACCATTTCCTGCCTCTGTTGATCAGTCATAGACATCCAAATAGTATGCATGAGTTCCTTCTGCTCTTTACTTCCAGATTTCATTCGTTCTGCTTGTTCTAGCATCTTCATAAGCTTACCACAACCCCTCAACACCTCACCCATGGCTTCTAACATCTCATCATCCATATCTTCATCATTCAGACGAAGGTCTTCTTCGCTTGAATCGCTATCAATTTCCATCTCATCTTCACCTTTGGACTTTAAGGTATGTTCCTCAAGCCATTCTTTTGTGGCAGCAATCAAGTCATATATTAAACACTCGCCTTTTCTCGATTCAATCAATTCATTTAATGCATTGGTGATTTCGATGATCTGATCTGGTTGAGGACTCCAAACAGGCATTGGATCTCTGTGTTTAAAAGTATTTTGATGACCAAAGACACTTTGAACTAGCACTTGCACCGCTTCACTACCTGGATAGCCACTAGGAATTTGAACCTCTAAAACAAGTGCACCGACCTGTTCAGTATCAGGATTGTGTTCCGCGGTAACGTATGCTAACAATCGCGTCTCAGACTCCACATGAATATCCTCATTCAAAATACCAACGAGCGCATCAATCTCATCCATTTGAATGGTTTCCATTTGTGGATAGCCCCCCCAGTGTCAATGGAAGGTCTGCGCTGTCGTGAGAAAGATCGGGTTGCTACATGTGTATTTGCAGACGAAATCGCAACTTTGATAATTGATAAATGGAAGTCCTTTTGTGACCTGCGGAATGACACTGTCTTGGCAGGGATCATAGCCAGACTTCCTAATGGGGAACTAGAAGTGATAAGCTTCGGTTGTGGTACAAAGTTTATGCGATCTCAAGACATACTGGAAGATGTAAAAGGGGAGAAATTGCATGATTCGCATGCGGAGGTTCTATCAAAGCGATCTTTTATTCTAGCGTTGTATTTCGACGTTGAGAGAATTCTTCAAGGCGAGGAAGGACTATTGCTGAGGCGGAAAGGTGACTCTAGGTTTTGCTTGAAAGATAGTGTTACCATTCATCTTTATTCAAGCAGCGCTCCATGTGGAAATTCAACTATTCGACGATGGAGTAAGTCCGTTTACGAAAAGGTAGTTCTTCAATCCAGCGAATGGCCGGAGGAGAGCCATGACCCATTACATATAGTAGCGAAACAACAAGGTCAATTGGCTGCTAGTTGGAAACGAGATCCAGCGGAGATTAATGGTGTTGGAGATGGTCAAGTGATAGCTCCTGGTACTTTGCCTATACTCTCAAAAGGACGGTTGCTTTGCTGCAGTGATAAAATTGCTTTATGGAATGCAGTAGGGTTGCAAGGGGGTATTCTATCGAATATAATCGATTCAATTTATTTAACGACGATTACTGTTGGTCGAAAGTACTCCAAGTTTCATCTTCAGAGAGCTTTGTGTTGCAGATTGCAGGAGATGGATTTTTCTGACGAGGGGTTTCAATTGCATCATCCATCGATGCTATGTACATCACAGAAACTTAGTTATGATGCCATATCACAAAGTGACCAAGCCGTATTTCAAAGTACTACTTGTTATTCTTGGTCTGTTGGGGATTGCAGGCTTTGGGAAGTCCAAGGGGATCAAGGAACCCTTGTCCAGGAAGAGGAACGAAGTCCAATTTGTAGACAGAATCTACATTCACGTTTTAATGCTATTTTCTCAAGCTTGTTTCCATTGCAGCCGAGTGTCAAGCATGAAGAACTGAAGGGTATAAGTGATCGTGCTCGGCAATATTACGCACACAAACAAATAGCTAAAGATATCATGAAGGATTTGACAAAACCGAAACGCAAACGACGTCGCGGGAATCCATAGTTGCAACCTTCAAACTGGATGTGGTGGCAACAATGGAATTTTCTGAGCATTGAATCGGAATTCCTACTTTTTCTGGGCCCAGGGTTGAATCTTGATACCAAGTTACATCAAATGTAGCATTTTTCTCCCTACTTGCGATCAGTAATTCTAACTTGCCGTCTTCAGCTTCAAGTATCAAGCCAGAATTATTTCTTAGGAATAATGGACAACCAAAACTCCGGGCTTTTAAAGGCGCTACAACAGAAGCAGAGGTTCCACCTGAATAGCGTGTTGTGTAAGATATTATTTTTCATTCTCCTCAATAACTTACCTTGATACCAAGTTCCGTCATGTAGATCACACCACCATTCATCATCACCAGGAAAGTAAACGACCTTGTTTGTATGGTGTTCTTCCAATACTGGTGCCACTAACAAGTCTCTACCCAGCATCCAAGAGAAACTTTCTTCTCGACTTTGATCATTTTTATCATTTGCATAGTGGAACACCAATGGACGCATTACCGGATAGCTGTTGATCGAGGCTGAGACTTTATATTTAAAAACGTCCTCAGAAATGAAAATAACTCACCTTCCAGATGAAGCGACAAAAGAAGAGGAACTAACCTGTAACGTAGTTTCAAAAGTTCACGGACATTGTTTTCAATTTCAGGAAACATCCACGGTTCATTGGTTCCTGATAGATTGTACTTGTCCTCATTATTTCCCTTCCAACTAGAAGAATGGATACTGAACCTCGGCATGTATATACCCATTTGAATCCAGCGCAGGAATAATTCTTGTGATACCTTCTCACCTGTGAACCCACCGATATCAGCCCCATTGCCAACAAACCCGACCAACCCCAATCCCAAACTCATAGGGATGTTCCATTTCATTGTATGAAACGATGTTGTATTGTCACCAGACCATGTTTGAGCGGCAAAACGAAAAGTTCCTAAGCAAGCTGATCTCGTAACCACTAGGGGACGCTGGGAATATTTTTTTAATGCATGGAATGATGATCTTGCCATTAGCAACTGAAGTAGCGGACGTCCCAGCAACCCTATTGGCATGTGCTTGAAATGACACGGAGCAGATGAATCATCAATTTCAAATTCGTTATTGTCGTTCCAAATTGCCGTTACTCCCTTTGCTACAAGCTGTTCTTCTATTTGAGCCTCCCACCAAGTGCATGTCTCTGGATTCGTAAAATCAAGGTATAAACCTTTCGCAAATGTTCCCGGTCCGCCTTTCCAAAACCAACTAGCACTAGTTGTATGCACGAGAAGCTGGGACATCGACTGAAACTTTGGGTGGTGTTCTAGCAGCCAAGGTTTAATATTGGCGATCACATGTATTCCGCTACTTGTAAATGCGTTAAGCATGTTTTCTGGCGATGGAATCCTCTCGCGATTCCACGTAAACACATTCCGGTTTCCATGTGTATCCATTGTGTAACCTGAACTCAGATAAAATCCTGTACAAGGCATCTCGAATTTCTTGCAAAGAGATGGAAACTCTTCGAGTCTCTCTTGTGCATTGTCAGAGTCAGCGTAAGTCATGGTAGAGGCCACATATCCTAGTGCCCATCTAGGTGGAACTGCAGGGCGTCCTACTAACGAACCCGCGAGATCACTCACTTGGGCCATAGACGGACCTATGATGAAATAGTAATCTATAAATCCAGAATCTGCTTGATAGTATCTATAAGAACCTCGAAATGCTGATATTTCTTTTCCTAAATCGATGGTTCCGTCACCAAAGTTATCATACAACACCGCTGATGCAATGTGATGCTTTGTATTGAGTGTGGTTATCATGGGGAAATGTTTATACAAAGGATCTGTTGTTTGGGCATCATACCCCATAGCATCTTTGCACGTCATCCTAAATCGACGACCGCCTCGATTCAACGTACCAGATACTTCACCAAGCCCATAGTAATTTTCTTCCTTTAAGCGCTCCATTTGATGGAAAGAAGGACCATCCACCTCATATGCGTAAGATCCTAAGACAGAGTCACAAGCAAAACATGCATTCTCATACGACCACGAAAGTCTACAAGTACCGTCGTTCACCTTCACCTGTACCTTACCGCTGGATAGCAGGAGATGGCCATCTCCTTCCTCCAAGTGCATCTTGGGCAATGGTTGGAATCGATCAAAATTTTCACGCGGATACCCATCAAGATCCATTTCCAGATTATTGCTAGCGATCCAAGTGCGATCAAGTGGGGGATCGCCTCTAGGATACATACTAACTTTGAAGATTTTCTCTTTGATGGCTGCGATTTGAAACACCTCCCCTCGCAAGCCAGTCCATCGAACCACGTTATCTACGTGTGAAGTCATTTTCAACTGTGGGTCCACTCGGTGGTGCTGCATTTTGAACTCGTCCAAAAAATCCACTACTAGTAGTTTTAAAAAATCGATTTTTGTTGTTGTTTAAAAAATCAAATACTACTGGGGGCACTTCGAAGTTTTCCGGAATTCAGTTCAGACTCTTTGAGTGACAGAATGATGGAAAACCAAAGGTTTTACCATGGATGGATGCACCCAGTAGCATTTGGCTCA
>Ga0105053_10006266_pt1 | contig 16473 bp, 15 predicted proteins | sample BON01_FD_78093 | JGI IMG/M metagenome (GOLD analysis project Ga0105053, IMG submission 78093) | Freshwater microbial communities from Lake Bonney liftoff mats and glacier meltwater in Antarctica - BON-01 | ecosystem: Environmental > Aquatic > Freshwater > Ice > Glacier meltwater | place: Lake...
CATGCGCCGGCACGACCGAGGCAAGTACGACGCTGTCCTCGCTCACGCCCGCTCACGAGAGAAAGCCCGCCGTGACCGAGTCGGCAGAGTCGGTCAAGATCCAGTACTGCGTGATCTCGTGCAGGAAAAACTCACTCAGGACTGGAGCCCGGAGCAGATCAGTTTCTGGCTCCGCGAAACCCACCCGCAGAAGAAGTCGTGGCATGTCTGCCACGAAACGATCTACCAAGCCGTGTACTGGCCGAGGAATAGCGGATTGACAAGGAAGTTGACCACGCATCTCCGCACCAGGCGGCCGCCTCGCAAGCGACGCCGGCGGCCCGACGTGCGGACGCCGCGATTCATCGCGCCCGCCACGCTGATCGATCACCGACCAGCCGTTGTCGAGGAGCGTTCCCGCCTTGGCGATTGGGAAGGTGACCTCATCATCGGATCGAAGACACGCTCTGCGATTGGAACTCTTGTCGATCGTAAGAGCGGATACGTCCTACTGCGACACCTTCCGGACACGCACTCCGCGCTAGAGGTCAACAGGGCACTCACCGCAACGATGTCGCAGCTGCCGGCGCATCAGCGGCGCACACTGACGTGGGATCAAGGGTCCGAGATGTCCAGTCACGAGAAGATCACGCCGCTCTTCAGCGACGGTGTGTTCTTCGCCCACCCAGGCAAACCACGGCAGCGGGGCTCCAACGAGAACGTGAATGGGCTGCTGGAGTGGACCCCGAAGCACAGCGACCTCAGCGTTCACAGCGCCGAGACCCTCTCCACCATCGCCGCGAAGCTCAACGACCGGCCATGGAAACGCCTCAACTGGGTCACCCCAGCCCAACTCTTCGTCTGCGGGCTAGAATCGCACGAACAAGCAGGTGTTGCGACGACCGCTTGAATTCACCCTAGAACCCGCCCGGCACTATTGGCCCTATTTTCGGTCAGCGTTAACACGGTTCTTGGTGTGAGCATCCCGTCGCCAGCGTGTTTCGAATCGACAACATGTCCGCCACACTTCGACCTCTCACCCCAAGGTTCAAAGACGAGTTATGCCGGGAGGCGACTTCCACTTCGAAATCTATTAACGATGCTGCGCACGCCTGCGGTGTTGTCCCAAAAACTCTTCACAACCGGTCCCACGAATATCATGAAGCTCATGGCGGCACCTGTAGTGAGCTGAGTACTCCCGAGCGGACGCGCACTTTTTAGGTAACCAAAGCGTGGTCTGAACCGGACGTAATCCTTTGCATCGAGGGATTCTGCAACAACCGCCGCCACTCAACGCTGGCTAATACGGCGCCAACCACGTCCATTGCGCTATCCGACAACCAGTGTCAGCATCATGAGAAAACACGCTCATCTGCAGCTCGGAAAGCCCGCACAAGCCCGCACAAGCCCAGTTCAGCTGCATCAAAACTCTCGGGTCGGAGAACCACAACACTGCACAAGACTTCGCCAAGCGTCCTGAAGCCCGTCGAACGAACCCGCTGGCAGAGTCCCAACAAAAGAATGATCCAAACCGATTTTTTTTCGCGATTGCAGAGGGTCAAATCGGCCTCCGATTAGGCTCTTAGCATCGAAGTTCGGGTCCAGTCCGAGAAAATCCAGGAGCTCACTCAATGACCGATCAAAATCCAAAATGAAATCTTCGAAAAATATCACTTTCAAGTCAGACTCATTACTTTCAGACATTTCCCGGCAAACCCACTCCAGCCGCCTTTGAAGAACCAAAATTTCCCAAGCCATCATGTCTTCTGTGCGAGAACCGAAGACAACGCTGAGCGCTCCAGTAAGATATCTGCTGCGACTGAAACCAAACTCTCCGTAGTTGAAAATCCTATTGAGCTGATCAAGTGGGTTCCGGACGACAATAACTCGTTTGAATGGATTAAATACGTCTGGCCAGGTTTCTGAGTGGTGTTTAGCCATCAGTGGTTGGTCAAAAAGTACGTGCGTCTCTCCCGATGAATATAGTTCTTGGACTTTCCGGAGCCAGTCGCGAACAGACTCAACGCGATCCCGCTTAGCACGGGCGCCCGAGAATGTGCTCCTGTCAAATTTTCTTAAGAGTTCTACGCGAGCTCTTAGATTCTTTTTTCTTAAGAGGTCTACGCGTGCTCTTAGATTCTTTTTTCTTAAGAGTTCTACGCGTGCTCTTAAATCCCCAGCCGCCTGCTGGTTCGGACTTGTTCGAGGAAATTTGCGTGCAGATTTCCACCAATTTACACCGGCCCGTCGACAAGCCTTAAGCCTGTCGACCCCAAACCAAAATAATACTGCGACGCCTCGAATGTATTTACGTGATGGCCCACGGCCCTCCCAGAACATGAAACGCCGACGATTAATCCGTATGAAATTTTCAAGTTCTTTAAAACCGACTCTTTCTGAAGTCTGCTCTACCAAGTCACCGACCAAATTGTGTCGACGAAAATCATCAAACTCACCCTGTACTTCGGCGATTTGTGGGTGACCGGACAAAGCGTCCGTGACAGCGCTCGAGCCCGAGAAAAACAATCCGTTGACCAAGATATTCGTCCTCACCTGTCAAAGGTACCAGGGCGATTGGAGCAACCACCTGATGTGTTGCACTTCGAACTAGAATTCGGGAACACCTGGGAAATTGACCGCGCAGTGTATGTTCAGGTTCTGGCGTGGTCTGCTCGACAAGGGCGACTACACCGGTAAAGCACCTCGGCGGGTGCGCTGCGACTACGAAGTGCTTTGGTGTGGTGTTCTAGATAGAGCGCTCCCGGGAGGACGAGCTCAAGCCCAGGCCGATGGGCGTCGCTGGAACCGCGAATATGCGCTGGCGGTCCTCTCGCGTATTAGCGACCTTCGAAACCGCGTGGCCCACCACGAACCATTGGTGAAGGGTTTTCCCTTATCGGGGCAACAGACGCGTTTGAGCGCGGAGGATGCGTACAAAGATTTTCTCCGATTGGCGGTGATGTTGGACCGCGATTTGCACTCGCTCCTGCTAAGAGCGTGGGTCAGTAATGGCAAAGTTTATAACGCCGCCCGATTTCCCGGACTTCGGGCTGGGGTCTGGGAAAATTGCTTATGACCGATTCGGATGGCCTGTTTCTCGCGGTTGAGCTTGAGCATGTTGACCCCGTCGAGGGTGGTGCAGAGGCTGGGGCGGGCGTGAATAACCGGTTTCGGGTGTTTCACCCGGCCGCGGTGATGTTGGTGCCGCCGTCGTTGGATGAATGGTTACCGCAGAATCACCTGTCGCGGTTCATCGCGGACATCGTGGAAACTCAACTCGACTTGCAGAAGTTCTATGCGTCCTATGCGAAGACGAAAGCCCACCCCCCGTATGACCCGAGGCTGATGGTCCGTGTCCTCCTCTACGGTTACTGCGTCGGGGTGCGCTCGTCACGCGAGTTGGAGCACGTGTGCGTGGATGTGGTCGCGTTTCGGTGGTTGGCCGCCCAGCAAGCACCCGTTTTTCGTTCCATCGCCCGGTTTCGGAAACGACACTTGTCGGCTCTGGGGAACGTGTTCCTGCAAGCGTTGGAACTGTGCCGCGCTGCCGGGATGGTGTCACCGGGACAAGTCGCCCTCGACGGAACGAAGGTGCGCGCGAACGCCTCAAGGCGCAAAGCCATGAGTTACTCCCGCCTGAGCGAGAAACAGAAAGTCCTCGCGGACGAAGTATCCGCACTACTCGCTGACGGGGATGCTGTCGACACTGCGGAAGATACTCGTTTCGGGAAAGACACACGCGGCGACGAACTACCCCCGGAACTTGGCCGGCGGGAATCCCGCCTGGTGAAGCTGGCTCAGGCCCGGGCCGCGTTAGAGGCTGACGCCGCCGCTCGGGCCCGGAAAGACGCGGAGAAGAAAGCCCGCGAGAAGGGCGAGGAAGCGGCCATAAACGCGGTCGTCGCCCCGACAGCGCAACGCAACTTCACCGACCCGGACGCCCGGATCATGAAGACCGCCTACGGGTCGTTTCACTACGCCTATAACGCGCAGGCCATCGTTGATCAAGACCATCAAGTCATCGTCGCAACAACGCTGACGAACATTGGGGTGGATGTTGAACAGGCCGTGCCGCTGATGAAGAAACTCCACGACACGGTGGAGGGGTCTGCCGGGGCAGGTCCTGGCTGATGCCGGGTATTGTTCAGCAACGAACCTGGACTACGCGAAGACTGTTGAAACAGCCACCGGCGGCACGACAGAGTTTTTCATCGCGACCGGGCGAGTGAAGCACGGTGAATGTGTTCCCGATGTTCCACGGGGTCGGATCCCGGCGAATGCGACGTTGCGAGAACGCATGGCACGCAAGGTGAAGACGAAGAAGGGGCGTGCTGTTTATGCGCGGCGCAAAGCGATCGTGGAGCCCGTGTTCGGTCAGATCCATACCCGGCAAGGGAAATTCGTTCTGCTGCGCGGGATGGAACAAGCCGCCCGCGAGTGGGACCTCATCGCCGCCTGCCACAACTTGATGAAGCTGCAAAGTATGCAAACCCGAGCCATCCTGGCCGTACAAACCGCGCTGACACCCCGACCGGTAACCTGAAGGACAGGCCCAACCGTCCTGCGGGCGACCCAACTCGACGGCGTCTGGCGGCTCTGGCCCTCTTTTCGGTCGGCGTTAACAACCACTTCCCGGGACGCAACCCCGACCCGAATCTCTAGGGGACGTAGAAGCACAATTTATGGGCTTGGTAAAAATTACTCCCCAGGGATGGGCTCAGTTGAAGTCGATGCTCGGCGGGCTGACACTCGCAAATATTCTCCGGCTAGACATGACGTCGATGTTATCACTGGCAATCAATTCGGGAACGTGAGATGTGTGCCGACAAAAGCAGTTTGGTGCAAGGTCGATAGCGAGTCTGACCTAAAGGTTGCGAATGATCTTTTTCCTTGAAGCATTTCGGACTTTTCCTGCGGGAAACTGAGCGAAGCCATCGTGATGCCTCAAGGTACCCGGCGCGGTGGGCCCATTTTCATACCCCTGACAAAACAGCAACTATCAACCTTTAGAACCGAAGTAAGCGGGCAAAAATCTTCCACCCGCGGCCATTTTCTTGTGGGCTAGATTAGCCGTTCCCCACTTTCCTTAGGCAACGCCTACCAAAGACCCCACCTCAAAGGCTAATCTCGAACATTTACCCCGTCCCTACTCTGAAGCCCTAGATCCGCCAAAAAAATTTTGACAAGCTGCAAGAACTGAATCCACTTGCACTTGGTTCAGGTGTGGCCCGATTGGCAGGCTCACTAATTCGCCAGCAGTCCGGACAGAAAAACCACTCTTCAGCCCACGCGCCAACTCTTTATACGCATCTTGCGATGCGGGTGGAATCGGGTAGTGAATTGAAGTTTCAATGCCCTGCGACAACAAATAAGAAACGAAATCATCCCGCTGCTCGACGCGAATCACATAAAGGTGCCAGACCGGCTTTGCCCAAATCGGCACCACCGGCAGCGACAGTAACCTACCCCCGTTTGACCCCTCCACCTTGCCGACAAGAGGCTCTAACGCGGTCGTGTAAGCCTCAGCGATTGATGCTCTTCGTCCATTCCACTCGTCTAACACCCTCAGTTTCTCTGAGAGAACCGCAGCCTGAAGTTCATCGAGGCGCGAGTTTATTCCTTGAACTGAGTGTTCGTACTTCGCCGCCGAGCCATAGTTGCGCAGAAGTCTTACCTTTTCTGCCAGACCCGGATCGTTAGTGGTCACCGCGCCTCCATCACCGAGGGCGCCGAGGTTTTTGCCGGGGTAAAAACTCCATGCCGCCGCTACGCCATGTCCGCCAATCTTCTTGCCCTTGTAGAGGGCTCCATGCGCTTGTGCCGCATCTTCCACCAGAGAAATACCTAGTTCTGTGGATATGGCGACAAGCTCGTCCAGGTCGGCTGGTTGACCGTAAAGATGAACAGCGATTATCGCCTTTGTACGGGAGGTAACAGCATCTCGAATAAGCCCTGGGTCAATGTTGAAAGTTTCAGGATTGGGCTCAACCGGCACAGGTGTCGCCCCGCACATCGTGACAGCGAGCCATGTCGCGATAAAGGTGTTGGCTGGAACAATCACTTCGTCCCCAGGGCCTACGCCGATGGCCTGAAGAATGAGATGCAGAGCATCCAGACCGTTTCCTATCCCAACCGCATGGGCAACGTCACAATACTTAGCCCATGTGGACTCAAAAACCTCAACCTCTTGGCCGAGTACGAAGCGGTTGCTATCAAGAACGCGAGTCATGGCGTCGAGTAGCTCAGAACGAATCTCTTGGTGCGGGGGGGCCAAATCTAAAAATGGCACCCGAATGACAACCGTCATCTGCCCGTCTTGCTCCCGTTTCGTGAAGCCCGTCCATCTCTCATCCTCGGAGCTCACTCAGATTCACAAACTCTTCGTAATCTCTTATGTAATCAGCCTCTTCGTAGGGGTCGGAAGCTAAAACAAGACAGATCGCCCCGGGACTGAACCTGTCTAGGTCGCGCCATGTCATCGGGGGAATCAGCAGCCCCTGATTCGGATCCTCTAGCTCGTAGGTCTCTTCCCCAAAAGAACCAGATAGCTGAACACGGAAACCTCCACTCACCGCAATCATGAGCTGGCGCAACTTCCGGTGCCCGTGGGCCCCTCGTTGTGAACTTGGGTTCAATCCGTGCAAAAAGTAGGCCCTGCGAAAAACAAAAGGAATATGAATCCCTTCCTCCGCAACGGTGATGGTGCCTGAAGGGTGGTCGATTGTGGTCAGGTTGATTAGCTTTGGCCTGATCGAATCCACTTCTTGATACTACAGCTCCTCAAGGGATTGTTGAGAAGGTTGACCCAAGAGCCTTCTCATCGCCTGCTCAAATAAGTGTTGGGAAATCTGAAATTCCATCAGCCCCAATTTGTTTTTAGGAGTGTCTGAATTGCAATCAAAAATCTGCGCGCCACCGACAGTCGCCAAATTGGAAAAATAGTTCTCGTATTTTTCAGAAACCCCGAGCAGCCGGAGTGCTCTGACCCCCGAGGTCGAAAAGATAAGGCCGGAAAAAGCGGCCCCTGTGGGCCCCACAATGTATCTCGCGTGGAAAAATAGCGCGACCTGCTGGCCGAAAGTCAAGTGCTCAGCGAAAACCGACTCAAAACCCTGACGGAGAGCCAAATCTTGGATTTCTTGCTGGTTGTATGCGCGTGAGCTACCAGGTCTTCGCGCAAGAAAGACCTTTTCTATGGGGGTAAAGGCCGCGACCTCCGCCGAATAGTAATCCAGAATCTTGTCGCGGTATCCTTGCATCGCTGCGCGGTGCAGCGTTAGCGGCAGACGATCTGCTCGGGCGATTGAGAAGGGTGCGTCACGCACAGGGCTCTCTGCCCAGAGCAACTCCCCAACTCGCAACAACTCATCTTTCGCAATCCACACAATAGGTCTTTTTCCCAGAAAAATACCCAAACTTTCCAGCATCTGCGGGGAGTTCCCAATCTCTTCGGGAAGGAGCACCGGAATCATTTCATCCACCGCCGCCTCATTGGCAACATATAAAGCCGGCAGCACATTAGCAATCCAGTGATACCAGTTGTAAGGCGCCCGCGTCCCAATGTAGAGAGCTTCTTTTAGCGCCCTGGAATCCTTCGAGACCTTCAGGGCAACAAAGTCATTTGCCTGCCCCACGATGCGTCCAACCAGCCTTGGCTTCTTTCCTTTGAATAAAGCCCAGGGGCCGGTTTCAATGCGAGTGGGTATGACAAGTGAATTTTCCACCACAACACTGTTGAATCTCGAATTGTGGACTACCCCGGCATTTCCCAGCCGAAGGATATGCAGCGCTGGGAAGCTGCTCGTGGGCTCTTGACCCTTGGGTTTTTGGTCAAATGATACGTTTTCGCTCACTTGACTTTCACCAGCGGGGAAGACCACTGTCTTCGCCGAAAAACGATTATGGGGGTAAGCGCAAATTTCCAAAACCCTGACGCCGAAGAGACGGTGCGCCGGCATAGGGAATTGTCGCAGAGAAACCCACAGCAGCTTCCGGACGAGCCTGGCCATGTTTGCCAGGCCAGGAAACCTACTCACCCTCCATCTACCCAAAGCTTTCCTTTCGATACTGGTCGGCACCCCTCACGGTTTGTGACCAGTCAGACTTAGATGACCATCCAGTTCTTCAAAGCGCTCACCACTGTCGGGACACACCCATTCGTCGTTTGCTTTCACGAGACGATGTCCAGATCGACCAACCCAGCCCACGTGAGTTGCAGGAATGCCAACAACGAGCGAGTAGGGCTTTACCTCGGCGCTCACCACCGAACCCGCCCCCACCATTGACCATGTGCCAATCCGCACTGGTCCGACTAAAACTGCTTTCGCGCCGATCGAAGCACCGTGTTCTATGTAAACCCCCACTGGATTCCAATCCCCGCCAGATTTTTCTGACCCATCAAGATTCACCGCTCTTGGGTACCTGTCGTTTGTCAATATCGCTCCTGGTCCCACGAACACGGAATCCTCCAAGACTGCTGGTTCGTAAATAAGGGCGTAGTTCTGAATCTTGCATGAAGCCCCCACCACCACCCCCGGCCCAAGGTAGGCGCCTTGACCAATAGACGTGCCACTTCCGATGATTACGCCTTCACGAATTTGTGACCACGCCCACACGTTGCATCCAACACCGATTTCGGCCTTGGCATGAATAAGACTCGCTGGATGAATCTGACCCTCGCTCATCGGACGCTGGTGTCCTTCCTCTGTTGGGATAGAGCAAAAAAAATGACGCCCATCAGGAGGAACTTAGGAGGCAACATGTATCGAGTTTCCACGTGAGAAAAGAGCAGCACACCGCTGTGGGCTTCTATGGAGAGAAATGCCAGAGGCGAGAAAAGTCCGATTCGCCCTTGCGCTGCTTTTCTCCCCTATCGAACCATGGAGCTTCTGACCCTGAGAGCTTTCGCTCAGGTGCTTCTCTGGAACCGTCATCTCACAATATCCAGATTAGATAAGCAGTCATCCTCGCTCCACCCGCGACCACTCTTTTCAGGGACAGGATGTTTTCCAGTCATATCGCCTTACCCCCTCACAAGGGCAACAGTAGGACGCAAACAAAGAAAATCGAAAAACACGGAACCAGTCAATCCATCCACCTACCTGCGGAAGTTCTTACGAGAAGATTGTAAATCTCTACTCCAGTCTATTATCGGCTCTGCACTGAAAATTTCGTTACAATCATTTTTTACTATGCACGTTTGGAAAAGTATTCGCATATTCAGACCATTTGCGCTCGGAACAATAGCGTCATTGGAGGGACTCCAATTCGATGAGTACTCTCTCTAATTGTCCAATATCCACATAACCCGGGATTTTCGAATAGAAGTATCCTTTCCATGTGGATTCTGTCACCGCCATTGGAATTTCGAACAAAACACCGTTCCCGAGATGCAGAAGTTTACTAAACAGCGAGCTTCCTGACAGAAAATCTGGCTCCATGACCAAGCATTTGGCCCCGCTAGAAAATAGCGCCCCTGTCCATTGAGCGCCCGTGGTGCTTACGATGAATTTCGCTCCGGCAAATACTCTAACCTGCTCCAAAAATGATAAGTCTTCGACATTGATACTAACGAAACCGTACTTTCCGAGCACTGTGCGGACGTCGTCTTCGTTAAAGGGACGAACCTTACTTGACCGACTCAAGTAGATCCGCGGAGGAGAAAAATCACTCTCCCCGGCGGACGCTTCCTCCTGCGCGTGAAGAAAAAACTGCCGATAAGATCTCATGAATGAGAAATTAAATCCCCCAAGGCTGTCCCAATCGAACGGTTTACGCCCCGAAAGATGAGCTATTTCGGGCACCGTAGTCTCGACCACGTAAGCATCCAACACATGATGGGGTTCATCAGGAATAAAAAGAATATCTCTCCGTCCGCCCAACACTAACTGCAACGCCTCTTCTGCCGGTGTTCCTTTCACAGAAACTGACACTAGGACGGGCACTGCTTCGGGGACTGTTCCTTGTTTTTCCACTAGAAAAACCTTGGGAAGAATGTTGGTAACCCAATGGTAATAATTTGACGGAAATCTTCCGTTGATGACGATTCCACACTCAAGGCTTTTCGACTTCGAGACCGCCGCGCTGCTTATAATGGCGGTCCGGCGGTAACTCCATTGCACCAGCTCGGAATCCAGACCAGAGAATCCCTCGTTTACCGCCTTCCACCGGCGGGCAGAGCCAAGGCGCTGCCTGAAGGCACGCTTTCCCTGCAGGAAAACATCTTGATGAGGTTCGAACATAATTGAACGGGCGCGAAGAATTCTCATCGGATTAGACTCGATGTGCACAGTTTCCGCAGCTGAATGAATCTGCCGCGAGAGCGCAACAAGCTCCGCCTCGCCCGCCGGATAAAATGAGACAGGTGTCGCCTGAAGTTGGTCAATGACATTGATTCGCCCAAGCACAGGTTTTCTGCTGAAGAACAACCTGAAGAACCACCCCAAACGCTTAAGTAGCTTCCTAACGCGGCGGAGCCTCTTTTTGGTCCAATTCGCTGTTTTTTTCAGAGGTGGTAATCGGAAAAGCGCTCTCACAAACTTCACGTATTCCTCGATTCAGAAAGTGCTAGTGACAAAGCAGCGTTATCGGGTTTGGCCCATCCTCAAAAGCGGTATGACCCGGGTTTTCTTCTTATTGCTTTCGGTGTCTCGCGGTCTCAAACACGAGGTTGTTGCCAGCGTAATGCGTTGCCTCGGCTTCCGCACGGGTGCCGCAGCCGAGCTCTGAATAAAGACGCTGGTTATGGAACCACCACACCCGTTCCGGGGTTGCTAGCTCCACCTGCTCAACACTCCGCTAGGAGCCTTGTTTCCTGATCAACTCGGCTGTGAACGAGGCAAGCTGGACATCTCCAGCGCATTGTCATCTCCACTAAACCCAGAGCGGTTCATTTCTCGTTCTCGCGCGAATTCGGTTTTGAGGGATATGGTTCGCAGACCCCCAGGCCCGTCAGTTTCTTGTGTAATCCTCTATTGTTGCCGTCAAAACGTATCAGTGGCCTCTATGGAAATTAAAAACCCCTAATTCTTGGGCGAGACGGGACTTTGGAGAGGCAACGAATATCTCCGCACCAAAATCAGACTTTGCGACTCTCGCCAAAGAGAAAATGAAATCCTGCGTACTGAAGGGCCTGCTTTCGGTCGAGAGAGTATCTGTGCCTTCTTCAGGTTGCCTCCTGCAAATGTCTCTATGGTCTCCATGCTGATCAATAAAACGCCGGTCATACCAAAAATACGGCGTTTCTGTCAGGTCAACCCCGACGAGCACAATTTTCTTAAAGCCATGGAGCAACCCAAGAGAGATCATTCGAACCACCGAAGCGCCGTCATCAAGAAGGACCTCGTCCCGATTTTTATGGAGCAAATATCTCAGGGAATTCCCGACGTCCCGATCCAGCGAGCGCAGAGAAGGCGACGAAATGTTTGCCCTCCCGTAAACTCCAAAACAGACACCTGGAAGAGACCTAATGAGTGCCGCCAGCTGGTCGAACTCCTTCGGCTTGGGCCGCAACAGCCAAAGCGCTGCACTTGTCTCATAGGCTTTTTTTTCGGCTAGAGCGAAAAGGAAATGAATTTCGAGCTGGTTTCGACCTAGCCCGGTCCACAGCTCAAAACTATAGGCATTGGGAACGAAAGGGTGCAGTGGCCAGGCGTTAAGTCCGACAGAAAAATTTTTTGCCACCGTATCAAAGTCCTCGCTGGCAAGATCATTTACAGAATTGCCGTTCCCCAACACGAAGAAGACCTCAGAATCACTTTGGGCGAGCGCCTGGTCAAACCCAACAGGAACCAATCCAGGTAGTGGTCTTGCCCTGCTGACGGACCGAAGGAAGGCTGCCTCTCTTCGGACGAGCGCTTTCCACGCAGCGGATCTAAGAAACCGCGACTCGCGCAAAATTGTAGACAAAAAGCGCAATCGCCACCCCCCATTCACCTCTAAGGCCATAGCTCACATTTTCCTCTTTCCTAAAGCGACGATTGTTTCCCGTGCCAGGAAGAGTCCCGAGAAACGACCCGAGTCTCTCAATGTACCTCGGCTTGAATCCCAGCCGTCGTCGCAACACCCCTAACGTGAGGGTGTGTGATGATGGGACAGCCGAGGGGTGGACGGAATCTTCAGTACAAAGCGACGGAGCAGGGGAGCTCCTTCATATGTTGGATTCTTGACGGTACGGACCTTGGTATTGTGGCCGAGTTTGGGCTGAGTGTTGAAGCTCGCTAGCCGCAGGCAGGCCGATATTTCCACACCGCGGGCGAAGATGAGGTCGCGCACCGCCGGGGAAAATCAAAGTTCTTCAGACGGTTGATCCTCGCGGGGAACAGGTCGGGGTCGGGGTCAAGCTTGACCTCCTTAGAACCACAAGTCACAAACGGACGTCCCAAGCGGGAATTTTCACCGGCACCGACGCCGACGCCGAACGTGCGCGGGGATGGTGCCAGCAGCGCGCAGGCGCAGTGTCAATCCCGAAAGGCGCACCGCCTGCCACCTTCAGGCCGCGATACTGGCCAATGTGAAGACACCGTGTACTACCTACAACAGAGGGGTGCCATCTGATTTCGCATAGCTTGAATCTCTCGTCGAGGTCCGCTTCCTAAGCCTCCTCCAGAGGGACCAGCTTTACAATATGCAGCGCCCGTGGCCAATCGGCGTGGGCGCTCGGCCAGGCTTTACGTCGGAGCCTGTCGACGATAAATCGGAAGCTCGGTTGGAACACCGCCATGGCAGTCGAATACCTTCCGCACGCGGCACATCCCATTGCCGCTTCACGCTGGCCGCGACTTCGTGCGCGCAAGGTGGAATCACCAGACAGCTTGCGCACCTGGGTTGAGCCGGGGCTCCGAAAACGGTGGTCACCAGACCAGATCAGCCAGCGACTTCACCGACGGTCAAAGGATACGAGAAAGTACCGAGACGAGCTACCGGGCGATTTAGATTCAGGGGTGGAGCGCCCTGAAACCCTGCACATTAGCGGGAATACGCCGGGGTCGCACAACCCAGAAACCTCGACCAAATCCGACACACCGGACGAGCAAGTCCGTGGACACAATGGCACGTATCACCCAGCGGCGCGGCGAGGACAGTGGCCGAGCGGTCCCCGGCCAGTGGGATGGGGACCGTGTCGTGGGAACGTTGAACCGGCCCGCAATCGGAACTCTTGTTGAGCGGGGCAGCCGGTTTGTTAATTCCTTTCACCCGACACATGATCACTCGGCTGAAACAGCGCGAGATGGTTTGGTTAAAACTGCCACAGGGCTGCCCACCACACTTTGCCCATCGCCGACTTGGGATTAGGGCGCAGAGATTGGTGAACATCTCAATCCCAAAATGGCAACTGACATGGACGCCTACTCCTGCGACCCGGCGAGTCCGTTGCAGAGGGGTGGCAACCGAAAACCAAATTGTCCGTCACGACGGTGTTATCCCAGGGAGCGGATTTTCCCGGGTACGACCCCCGCGGCCTCTAGCTCGTACCCGCCTAACTCAACGCCCGTCCGCGCAAAACACACGAGTGGAAGACCCAGGTCGAACGACGCCGTGCTTCATCGAAAGCCGGCCAGAGGAACCGCCTGTTGCGACGAGGGCTCAAATACTGGCGAGGCCGTGGAGAACAAACCACGCACCCACCAACTACGAGAACGCCTTGCCTCGATAAACTAGCAAGTCCTCCATGAACCCGCGGACAGCGGGCATACGGTGAAGTCCAACCCCCTGCCAATCGCGCTGAATACAAATTCTCTTGGAGTAGCCAAGGCAGCCCCGGGAACGATGCACTCATCGGATTATTCACTTGGTCGGGGGTTGGGCACACCCGCAGCGGGCTCCACAAGCCAGGGGCCCTCCGGAGGAAAGCCTTGGTCTCCGCTCACCTGACCAAAGAATCTAGGTACTGCAAAAGGGGGTCGGGGTCGGGTGGTGCTAGAAGCAAGGGAAAGCGCTGGCTGGCGATGGGGTCGTGGAGATTGATAGCAAGGGGATTGAAATCCGACATAGGCTGAGCGAAGGTGCCAACAGGAACACATCCCGATTCCCAGATTTCCGGAACTTTTTCCGAGTCATAACCAATTCCAAAACTGTTCTCAGCACCGACCGAATACTTGTAGCGTTCCATGATGGCACTCTTTGCCCCCTCAAACGGAGTCCCTGCCTGACCAAAACAATCGAGTCCGACCTGGGATTCGGTGAAATTCAAAAAGGATTTCCTCGGCTCAGCCGGCAAACCGCTCCCAATCCAACAAGCTTTATCCAGGCGATTGGTGGCTTTGGGGACGGGGGACATAAGTCTATCCAACGAGTAAAGACGGCCGTACCGTTTGTAGACCGCGCCGGGGCGCGGGAAGTCGGCCCAATCGAGGTAGTTCCACCAGTACGGAAACCTAGCGCCCCCTGGATCCAACTCGAAAGGAAAAAAGCTGGTTCTTGGCAGGTCCGACGTCATCAACAACCTCGCAAAATCAGTCCACCATGGATGCTGAAAATTCTCGAAGGAAACAATCAGGGTGGACTTTGGGTCACCGAGAGTTCGGGAGAACTGACTCAGAGACAAGTTTTTAGGGGAAAAAGGTTTTCTTGCTTCCTTGGAGTAAGCCTCACGCAAGTCCAACGCAGACATCAGTAACAGGTCTGGATTGTCAAATGCCTGGTCGAGAATTACCTCTCTCCCTGTCACGGACCTGAGGAAATCGACGAGAATTAGCGGGGCCTGCTTGGTTTGACGCTGGTGAAACTGTCGCCCAATCTTTACACGGAAGCTCTTAGCTACCATCCGGGAATCAGGACTACCGTTACCTAATTTCACAATATCTCACTTCAACTCAATTTGGGAGCTTCAGGCTTTGGGCCTCGCCAAGCAATCATACGTCGTGCAAAACAGGTGCGAGCTAGGCCTGGATTCTCACCAGAACAGAGAACAAACCTAAAGTAATTATTGACTCGGACTGCCACGAGGATTCGTGATGACAAAATTAGCGGACTCTTCCTCGCCGCCGAGGCTGGCTGTCTGGCTGGCTGAGAACGGCAGTGGATCAATGCTGAGTACCGTTTTCGACTATTGGAGAAGATAGATTCAGCGACAGCGGGGATGCCCTTGCGGGTGCGTTGTTTAACCGCGTCGAGGATTCGGTTGACTCGCCCGTTGTTGAGCATCGCGAAGAACGATTTCGGCTCGCTGTTGTCCCCGAACTGGCCGGTGCGTCCCGCAGATAATCGCGTCCCGTGGATCGAGGCCGGCCACCATGGCCCCGATATCGATTAAGGCGTGCACACTTCCCCGGTCGGAGTGTCCTATCGCGCCCGGTGTAACCAGGGTCGCTGCCGCCGCATTCTTGAGGGCGTCGGCGACGAGTTCAGTGCACATGTGCTTGGCAATCGGCCACCCGACGGCTTACTTCGGCTAGCAGTCGATAACTGTGACCATGAGGAAGTAACCTTGCCGCGGATGAATGCAGGTGGTGTCCCCGGCGAACTTCACCCCGGGACGGTCGGCAGTGAAATCCCATTTCAGAGGGTCGACCATGGTCGCCCCATCCTCCGCATCCACTTCCTCAGCGTCTCACCCCAAACCCCAAGCTCGGACACGACGCCCTGAGTGGCAGACCATTCTGTTTCAAAGCTCTCCTTAGGTTCCAACACCACCCGCACTTCCTGGTTAAGAAAGTCTTTGGGATGCGGTTTGGCATGCTTCCATCCTCTTATAAAAGAGGAGACTAAGCCCAGAAAGATTCGCTTGCCTCGAGCCTATAGACCCAGCTGGGCCGCCGCGCAGTGGACAGGCCCACCATCAGTCCCGGTTCCAATTCCAGCGCAACACCACGGTACTCATCATCGGAGCCGCTGCAGCTTTTTCTTCCGTCAAATTCCCCGGGCCACGCTTGTCGAGTATTTCAGTGCTTCTATCGCCGTATCCCATGTATGAAATTTCCAACAAAACCAGAGCGGTTCAATAAGCGGGCGCTGAACATCTCGGTGTGTTTAGCCATAAGAGTCAAGATTCCCTCGGGGTCGAACCAAGGGCCCAAATGCTCCCGTGCCTGGACAAAAGTCCCCAATAACCTCTGGCTCTTGGGTGCCCGAGCCGGACGGTCAGGCTGCGAACCACTCCCTCCCCCACTGCGACAAACGGCCGTGTTCCGGCGACTGTTCTCCCCCAACCGTCGGACGCCCGTTCAAATCGGCACACCTCGCCTGTTTCTCTCCCACATTGGGGCTTCACTCGTTTCGAGAGCCGACTCGCTTGCTCCCCAAGGCAGTCCGCCACATCGGGTTCGCGGGACAAAAACCTCCAGACTTGAGGTGATCCCCTAAAAACTTCGTGAAACCCTTGATTAGTGGGGCTTTTCGTGGGACTCTATTGGAGACGATGTTGTCTTTGAACTGTTTCTTGTTCTTTCCCTCGATGGCGTTTATCATCATGCGACGAGCGGTTCGATGTAGATGCTTCCCTTACTGCCACAACCCCGAGGAGTAATTATGGATTGGCGCGATAAAGCCGCTTGC
>Ga0105053_10006270_pt1 | contig 16467 bp, 15 predicted proteins | sample BON01_FD_78093 | JGI IMG/M metagenome (GOLD analysis project Ga0105053, IMG submission 78093) | Freshwater microbial communities from Lake Bonney liftoff mats and glacier meltwater in Antarctica - BON-01 | ecosystem: Environmental > Aquatic > Freshwater > Ice > Glacier meltwater | place: Lake...
AACCTATTTGATGGTGCCCAAGCAAATGACCCGAGTGCTTATCAAGTCAACTACTATTTTTAAGATGGGTGACGAGAAGGCTGCCTTTGATACATTATTACTGACGCCAGTGCATGCACCTTTTTATAGCCACCTTGAACTCGTTCTTATGTGGGGGTTGATGGCTGTCTTTGTAGCTGGGTTATCCAACGTGGTTTCAACAGTGATTCCTCTGAAACGTAAGTGAATGGTTTTGTATATAACGGTTGTATTTAAATAGTTGAAAGAATCCTCGACGTCGGTTTTTCTGGCTAGCACTGTTTTCTTTTGTATCGCATCACTTATTGCTGTGAATAGAGAAGGAACTCAAACCGACAAATACCTTTCTCTAGGGGCTGCCAGCAGTTGTTTTTTGTGGTGTTTACTCACATGTAGATATTTGTCTACCGTGGACTCGGTATTGAACATTGCGGTTCAGCCTCTCTCCAAGGTTTCAGGTCTTGACACGTCACTAGTGCAGTGGATAACGTGGTCGAGTATCTCACTATTTGTTGCAATTTGGGCTGGTGCTATTGTACTCCCGGCATTCAGGTATTCCAGAATATATCTGGAGACTGTTTTTATCCTACCGCGTGAGACTTGCGTATCGTTTTCAAGTTTGTTCATGGCTCATTTCAATTTCTACAGTTCTGCACTCGTCTGCTTGATGTATCTGAACAACTCTCCTCACCAAAGAATCTATGCGGTCCTTGGATTGAATTTTGTTCGAATGTTTTTTATGAAAGGAGTTATGCAAGGTCTCTTGAACTCAACGTTTTTGATTCTTCGAACTATGTCTTTTAGTAAATTTTCCGAGCAATCTGTTGAAAAGGTTGGTGCTGTGGTCTCACAGTTTAGTATGGCTGCGGCACTGCAGTACGTAGCGCCTATGATGGCGATGCTGATCATGGCGTTACTTCGAACTAGAGTTGGAGGCGGCGATGTTAACGAGCATTCTCGGTTGGATGAGTTAATCGAAAATGTTTTTCAAGTTAAACTTCCCATTGGAGGATTGGGTGGATTGGTTCCTGCCAGCTTCCTAGGTCCGGTAATAGACAACTTGATTCTGTGGATGAACCTTTCGTGGTTTGCATGCTCTCTAGTTGCTCTGCTTCATTGGAAATTTGAATCCTTCGATGGAAATCCATCCCGGAAATTCGCAATTGCATACACAACAAAATAGAAATATTGATTTTATGAATAGGTTCATTTACTTAAACCAATACCCGATTGCCATTCATAAAAAAAACAGAAATACTCTAATGCTCTAAATACATTCGTTTTCTTCGAAAGTCGCCAAATACCCTGTTGTTTTACCAACAACTGCGCAGATGGTTTGATCACAGCTCCATCGAAATCCTAATGCGTTTGGCAATGGGTTATCCGTTGTGTATATGGGTCTCGATCTGCGACAACAGTCTCCTTGTTTAGGATCCCACACAAATACAGATTGCTCGTTGGTGGTTATTGAGAGCAAAGTGGCTTCGGAACTCCATTTGATAGAATGCACTTTCCCGTTAAATTGCAGTGTCTTTACCGGTTCTAATTGTGACAATGACCAAATCCATACAGTGTTGGCAATACTTTCATTCAAAGTTGCAAAAAACGACTCGTCGCAGTTCCATGTCACACAGGACACGCCCCTGCTGGTACTCGGAATGGTATCACTAACCGTCTTCAAGGATGGTTTCGCGTCAATAGAGTTGTTATTGAAATTCTCATCAACCATTCGACCACCTCCTTTTACATGACTCGCCTTTAAACATGGTCTGAAACAGGCGACTTGGAGAATATAGGCGTTACCATCAAAGGCTCCTACGGCGACATAGTCACCACTGGGACTCCAACTCATACATCTCGCTCCTAGAGCATTTTGATAGGCTGAATACTTGCCCAAAAGACTGCCATCCGCAGTGCTGTATAATAGTACTAGAAATGTTAAAGAATTATCTCGGACTGCGATACATTCACCTCGAGGACTGAACGATATTTCTTCAAGGTCAGTGGATCCTACGGCAAAGTGAACGAGTGGTTTCATTGTGCTTGCACAGTAGATCCCAATACTGTCTTTACAGTCCTTGCGAATAGCCAATCCCATCAAACTTCCATCGGTGTTGAATTGGGGACCAAACTTAGACCCGGGAAGAGTTTGCATCGCATCTGGATCATTCAAGCACCAAACGGATAAATGGAGTTGAAAATCAGAGGACACAAGTACATGCAAGCCACATGGTGAAAAACAGCCACTGGTAAGCCCGACTATTTCCTCCAGAACAGTGCAGGACCATTTCGAATCAGAAATTTTATAGACATCAACTCTGTTTTTCTTCGGCTGCACACAAAGAACCATTGAAGAATCCGAGGAGAACTCAAGATGCTCCACTGGAGCTACGCAACTTATTCGTCTATTCATACAGATTAATAAAAGCAGGTAGTTGAAAAGATGCCTATACGTACCGTACCACTGTGAATGGGTCAGCTACTTGGTATACTTGAACAGTGGCACCTCGAGCAGCTACCAGATATACACCGCATCTGGAAAACAGGCAAATTCCATGCGACACAGGAAACATGCCAGGACCGACAACTAATTTAGTCTCAACTCGTTTCGATCCAACTCTTGACGTGACATGCTTCATTTTGAAAATGTTGAAGGTAAAAAAAATCACGATCAAAACGTCCAGCTTGCATGTTTACACGAAGAGTGGCAAGTTCTTTAATCTGTCGAAATAGCAGATGGTTTAGTGGAACCATTAAGAAGAGTGACTTGCCTAAAAACATAGATATCCCTGACGGCATCTTGACTGAGGCTGAACTTGAGTCCGTGATACATCCTGACAGAGGCCAGAACCCTATCTCACGATCAGCATTTGCTATTGAAGCAGCAGAGGATCAAAGAGGTCTTATCAACATCGATGGATATACTGATGACATTTTCTTCGTGAGCACAGAACCTATCAGAGGGCCTATTTTCGTGCTGCCTGAATTTGTGGTTAGTTGGAATATCGAGTCGCTAGCAGATTTGACAGTGGGTCATTTCAGTTTGCTTAAGACAGTTTATCCTGCGGTAGACTTGATTATTATTGGTTGTGGTAAATATACGACGCAGTTGCCTCCCGAGTTAATCGCTGATCTCTTGAAGGTGTCGCCATTTGAAATAATGCCTTCGAACCATGCGTGTGCGACCTTCAACATGTTGTCTACGGAAGACAGGCAGGTAGCCGCAGCTATTATGCCAATCACATACATTCACGACGAAAAAGGCTAAATTCTAAATAGTAGCTTTGCACGCAAAATGCAAACATTTACCAAGAAGACTCAATTATAGATTAAACATATTACCATCTTCTTTTGTTTGAAGAATATGAAGATTCGTTGATAGGCATCGGTGGTGGTTCTGGTGCATGTCTAGGAGGAGGATATCGTGGAGGGGTCGCGCCAGGATAGTTCTTTAGCGAACGCACGTACTTTACTGCGTATCTCGGGGGTGGGCGATTCGGTGGTTGTGGCCCCGTCATCCTCCTGCTTGGAGGTGTTCTTGGTTTCAACTGCGACAACGACTCCATGAGGGACAGTGGAATCACAGATGATGCTGCAGGCTGAGGTGGAGCCAACGATGCAAAGAAAGCAGAAGCTAATTCCCCTGTTTTCTTCCTCTTTTCCTCAAGCTCACGTTCTTCATCTAACTTCGCCTGTAGAATTTGTTTCTGCTCTTCTTGTATTCGTTCACGTTCTAGACGTTCCTGTTTTTCCACCTCCAGCAACTTTCTTTTCCTAGTAACACAATTCAAAAATACTTTTCTACCATATGATTTCAGTCTTTGTCTCGTCTCTACCGCTGCAGCCATGTTTCCCTCTTGCGTCTCTACTTGATCAGTACTGTCTTCCATCGCTGTGGATAGAAACTCAACCATTTCATCGTCTCTATTCACAGCGCTTTCTAATTTGTCATTGGCATCGTTCAACATAGAAGATCCTTGTGAGAACGACAAAACAATCTTTTCTTCCAGTTCAACCAACTCAAAACCCTCGGGAATCTCCTTGGCCTCTTCAACTTGTTTGCCTTCAAAGTGCTTGAGCACATATTCAATTCTGTCGATTCTCTCTTTGATTAAATCCACTTCAATGCCAGCCAAGTCCCATGCCTCAACTTTGTCTAGTATTCGTTTTTGATCCTCGGTCAGAGCATATTCAGATTCTGAAGTGGTGCTCTGTTTTGGTTCAGCAAAAGGGTTATACTCCTCCTCATCATCTGTTGACGCCAATTCATCCTTGAAAGTGTCATCCACTATTTCCTCTGCTTCTTCTTCCTCGACCTCCAGCTTTGTTGATGATCGTGGCGATATTCGTTGCTCGTCGCCGGCAGCAACCTCGCCTTTGTTTTTCAATAAGGTCTTCAGAGTAGTTAAGTGCGATTTAGTCAGAACTCGACGTTCTTTCCACACTTTGACCATCTTTCCAATCTTTTCTAATAGGGAGGCGTCCCCTTCGCGAAGCGTAAGCCCTACCACTCGAGCAACTGCTGGAAAAAAACCATCAACGAAGAAGGAGCCAACAGTGCGTTTGGTGGACTGCATGATGTCATTGGCAAGATACAAGTACAATAACCTGCTCCTAGGAGTGCGCTTGCATTCCACTTCCCATATATATACACTGTCTTCTAAATTGGAAGGGAACTCGGCAATCCAGCGTGACAGTGAAGTGATGGAGTTCTCCGTCAGATCCAATTGGGCTAGTCGCAGAGCAAGTTCTGCACGTGCGAATACCGGCATCAGTAAAATCAATATATAAATAAAATACAAGCTACTTGAAAAGTATAATCAGAATAAATCGCTCTAGGTGAACCCACACACGATTAAAACCAACGAAAGAAACTTTGGTCGAGTTTTTATTTTTTTACTTTACTTTCAAACAAAAATAAAAAAATTTGTGTCAGAAGAAGAAAAAAACAGTTAAAAACTGGAAAAAGTCTTTTGGTCCAATGCCAAGTCGTGTGGAACGATTAAGAGAATTGTTGGATGCAGGTAAGTTGATACAGGTACCATGCTGCCATGATGCGCTGAGTGCAAAGATGGTGCAGCGTGCTGGGTTTGATGCCGTGTTTGGCTCTGGATTTTGCATATCTGCGTCACGTGGTTTGCCCGACACCGGCCTCATCTCCAGTCATGAAATGGTGTCGTCTCTGGAATCAATGTAAGTCGGTGGATGATGTTAGTTCATTTTGTTTATAGGTATTAGCTGTTCTGCGTTGCCTGTAGACTTTGTTGTCTTTGGGGATGGCGATACGGGATTCGGGAACCAGATGAATGTAAAACGAACAGTCAAACAATATGCTAAAGCGGGAGTTGCATGCATAATGCTGGAAGACCAAGTTTCTCCAAAGCAATGTGGACATACCTCTGGTAAGCAAGTGGTCTCCAGGGCAGAGTCCATTAGTAGAATCAAAGCAGCATGTATGGCAAGAGACGAATTACGGGAAGACGGTGAAGGAGATATTCTGATCATGGCAAGAACGGATGCTCGCGGGCCTATGGGAATGGAAGAGGCCATCACTAGATGCATTTTATTCAGAGAGCTCGGAGCAGACATTACTTTTTTAGAAGCTCCTGTGTCGAAGGAAGAGTTGCAAGAGTATTGTCAGAGGGTTTCAGGGCCGAAAATGTGTAATATTCTTGAAGGTGGTTTGACTCCTATTTTGGATATGCATGAACTGGAAACCATGGGCTTTGCAATCGCCGTTTACCCCTTTGATATTCTGCTTGCGATTATCGAAGCTGGTTCCAGTGCTTTGAGGAGATTGAAGCAGTCTCGAGACCCATACAGTGAAGATACAGTAAAAGAACTTTGGGAATTGACTGGCTTTGTGAAATATCAGGAAGAGCTTGATTCGTTCAAGAGGAATTAGCAAATGAAAACGAGCTGTGCAATAGAAATTCAACACAATTGTAAATGCTAGACAGCACCCCCACAATAATAGTTCTATCAATCAGTCTTAACGTATCAAATAATAAAGACACTTTAATTAATAGTTACTAGTATTCAAATAAATAATCTCACGACCTGATGATTTATTATATATCAGTAGTTAGTGCATACAGAGTTAGAGACTAGTGACAATGAAAGAAAAAACATGAACTGCAAGGGGTTTCACTTTCCACTTGAAACGAATTCAAACTGGAATGTTCGTAGTTTTGAAATCGAGCTGAAAACCTGACTACTACAATAGCAGATTTTATTATTCTTGAAAGGCCTTGATTTCGTTGCGCTATGAAGGAGGCAATATTCAGCGAGTGAAGAATTTCAAAATTTTGAGAATGATGATTTTAGGAAAGATCCGTTGGACTATTCGATGATGCACATTTGATCATGCACATAAATTGTATAGGATCAATTTGATGCCAATTGATATATTCTTTATCCTACGGCTCTATTCGAACACGTAGCATGAATCTGAATAAGTTGGATTGCCATCAGGCTCTTATCTTTCAACAGGATACTCTTGTTTATTAAGAAATTAGCGTTTGATGGCTTTTATCCACTACTAGTATTAGTGCTTTAAAAAAATCGATTTTTGTTGTTTGTGTTTTAAAAAATACGATTTTTTTTTACTTCGTTTCTGAGGTGGTCAAATTCCATAGTGTAAATTGCTAGGAGTTCAAGCGTTTCAGATATCGCGCCAAATTTGAAGTGTGACAATAACTAAATCAACTTTGCTAAACGTCATGCCTAAAGGTTTGTTTGGTATTTTGATCTCCCCTTTTGCGCCCATTTTCGAACCTCTTGTGTCCACCTTCCGAAAGAGCAACCGAAAGAAAACAGTGTACTTCGAAAGCGACCAGTGATGGACGGGCCTTTGGAAGGAGATGACGACTTGGTGTGCGAGAAGCTGCTGAGGAAGTATGAGTTGATACAAAAGATAGGACATAGTCCTTGGGGGGTGGTTTGGCATGCAACAGACAAACAAACACGGGTAGCGATTGCACTAAAGAAGTTATACGGCGCAATGAGTGAAAAGAAACGAGCACAGATGGCCTACCGCGAAGTGGCTATCCTAGAGGCTCTCCAAGGCCATGATAATATTGTAGAATTGCGAACGTTTCTTTATGGAACTAGTGAATCAGATCTATATTTGGTGTTTGGTTTGATGGAGACGGATCTCTACAGTGCAATTCGAGCCAATGTGCTAAAGGAGAAGCATTTCTCTTATATAATGTTTCAGGTGCTGCGAGCTTTGAGTTTTGTGCATTCCAAAGGCTTCGTGCACCGTGATGTGAAGCCATCTAATGTTTTAATTGACGGAAAATGCCAAGTTAAACTTTGTGATTTCGGTCACGCGAGATCTTTGTCTGGTCTGGAAGATTCGTTTTCCCACAATAATAAGACAGGGAGTAACGCGACTGACTATACTGGTTCTCGGTGGTATAGGGCCCCTGAAAGTGTCTTGGGGTCTAATCGTATATCCACTGCTGTTGATATTTGGGGTGCTGGCTGTATACTGGGAGAAATGGTACTTGGAGCACCCGTGTTCCCCGGTAATTCCAGTACGCACCAATTGCAGCTGATCATTCAACTAACAGGACATCCTAGTAAAGAGGAGATAACAAGGATCCCAGCGCCATGTGCTGCTGAGCAATTGGACCCGTTGTTCATAGGCAATATAACACCCAAGGCATTGAGTAAGACATTTGAAAATGCCAAGGCAGAAGCAATTGATATTCTTCGTCTCTGTTTACAAGTAAGTGTTGTTTGAATTGAAAAATAAATGCTCATTCCATTCTATGTAGTTTGAGTCTTCAGCGAGGTCCTCAGCACTCAGTCTGTTGAAGCATCCATACATGATAGAGTACTATTTTGAGAACTTGCAAGTGGGCAAGAATGAAGTTCTGTCATTGAATCTGAACGATAATGTAGTGCACAGTGTTGACGAGTACAAGCATGTAATCGATAAAAACATAAAACATCGATTGCAACGCATCCAGGCAAAGTTTGGAGCCCGAGAAAGATTTGGATACCATCAAGACCAGCAATCCATTAATTGAAAACAGCTTCTAAAACAATAGTCTTCTCATAGAATTGATTTATTTGGTCATTTAAACGCCACCGTGGAAAAAATTCTCATTATCTGCAGAGACTTGATCTTTCCCCAAATTTTGATTTATCTCATACACTGAAAATTTCTTCCCTGACTCTTTTTAGTATTACCATGGAACGAGTGGAAAGAAATAGGAAAGCTTTGAAATATCTCGAGTTTGTTCAAGTTTTGGTATGTTGATAAATCTTAGTGGATTGACTGTTTTCCTATTTACGTAATAGCTTAAATTTAACGGTTGACGCATCGGGCATTTAGGTCAGCCCTAAAATTACAGGATCATTTGCTCCCACGCAATTCTAATAACTTTGTCAAGTAAAACATGAACATGACCATATCCGGGATCCGCATTAATAATTCGTGAACCTTTAATTGATCCAGCAAACCATTTTTGCATCTCGGGTGAGTTTGTAGTGTCATCTGGGGCACTTGTAATGATGATCTTTCGGTTTCGATTTGTAATCTCTTCTAGATGCGATAAATTAAACGGCAAAGATTCAGTTATTACGTGCATATTTTGATGCCATCCCTGGTGGGTGTGTACCGAGCCTCGATCGCAATCATCAAGAAACAATTTTCGAATCGCCTGCATTTCCACAGATTCATTTTCCATTCGTTTCATAGCTTTATATACATCAGGAGCTGCTAAGAACCTACTTTCTTGTAGCATCACCTTCCCCATAATATACGCTACTAAATCCCCAATATAGGCAACTTTAAGCACTTGCTTCGCTGCCCGAGTCACCGGAGCAAGATGTATTCCTGGAATTTCATCAGGAGCAGTAGGAGCGAAGAATGAAATTCCAATGATTCTGTCTTTAAAGGCATTTGCAATCGCAGCAGCATGCACACAGCCAGCACTCACCCCGGACACGTAGAATGCCGTTTCATCACCCACGTTCGCATGTCTCAGCACCGCTTGAATGTCTTGGTGCCATGTTTTCAACGATCGTATTTCACCTATAGGGTATGCACTGGAGTAACCAAACCCAGGCATCGAAGGAGAAATGATCTTGATAGTAAGCGACTTGGCAATCTGACACATATGATCCATGACCCAATACTTCCCCGTGCCACCGTATCCATGCTGGACATACATCGGAATTCCGTCTTCTGATCCACAAACGAAATATTCGATTATCCTATTTCCTCCGCTGTGAGAAACTTCCACCCATTTACCCCCATCTGAAGTAATGTCTGACACTTGTACAGGATACGGTTCAAGTCGACAAAGAATGGTCAATACAGCAAACAACAAAATCACGGATAACATGCATGGAAGAACTTTATTCGACTGTTGCTTTATCTCATCGTTGACATTCTCGTTTTCCTTTTCAGGTAAATCCTTTCCTCGGCGGCGTCGCATTTTTTTCTTGGATTTCAGGATTCTCAGTCATTCGCTTGAATATAGTAAAAAGTGAGCTGATGCTATATCATCTTGGACTTGATATGAAGGAGGCGTCGGAGGTATTCAAGTCAGTTCGTTTTATTATTCTAGGTGGCGATTGGGAGCGAATGAAGCATTTTGCTACCTTATTATCAAGTAGCCTTCATGAGCCTGTTGTCAAGATATCTCAAGGCAGGTACATCTTCCTTAAGGTAGGACATGTAGCCGTTCTTAACCACGGCATGGGGGGACCGTCTATTGGTATTCTTCTGAATGAATGCATCAAAGGGTTACGCGCGGCTTCCAATCCGGATGCGGTGTTTTTTCGAATTGGGACAAGTGGTGGCATTGGTGTTGCCCCTGGAACATTATTTGTTACAACAGAGGCAGTGAACGAAAAGATTGAGCCGTTCTACGAGATGTTGGTACTTGGCAAAGTGACGAAACACTCGACGACGATGGATGCTCGGCTGGTCAGCGACCTGTTGCAGTATGAAGGGGTGGTGGCTGGAAAGACTATGAGCGCCAATTGTTTCTATGAGGGACAAGGGCGCTTGGATGGGGCATTTTGTGAATACACAGAACAAGATAAAATGGATTACTTAACGAAACTGGGAGAACATGGAGTTAAAAACATATAAATGGAAGGAGTAGTTTTCGCAGCGCTAACAAAACGTGCAAATTATCCAGCAGCTATGTTATGTATTACTCTCGTTAACAGGTTGGTAGGAGATACGCCTACACCTGAAATTGTGGACAAATCAATTCCCCTTAGCATCGTTGTCGACTATATTACCAAGGCGATGGGATAATGTAAAGTATCAAGTGTCACATTTTTGAATCACAAATTAGTTTGCTCTTTTAACATCTCACGTAAATCAATTTCGATGTCGTCTTCTGTGGAGACTTTATACAACTGCTCCTCGTACCCTCCAACACACTCCGCCCTTATCCATTCTGTCCATTCATGCAAGGATACACCTCGCTCTTGGCAGTGCTTATACAAATGTGAGACGTCAATATCATCCAAATACTTAAGATACCCTTGCTGGTTACGATTGCTCTTTCGTTTTTCTTTTTTCTTAATACCTTGAAATAAAAAGTGAAAGTGCACATACAAATAATCATCAAGTTGAGCAGCTCTCTCTTGAATTAGTCGTTGTTCAGAGCAAAAGCAGCATTCATCATTACTAGATGTCTTCAATGCGATCGATGATGGCAGGCAATCCTTGCTTGTAATTGATCTTCCGGCATCCAACCGCCATTCGATAAACTTGCCACGAATCCACCCAGGCATCTCTGAAAATTCAATACCGGTATCAAGGGCACTCAGAAACAAACTAGGAATATCAGGATCAGGAAGATCTTCATCGAGATCTGCCGATGCTTCTCTTTCTAATAGCATAGATATTCGCGTCGACTTCGCCAACATCAAAAAATGAAAATAAAGCGGATTACTTTGAGTGCAGTCTCGGTACTTACCACAAGTACAAATATTATATACACTACGAGTCACTTCAGTCTCTCTCTTTTCGAAAAGCTTTTTGAATTCTATTTCAAGCGGTCGCTTTTGTGCCTTTACGAGTGCCCCTATGGCAGGTACATCCAATCCTTCACAAGTTTCCTTTCCAACTCGCATTAACTGGTATCCGAAATGAATACTGTGCGACTTTTCAGCTTGACCCATGCTTCCATCAATTTCATTTTCAAAACTAGTGACCACCACACGATTACCTATCTGACTAATTTTCATGCCTAAAGCACCTTTTTGAAAGGCAACTACTACTGTTTTACTTTGACTTTCTCCAGTCATCTCTGGAATATGTTGGTGATTTTCAGTGAGACGACGAAGACGCATTGAAACATCCTTGTTTACCAATTCGCTTCCATCAACAGGTGTTTCACTTCGTTGCGTCGTCACTGGACTGACGCTTCGTTCTTTTTCGGGAAGCAAAAACGAGATAACCACAGGCCTCGAGGACCTAGCAACCATGCCAAATATATCAGCAGTCTTCAAACCAACGCACGCTACACCTGCTACTTTAACGACTTTTGCTCCGATGCGTAGCTTGGAATCCAACGCCTGGCCTTGCAGTTGATGTACTAGAACACCCGTACCAGGCACGTCTAAGATGTGAAGTCCCAGGGGACCTTCATGGAACAATACGGATATCTCCTTGTTAGATATGCGAGTTCGCTGCAACGCCGATAACGCACTCTTACTCAAACGAGTTCGTGACTCTTGCTTGGTCAACATCCCAATAATAAAGGGGGGCTATCCAGTCAGGCGCGGCGATCTGGCAAGGTGCGAGGGGGGCTTTCCTGAATTATTGACTCACCATTCATCCATTCATCCATTCAAAGAGTTTTATTCTTTCAGACAACATGATGGAAGTAGATTCGAACGTGACGATGATCGAGGAGGAGGAAGAATACGAGGAGTCGAACGGTCGACCAGTTTTGGTAGAAGGTCAAACCCCTCAATTTAGAGCTCTGAACGCTGAGGAGATGGGCACTGGCAAAAGCCAATTCCGCAGAGTCCGCATCCCATCTCACCGATACACGCCTCTTCAGAACCAGTGGGAGAACATCCTGCGACCGCTAGTAGATCACATGAAACTCCAGGTTCGCTTCAACCCGAAAAACAGAAGCGTCGAAATGAAAACAAGTCCAGATACACAAGATTCAAGTGCGATTGCCAAGTCGTCCGATTTTGTTCAGGCATTTGCAATGGGATTTGAAGTGCAAGATGCAGTGGCTCTTCTTCGACTAGATGACTTGTTTGTAGATACATTTGAAATTAAAGACGTGAAGACCTTGCAAGGTGACCACATGAGTCGAGCTATCGGCCGTATTGCTGGTCAAGGAGGTAAAACTCGATTCGCGATTGAAAATGCTACTCGCACTAGAATTGTTGTGGCTGACCAGAAGATTCACATTTTAGGCTCGTTTCAAAATATTAAGATCGCCCGCGACGCCATCTGTAAGTTAATCCTTGGTGCACCTCCAGGTAAAGTATACAATCAAATGCGAGGAGTTGCTACTCGGATGAACGAACGGTTTTAGAACATGTTAAATACAAATTATTTCATATTAAGAAAACAGAAGCCTCTCCCATACTTCCTCTTGAGGGCAGACCCCCGAACGGCGTCGATGGTGGGGTGCGGCGTCGCGCATTTCTGGTTCTGTTTCGAACTTGAGTAACTTCAGCTCTCAAATCGTTGATCAGTGTACTTGCTCTCAATAACTGATATATCTTATGGTCTACTTCTAGTCTTACTGCGAGTTGCAAGGGATTCTCGCCATCATTGTTTTCTACTTCGGCATCAGCTTGTCGTCTCAATAAGTATTCCACCATTTCAGTTTGTTCAGAGGTGACTGCATAATGTAGAGCGGTATTTCCCTTTTGATCCCTACAATTTACATCCATTTCCGGGGTCATCAACAAAACGTCTAGTTTAGGAAGCTGCGTTTCGAATGGCATAAATTCCTGTTCGGCTAACATATGCAATACATTTTTTCCTTCGCAATCAACTTGATTGATATCTACATGCTTCAATAAATCGCAATATTCTGTTTTATGCAGTGTATCTGAGAAAATTATGTGGGTCACAGGAGATTCTTTGTGCGTTTGACTCCCATTTTCGTCAACTTTTCTTTCCCAAGATCCTCTACAACAGCAATCACCCGACATGCACATTCCGAACTTCAAGTGTTCATCCTCATTGCAATTATATCCAAAACTGGAGCTATCCAAAACTGGTCTCACGTGAAATTCACTCTTCATGGAGGACGTAATCGCGGTATAACTTGAAGTCCCTCTTTTAGGTCCAACAATAGCAGCACATGTTGGAGTATCTGCACAAGGACTATATGTTCCCGGACCAGGTGAGTATATAGGTTTTTCTAGTACGGATGCTTTGGAAAATGAATAGGTGAAACTCTTGTTCTTCAAATATTTGTCGCCAACTCCACGGTCATACGATACTTCATTAGACACTGTCTCTGTTTCACGTAACCTATCAGATTGTGGAAATGAGAAGCGTGGTGCAGACAGATGGGACGATAGAGGTTGCTTCCCGCAAGAAGCTACTGCGGTGTATTCTCCAGGACCAGGTGATTCATGAGTCACCATGGTAGAAGGTCTATTCGCCCGGGTCATAGCACCTCCTCGTATAGTGGGGGAGGAGCACCCCTTACCTATCATCTGTTCATTTGCACTGACCGCAATGGTCGTCTTGGTTCGATCACTGGAGCCGAAACCATGACTTCTGTTCTCGTTCTTTTTCTTAGCAGCAGGTTTTTTCAAAGCAGGAGATTTCTTCTCGTGCTTTTTTCGAGCTCCGTTGTCAACCGTGTTCTGCCATTTATTCCAATAATCAACTCCATACATACTATGACATATCCGTTAAAGGAATATCATTCAAGTGAATATTTAAATTTCATGATTTTTGGCACTTTGAGTTCAATAGCTTCACTCGTTTATTCGATTTTTTTTGTTTTTCGATTGTTGGTACCTGGTAGAGAATAAGAATACATGAGTTCGAAAGCAGCCGATGTGCTTCAGAAGGTGGCAGTCGTTGGACTGTTGGGACTCACCGGAGTTCTGGGCTACACGACGGTTGTTCAAGGAGATCGTCTAGTGGAGAGAAGACACAGACTCAATGCGATAGTCGAGGATATAAAAGGTCGCGGCGAAGTCCCCAAGTTTATTGACGGCGAAATCGTCGGGGTCAAACCGGAAGATGCTGATAAGATTTAGCTTTGAAACTATCCAATTTTTTCGATTGATATAAATATACAATAGTTATTATATGATTAATAGTGGTGGAGTCGGTATAACAGACATCTTCCTCTGTCATTACCGATTGCAAGTTTCGAACTTTCCGGACTGAATTGTACGCAAGATGCGTAATGAAGTGGCGTTCCTCCAGTGGGCCAATTGGACACCACGCTCAAAGTGTTGACATTAAACATACGCAGGCATTCCTTGTTTCTCCTCGAGAGCATGGCGAGTAACTGCCCATCATGATTGAAGTTCAATTGATCAATTGGAGTTGTCAAGTTCATTATTGCTTTCAATGGAGATGGATTCCTACTAGCAGTTGCATTTTCAGTGTCATACAAATTCACAACGCCATTGTTTGACCCCACAGCCAGCATGCCCTTACAGACACTAATCGATCTTGTTCCAGTACTACCTTCATCATGGAATCTAGCTCTGCATTTCATAGCTCGAATATCCCATACGTATACATCACCTCTATCTCCGCTGCTATATAAGGACATACCGTCTGCGGAAAACTCGCAACACGAGACGTTTCCGTTCATTTTGAGCGTTCCTACTACCTGCTTCGACTCCTGCGAAGCCAAGATCATCGTTCCATCGTATCCCAGAAAAGACAACAATGATCCATTCGGAGCAACACTCATCGATTCCAAACTTTTCTCCTTTCGACCGTGCAAACCAGGGATTTTGCCAATGGTTCCTGTTTCTAAATCGACCCAATAAAAAAACTTGCGACGTCCTACGCATAGTATCTCATCATGGGTAGGACCAGAAAAGCTTGCAGAGTATATGGGCATATCAGGTAAGTAGAGTGACTGGACTTTATTGTTGGTCTTGCCATCGATTTTGAACACACGAACCGTCTTGTCAAAACCAGCAGTCATCATCAGCTCACCACCATTGTGCCACGATACACTCTGCACAACTGATTGAGATGGTCCATGTTGATTGGCATCATTCAATCGAGATATATTCAATCTACCGGCTGGTAATTGAGCCATTTGATTGGAGCTTCTAACGAAAGATTCACTAGTTGCTAGCAGCTCATCTTCGTCGCTTTGATGCTCTTCCGTGTCTTCCTTTGTGGGTTCATATGCCCAAGTCACAGGGTGTAACTTCAAATGCTGCTCGCGGAGCCTTCTGGCATACTCGGCTCCTGTAACAGATGTTTCATTTACAGACTTTTTCAGCTTTTTAGTTCTGTCAACTGAGGCAAGGTTCACTACCAAATTGGTGTCATGAGAATCTTCCCATGCAGCATCTTTCTTTGCCTCGGCCGATATCTCTTCTTCTTCTCCCTTGTCCTCAAAGAATAAAGGTTGCTCTCCAGAATCAACTCTTGCTCGTTTCAAACCACTCTTCATTTCCATGTGAACGTCTTTAATTCCAAAGGATCCAAAAACTGCAGCTTCTAAATCTCTTTCTTCTTCATCAGCGCTATCTTCTTCGTACTCGTTATCAGAGTATTCAACTACTTCCTCCTCTTCTTCAATTTCTTCTACCGGAATTTTGCTGGAGACAACCTTCGACACAAGCTTGCTGATAATGTCGCCATGCTCGCTACTTTCCGAGTCTGAATCATCACTACCTTGCTGTTCGCCATCAGTGCCTTGGTCTGAATCATCACTATCTTGCTGTTCACCATCGGTGTCTTGGTCTTCTACCTTTGTATCTTGTAGTTCTTCTTTGGTATCATTCTCAGATAATTCATCATCGTCAACCACTTTGATCTCTTCCATTGATTCAGCAGAGTCCGAATTAATCTCGATCGGTGCTTTCAAATCTTCTTCGTTTTCCTCGATATGAGGAGTTAATTTGGTCACTCTGCTCGAGGCTCTAGTAGCACGTGGTGTTTCAACAGAAGATGCAATGCTAATTACTGAAGCAATGCTACTGCTACGGGTCCTTCGTTTCGCTGGAGAATTCGCTTCGACACTAGCACTGGATTGTACAGATTCAGAAGCGACACTGCCACTTCTGGTCACCCGTCTTTCGATAGTATGATCATCGGTCAGAACTTCTAATTCTTTCAATTTAGTTGCAGATTTAGCAGCAGATTTGGCTGGTGTTTTGGCCACTGATTTAGAAGGTGTCTTGGCCACTGATTTAGCAGGTGTCTTCGCAGGTACCTTAGCAGCAGATTTGGCAGGTGTCTTAGCAACTGATTTGGCAGGTGTCTTCGCA
>Ga0105053_10006274_pt1 | contig 16463 bp, 16 predicted proteins | sample BON01_FD_78093 | JGI IMG/M metagenome (GOLD analysis project Ga0105053, IMG submission 78093) | Freshwater microbial communities from Lake Bonney liftoff mats and glacier meltwater in Antarctica - BON-01 | ecosystem: Environmental > Aquatic > Freshwater > Ice > Glacier meltwater | place: Lake...
GACACAGTCTTCTCTCCATAGCATGCGATGACAGTTCGTATGCTGCAGAGGTGTACTCAAAATTCCCCAAAAGCGCAACCCCCTATTTTACCAAATTGTCCCAATGTGCGCGCTGGCCTTGGGCAATGTGATGCCCGCTGTGTATCGAATGTCAACTGCATCAATTTTAATGTAGTTTAAGAATTTGCGGAGCGAATTTCTTGTGAACCATACAGGGCAATCGGGCGCATATTGCCGCAAATTCAAGGGTTTTGAAGGATTCAGGACGTAAACAGATGCGTCAATTCAACTGCGCGACTGAAAACGTGCAAAATCACGAGGAAAAATGGTTATTCGACGTGCGATAGCCCTGGTGAACCATAGGAGATGTGTTGCGTCCATAATTCAGTATTGGTCATACGCAAACGGTTTTTTCCGTAGCGAGATTCGTACGCTCCAATGCGAGACGTTCGGCAATAGAATAAGGAGATGGCCGTCTTCTTTGAGCTTCGATGTTGCCAGTCGAACCAGTTGACTTAGATTTGCAAGTTTTTCGAGTACGGCGGCAAAGAAAATAATGTCAAATGGCCGTTCTGAGGCGAGCGCTTCCGTGGTCAAAATGAAGCTCGAACGTCTATACCTCGACTTGCAGCGGCGGCAGCTCGTTCACGATTCGGTTCAAACGCGACAACCTGAGCGTTCTTCAATTCCTAGACACATGCCGAGATCGTCCCGATCCCGCAACCAATGTCAAGAATGCGTGCTCCTTCTGGTACAAGGTCTGTAATTGTCAGTGTTGACTCATAAGGCACCCTATTATTTGTGTCGTATCGCTGAGGATCCGGCGCGTAGCCAAGAAAATCCAGTATGCAGGCATCTAAATCCAAATTATTGCTGACTTCTGATATCGTCATTTCATCAGGTCCTGAATCCTATCGTGGATGTACCTTCTAAGCGGTCGACGATAACAACGTTGAATGGCCTTGCGGTCGCGCTCCCAGTCGGCCAGCATTTTCATCTTCCCACTTGGGTGAATCGCTTGCGGGTTTCTAAAGCCGTATTCAAGTAGGAACTGTTCTAATGTCTTTTTGAGCTTTTGCCTGCGTGTAAATGGCGACCAGGTAGTATTTCGCGGCACTAGCTTATGTATTTCGCGGGCCAGACGAATTGTCGCATTCCCGTCAGCCAGACCGCCAAGAAATGTGTCGACCATTGATGCTGAATGAGGCTGCGGACTCTTTTCCAACAAGTTTTCAAGTTCCTCTCGCGATTTGACGACATTCTCGTATTCCATATGCGTCAGATTGACTCCGGATTCGAATCCTGATGGGACGATAGCTGCAGTTGGCTTGCCCATTACCCATGCTTCGATGGCTGCAGTGCTAAAGCTATGAAGGATCAAATCTGCCGCATCCATACACGGCACAATATACTCATTTTGTGCTAAGACTCGAACTCGATCATCATTGAACGCGTCCTCAATTTTTTGCGAATCATCCCAAGGATGTTTCTTAATCAGGAAAATATCGTTCGGGCGAGCAGATGTCCGCAGGAAAGTTTTAAGCATTTCCGAGACCTCCGTGAACATTGCTTTATTTCGTTCAATCAACTCTTGATACCCAAACCGCTCCATGTCTTCCTCTGGGACTCCAATGAAAGTCTCCTCGAACAGGAATGAAGAAAGGTACAGAATGATTCGATTCGAATTCTGCAGGGCATATCGCTGCTTTAGTCCCGGAGTCTCGGCCGATCGGAGTTCAGGAACAGTGGACAAGTCGTATCGAGGGAAACCAATGTACTTGTACACGTCCTTGTTCTTGATTTCAGTTGAGGATTCAATGAATGACATCAAGTCCTTGCAGGCGATGTTCTGAATTGAAATCACCTGATCATTGAGTTGGTTACAGTCGAATGTCACGAATGCCCTGAGATTTTCAGGACGGGTGAATTGTTCACTTGAGTTCAGGACGAGATGAGTTCCGTACCGTTGGGCTTCATACCCCAAATAGGATGTGGAACGCTCCGCAATCTGGCACCCGACGATAACATCGGCTTTTTTCAGTCTGGCGAGGCCAATGTCGTCATTCCAGTGCGGCGTCAACCATACACGATGGCCAAGTGCTCGAAGAGTTTCTTTGAGCAATAGAGATCCGCGATAATCGCGAAGAAAGTTGTGATAGGAGATTACGATATTCATGGGGAGACTAAAATTTATTCACAAGGCACAGGTATAGTGAGGTAGTGCGATCAGGAAATCGCGTCCCACGAAAGCGGGGTGCCCATTGCCAAGTCTTTCGCTGCGTGACGACCTATCACATTTGGCAGGAACTTTGGAGGTAAGCCATTCCCAGGTCGAATCGATCGAATGTTCTCATTCGTCAGTGCTTCGCCTTGTCGTATGTCTGCAGTGACGAAAAGTGACCTGCGAAATACACGACTAGCGAGTTCCTTTTCGGTGATAAGGTAGTTAACACAACCCACAGCTGCTTCGGCAATTCGTACTGCGTCCACCATCGCTTTGAATTCATGTGGCTCCAATGAGAATGCACTATCCGGCCCCAGATCGCGTCGTGAAAGTGTAAAGTGCTTTTCGATGATGCATGCGCCCAATGCGACGGCGGCGACGGGAACTGCCGTGCCAAGCGTATGATCCGACAACCCTGTTGGTACGCCGAACGCTTCGGCCAGATGTGGAATGGTCCGCAGGTTCATCGATTCCGGCAGCGATGGATACGCACTGGTGCATTTCAGTAATGCCAACGGCACGCCGGCCGATTTGATGATCTCGACGGCATCGGAGATTTCTGCAAGGGATCCCATGCCTGTTGACATGATGATTGGCCTGCCTTTGGACGCGATGTATTCAATGAGCGGTAGATCGACCAATTCAAACGACGCTACTTTGTAGCAAGGCGGATCGAGTTCTTCCAAAAAGTCGACAGCCGTCCTGTCGAAAGGAGTAGAGAAACAATCCATCCCAAGCTCATTCGCAAGCTTGAACAAGTCTGCATGCCATTCCCAGGGTGTATGAGCCTCCTGATACAAATCGTAAAGCATACGGCCCTCCCAGAGCGTCCCATTGCCAACTCGAAATTCGGGACGGTCGCAGTCGATGGTCATCGTGTCTGGCGTGTAGGTCTGCAGCTTGACTGCATCGGCTCCCGCGTCTTTCATGGCCCGAATCACCTTAAAGGCATGATCGACCGTCCCGCCGTGATTCGCTGAAAGCTCGGCGATGATGTACGTCCGCTCGCCACCAATCTCGGCGTCAGCGATCGGAAAATGATTTGTCATAATGCTTGACATCTTTCAAACTATAATACGTTCGACACAAAATGCTTCTGCTGCTTCCAATCCAACCATAGCACCGCGAAAACGGGCGAGGTGCTCTGTCGCCTGAAAACTGCGGGCATGCGGCCAAGGTCGCATTTCGTCCGCATATGCCTTCAGCGCCTCAAGCTTTCTGCCGAGTGTCGCGGTAATATCCACGTAGTAGTTGGGCAAAAAACCGCAGCCGTCCGTGGCGCCTCGCCAACCGGTGCTTGAAAGTACTTCGAATGATAAGATCTGCGAAGGTCGTGCGGAGGAATTCGGTTGGGGCCGAAAACACGTCATGACGGACCGATACGCCAGTTGATGATCCACGTTTAAGTCGCCCGGATGGTGCGTGTACACGATGTCGGGAGACCCCCAGTCCTCGCAAAACGTCTCCACAGCCTTGGCAATACTTAAAAGTGAAACCGTGTCGAGCGCATTATCCGGAAAGTCAAACCGCTTGTGTGAAGAGACTCCGAGGATGTGAAGGGCGCGTTCCATGGAATATAAGCGAATCGCTGCTTCTTTGTGTCCTGCTGAAGGGCGAGACCCGACACCATCGGTCAGAAAAACTGCACCAATTTCGCACCCTTCGTCTGCATGCCGAATCAACGCCCCGCCACAACCAAGGACTTCGTCGTCAGCATGCGCTGCAACAACCAGGACTCGACGGTTCACGGTTGCGTTACTTCCTTATTAATGACCTTTGTGATCTTTACGTCGGCTTGAATGCGATCGTGGTAAAGTGCCGAACGCGAAAATTCGAATCGCAGGTTTCCAATTTCCAGAAACGCTTGCGGATAACCTTCCGCGTCCAGCATCCGAATGTGATCAAACACATTCATCAAATCTGAACTATTGACCGGCAACTGGCTCTCAGCCGGCTTTCTGCGTTTGAAAACTACTACTTCTCCAACCTGCTCGGTTGGTTGAGGCTCTGATGCAGCGATTTCTTTCGCCATCTCGCATGAGAGGCGTGATGCCCGCTGATAGATTTCTTCCGCACTCCCGCCTTCTAGCGACAGTTCACGTTTCATATAAACAGGACCAGCATCAAACTCGGCTGTCATTCTCAATGCTGTAAGTACAGTCTTTCTGTGACCTCGCGCTATCAGGTTTTGAAGCGGGCTGCCTCCCCTGCCATATGGGACGTCGGTCATGTGGAAACATATGCATTCGTACCTGGCCAGAAGATGCTCTGGGATCTTTTCCGACCAGTGAAGAAAGAAAATAAACCTATATTCACAACTAACGCCCGTTAATTTGATCAGTTGCTCGGGCGAATTACAAAACTCCCAACCCTGACATCGACTGTCAGTCAATTCATCGAAATGCTGCTGGTTCCACGGATGGCGCCCTGCAACTAAATATCGCATCACACCTCCAGAGCAAAATGAATTAGTCCCCGGTCATTTGTCGGCTCTGCGGCAAATCCAAGCTTGTCAAAACACTTTCTGGAGGCCGTGTTATTTGCCTTTACGACCGCGCTCAATTTCACCGAGCCCTTTATCCGCAGCTGTTTGATAGCTAAATGTAGCATCTCTGGACCAAGTCCTTTTCCCCTCGCCGCATTTGCCAGCGAAAAATCTATTTCCCAAACCCCGAACGAAGTTTTATCGAAGCGAACTTGACCAACGGGCGTATCCTCGTGCATCGCGACCAAGAGCCGTGAATTATCACTTCGTAAGTGTTCGCAGAACCAACTACAATGTTCCTCCCATGAGATATCATCCTCTCGAATGGCGTTTTGCCGAACTTCTCGGTCATTGACCCACTCAAAGTACTGCTCTATGTCCTCCGCAGTTGCAGGTCGCAACCAAATTCGGTTATCGAGAAATGCGGCGACTCGTTGTGCCCCCAAACCATCAACGAGTTGGTCCTTCTCTAAGTTTGCTGTTCCGGAATAGCCTAAATGGAGCCATTCATTCAGGCGATTGGATCCATTTTCTAATTGAAGATTCCGGTGCCATCCGAGGTCGATTGCCACTCCTTTTTCCGCCAACGTCTTGGCGACCCGACTCTGGTTATCCGCAATCACAACAACGGCCGCAGGGAGGCCATAATACAACCATTCCCAACATGTACTTCCGCCCGCACTGATCACACCATCCGTCCATTCATAGAGGCCAGGCATATCCCGAACATCTGTCAAAATCTCAATGTGGAGCGATGATCGGTTAGCGAACCTCATCAGCTCATCGCGGTGCGGATTGGCACCACCGACCAGAACCCGAATCTCCAGATTCGAATTGCCAGTTTCTTCAAGAAGCTGCAGGATTTTTCCGGTTGCATTGTCCGGGTCACCTCCTCCCAAGGTCACCAAGAGTTTCCGAAGAGGAACCCCAGTATTCTGCAAGGGACGTTTTCGACGAGTAAATTCTCGGCGAAGCAAAGCAAACTTTGTTCCCAGCAATAGCTTGCAATGATCAACTTCGGTGTTGTATGTGACTTCCGACGCATATAGATTTTGATTAAGGATCGCATCAACGGCCCATGATTCACTGTGGCCGTAGTCATCAACGGCCAGGACTTTGAGGCCCGCATGTCGCAGATAGCGCTGGAATGTTACGTCAAAGTGGTATCCATCGAGAACGACCCAATTTGCTCCAATCTCCTGGGCAATCGCAGTGGTTTCCTGATGGTCCGCGCTGTCACCAGCCTGCGCTGCCGAAATTTTGAAGTATCGAATCCCTTCGTCAGCGAACCTTGCCAGCAAAATCTCGGGGCAAACAACGCACGCAAACGAGACAAGCCCGCCTCTGTCAATCCATGCTTGTGCCAATGCAAGCATTCGCATGATGTGACCTGTGCCCATTGCCGTTGAAGCATCAGCACGAATTAGAAGGGCGTTTGTTTGAGACTTCATTTCTATCCTCACGCGGTTGGATACAACGCGCTGCGTTTGAGCTCAGCGATCTCCCAGTCTTCCGGAGTATCAATGTCGACCACAAACTTCCGTGGAATGACGAGCGCGCGCGTGTCTGGTCCCCAAAGGCGACCGTCGCGCAAAAACGCATCCACTCGCAACCAGTAAAACTGTCCTACATCATGAAATGCCTCAGGCAGATCGTTTGATCTTGTCACCTCATGCTGTTCCCAAGTGGTGAGACGCTGTGGCCACAGGAGTTCTAAGGCACCAGCGTCTGAAATCCCAACACCCCGATAAATAGGGTAATCGAACGATGTGACAGGGATGACAACCTTCGCTCCGGTGGCCTTAATCATTCTAAGTCCTTCACCAAGATGTTCGGATTGAAGGAGAGGTGCGGTCGGATAGATCCCACATGCGAACTCCAAATTAGCTCCTGATTGCTGAAGTTGCTGAATGGCATGCGTCAAGACTGGCGCCGTTGGCGTGTGATCGTCCGAAAGTTCGATTGGCCTTCGGAACGGAACTTCCGCTCCACAATTGATGGCCACCTCCGCAATCTTGTCGCAGTCCGTAGAAACAATAATTCTATCGAAGACGCCTGAATCGCGTGCTGCATCAATGGAGTACTTGATAATCGGCGCACCGCAGAACTTCCGAATGTTCTTCTGCGGGATTCGCTTGCTGCCTCCCCGTGCCGGAATGATTGCAACAATCATGTCACAGTCCCCAATATTATCCTGATACTCTGAATTACGCTGCTGGCATCCTCATCCGTCATATCCGGAAACAATGGAAGACTGAGAGTGTTTAGATAGAAGTTCTCGGCGACGGAACATTTTCCGAAATGGTAATCGTATGTTTTGCGATACCACGGCTGCAAATGGACCGGAATGTACAAAACTTGGCTTCCGAGTCCCTGTTCACGGAGTTCGGTCATCACTAGTGTTCGGGATTTTCCAATCGCGGCAAAGTCAATTTGAACGGTGTAGAGATGCCACGAGGCGATGTCGCGGTCCGCAGGATTACGGAGTCGTGGGACGTGAATATGTTCCACGTCTTGAAACGCCGCATTGTACGCCGCAACAATTTCGCGCCGACGGTTCAGGAATTCGCCCAGACGTGCCAACTGACTAAGACCCAAGGCACACTGAAAGTCGGTGATTCGGAAATTGTACCCCAGATCCTGCATTTCATAATACCACGGACCGCGCTCATCAAATGTCGGATCCCCTAAACCCTTAAAGTTGTCCGGACTGCGAACAATCCCATGCGTTCGGAGCGTTCGAGCCCTGGCGGCGTATTCATCATTGTCAGTGACCAGCATGCCGCCCTCGCCGGTGGTCATCGTTTTGACCGGATGAAAACTGAATGTCGTCATGTCTGCCCACGGATGGCCTCCGATCTTCCAGATGCGTCCGTCATGCTCGAACTGGCCCCCGACCGCATGGCAGCCATCCTCGATGACCGCCGCGCCGCGACTGCGAGCGATCGCGGCGATGGCAGGCATATCCGCCGTCTGGCCCGCGTAGTCAACCGCGACCACGGCTTTGACATCAGACTTCCAGTTTGCAGCCAGTGCTTGAGGACACAAGTTGTAGCTAACCGGATCGATATCACTGAAATCCGGGATCGCTCCAACGTAGGCCGCACAGTTGGCTGACGCGACGAATGTGTTTGGACTGGTGATGACTCGGTCGCCCGGGCCAATTTCCGCGACCAGCATTGCCAGGTGCAGTGCCGCCGTCGCATTGCAAACTGCCACCGCGTGTTTTGCGCCGACAGCCAGAGCAAACTGGCGTTCAAACTCGGCGACGAGCGGACCTGTGGTCAGGTAGTCGGATTTCAGTGCCTGAGAGACAGCGTCAATATCTGACTGACTCATGGACTGCCGACCGTACGGGATCATTTTCATGGTATCCGACGAAGTCTGGAGGCTGATCGTAATTCAAACAGAAAACTGAGCGTCTACGTGCTGAACGATCAGTTGTCGTATTTGGTCCACTGACAGCCATTCTGTATTCTTGCCGGATGAATAACGAAAGTCTTCCGGGGTCATGTGGCCATTGTGATGCACGGCGAATTTTTGGAGCGAGGCTTCATGGCGAACGCCCATCAGAGAAGGCACGATAACATAGCAGCCGTCGCATTCTAAAGTATTTGGACTGTCGCTCTGTGTAATCATTTCTTCATGGACCTTTTCGCCAGGGCGGATCCCGACAATCGGCTTCTTGCAGTCTGGACCGATGGCTTCGGCGACATCCGTGATGCGATAGCTGGGAATCTTGGGCACAAAAATTTCTCCACCCAGTGACTTTTCCAGTGCGTGAAGTACCAAGTCCACACCTTCTGGCAAAGAGATATTAAAACGAGTCATTCGCGGATCGGTGATCGGCAGAATTCCGGTCTTTCTACGGTCCAGAAAGAAAGGAATCACGCTGCCTCGGCTTCCCATGACATTGCCGTAACGCACGACACTCATCCGCAAGTCTCGTTTGCCCTTCATGTTATTCGCAGCCACAAACAACTTGTCAGAACAAAGCTTGGTGGCCCCGTAAAGGTTAATCGGGGCTGCGGCTTTGTCCGTCGATAGTGCCACGACGCGACGCACATCTGAGTCCATGATGCCTTCGATAAGATTCTGCGCACCCATCACGTTTGTTTTGATACATTCGAACGGATTATATTCGGCTGTCGGCACTTGTTTCATTGCAGCAGCGTGGACGACCGTGTCAATTCCCTCAAGGGCTCTTCGGACACGATCGGCGTCTCGAACGTCGCCGATGAAAAATCGAATGTTCGGGTACTTGTCGGGCGGGAACTGCTGGGCCATCTCGAACTGTTTCAGTTCATCGCGCGAGAATACAACGACTCGCTCAATCTCGGGGAATTTTTCGAAGACTCTGGCAACTAATGCTTTACCGAAGGATCCGGTACCGCCAGTGATCAATATTCGGGAAATCGTATTCATAGGGAGATGCTTTTCTTGAGCGGGTGTCGTTCTGTTGCGGAACGTGCGTCGACTGAAAGCGTTTTAGGGATCTTCCCCGCCATAACGCGAGTTCTTGGGGACTAACCAGCGACGTACCCGCAATTGGATACATTTGGTAAGTACGGAATATTGCCAACCGGCCCACAATCACTAGTAACAGTAAACTCGCCAGCCCTCATATACCAGACTACATGTTCGATACCGCCGAGTCGCACCATGTTGAATGAGTACTTATATATGCCATCGTGAAGCAGAAGCGGATCAATCGTGATGCGAAACGTTTGCCAGCCTTTTTGCACCGAGTATTTCTCGTCTGAGCGGCGTGAAGTCCAGCACATGACCGGCTGCTGACTGACGTTAATGGCCGTAAAGGAAAGATGCACGCCCAGAGCTCCTGTTGATTCAATTGTGATTTCAATCTGAAATGGTTGTCCGTACTTTACGTCAGGCGGGACCTTAACTTCCGCAAATTTTATAGGAGGGTATATGGCACGCATAGAATCATCGTCGCACGCTCTATGGCTTTGGAAATTTTTCTTATTGTACTCCACAATGCCATCCAGCACATTGTCATATCGTACCATTGCGCCATGGTCCATAAGTCCTACCTGATTGCAGCACTGGGCGATGAAGTCCATGGAATGCGAAACCAGTACAACGGCCGATGTTGACATCAGCGTGTTCATACGACTGTAGCAACGGTGGCGAAATGCTGCGTCACCAACAGCCAATACCTCATCCAGCAATAAGACATCAGGCTGGATCAGGATCACAGCGATCGCGAATCCCAATCGTACGTTCATACCAGAACTATAAGTTCGAACTGGTGCATCGATCGAGTCGCCAAGTTCCGCAAAATCAACGATCTCTTCAACCTTATCGGAAATCTGGGATTTGCTGAGGCCCATGATGCTGGCGTTGACATAGATGTTTTCTCGACCGGTGAGAACGGGATTGAATCCCGCTCCAAGTGCAATTAATGCTCCCACTCGGCCCTTGATCTCAATTAAGCCTTGATCTGGCTTAATTAGACCATTCAACATTTTAAGCAGTGTTGTTTTTCCAGACCCATTCTGTCCAATCAGTCCAACGCATTCTCCGCGTTTAACTTCGAAGTTGATCCCTTGGTTGGCCCAGAATTCACCCGAACGGAGTTCGGTTGCGGCGAGTGGCGAGTGGCGAGTTGCTAGAGAAGACGAGCGGCGACTGACGAGCTCCGAGACGCTGTCTTTGACGCCGTACCAGAGACTCTTTTTTAAGTCTCTACAGAATTTCTTGCCGACGTTCTCACAACGGATCAGGACTTCGTCGCTCATAGTTACATCCCCATCCGTTCGATAAGGTGTGGCAGGACGACTCGAAAAATAATGATCGCCAGAAATAAAACGAATGCCGAAATCAGCGTGGTGATGCAGAATGGATTGAAATAACTACTGTGCCCGATTGTAAGCCAATCCCGGGTCACCATGACGATCGATGTGATCGGGTTCCATTCAATCAAGGTCGCTGCCCAGCCTGATTTTGGAGGTGGATAGACCACGGGCGTCAGATACATCCCAAATCCCATGGCCGTCCCCACCAATCGACTCACGTCTGAATACAAAGAACCCAGCGGGATCATCAGGAAGCCAATGGCCGCTCCCACAATCACAGCTGCAGCCAATCCGAATGGGAATAGCCAGAACGTGCTGGCGGGGACTATCTTTAACGCTATGAAAACCGGCACCAGGACAATCATCCGAATAAGCGTCTCAAAGACAATCTTGCTCATCCCCGCCAGAATAAAGGCTTCCGGAGGGACCTTTAATTTCATAAAGACCGACTGCCCTGCCTGAAACGAGGCCAGCGGCTGATTGACGGCCGATGTAAACACGCCCCAAATCATCGTGCCCAGCATGACATAGGCCGGATAAGGAATCGGCGTTTCCGCTACCTGAATCACCCGGGTGTTGCTTAAAAACATCCAGATGATCGTGGTCGAAATCACCGGGACGAACAGCCAAATATATCCAAAGTAGCTTTGCCGATATTGGGCCTTCAGATCCCGTGTGAACAGAATCCAAGTCAGCTCGCGGCATCGCCAGATGTCACTGAAGATCTCCTTCACCAGCTTGCCCGGATGAGCGAGTGGCGACTCGGCCGAGTAAACGGTGACCGGCAGCGAGCTTGTCGGTTGAGTATCTTTTGTTGGCAGTGGGATATTTGCAGTGGTCATAAACTAGTTGTCAGCCGCCAGATTTCATTAAATCATGACACCGGTCAGTGTGGCCAGCGCGGACTTCGTTCCCTTGGGTGACCGCCTTGTGTTTGGCAGACCCTTGGGAGTGGTTCAATTGCTGGTGGACTATTTGCAGTCACCGGTATTCGGTTTGTTATGACGATCGATGTGCTGGTCGAAGATCGTCGCAACCCATGTGGCGATGTTGCGTCATGGCTACATTTGTTGCTGAATTCTGGAAGACTCTACCTTACGACTAGCGGGTTGCAAGGTCGGTTGTTTAAGTTTTACACACCCCTTGGTGTTCACACTTGGCTGAAGTGATGAAGCACATTTGTTGCCGATTGTGAACAGCCGAAGTCGTTCGATGCGCGTGCAGTGATGACCAAACGTTCCAAGAACCCTTGACCACATCTGCAACGAATGCGTGTAGCGGTTGTGCCGACTTTAGCCCCGGCTGCAACGGTTGTTGACGCACGGTCTGGAGCCTGCGTCTGGCAACTGAGGAATGTGGATTCGTGAACAGAAAATTGTTAACAGAGATACCGTTCGCTTCTGAAAATTGCCGCTATTTTCTTTCAGGCTGTAACGTTCAAGTGTGCACAAAAAAAGGTGTCATTCCATCTCAGTCTCACGCAATGACGTGAACGAACCCTGCACATAAGTTGATGTAATCAGCGTTGACCAGAAACAGGCGGTGGGCACTGGGCTACTGCTTTTTCTTACAACGGCTGACGCTGCTTTCCAATTGTTCTGCGGTAGGGGGCGATAAGTCCGGTTGCCAAAACGGTGAGCACTACAGCGTGGTATCGATGTTTTCCGTTTCCATTTGAGTCGGTATTGAGCTTGAAGGCTTCGTTGCGGAAACGCTTGTTTCTCTAAGGTCGATTCCAACAAGTTCCGGAATTTTTTTGAACGCCTGAGCGCAGTTTTCCCAGGAAAGCTGTTCGGCTCGTTCGATCGCGATGTTCGACCAGATATTCCATTGTTCGTTGTCTGTCAGCATGCGGTCCAGTGCATTGGCCGTCCACTCGGGATCGCCGACCGGACCAAACAGCCCTGCCCCCTGGCAGATTTCCGAGATCGCACAACAGTCTGTGCTGACGACAGGTGTGCCAAAGCACATGGCTTCGGCGGCTGGTATGCCGTATGACTCGCAACTGCTCATCAAACAGAAAGCCTGGCTGGTGGCGTAATATTGGTGCAGGTCTTCATCGCTGACTTTGCCCAGAATGCTGACGGCGTCTTCAAGCCTGAGGCTACTGATGAGGCTGCGGATCTGTTGTTCGTAAGCCCTGTCGGGCCACGGTCCGATTAGTTTTAGTGTGGCTGGCATGTCGCGGTCATGCAGCAAGCGGACCGCTTTCACGATCGTTTCAGCACCTTTCCAATGGGCCATCGCCGATACGGAGACGATGGAAAACGGTTCTCGCTCAATCCCCGCCAGTTCTCGAGCAGACATGAAGGTATCTTCATTCAGTCCGACGTAGGCAATCGCGGAATTCTTTTCCTGGGAGTCAAGGTTGGCCGACTGATACAGCTGTTTCAGGTGATCAGAAATATAGATCATCATCTCTGCATTTCGAAAGGCTTTTCGATAGCCGATTCTCTGCAGCTTTGCTTTGAACCGTTCCTTCCAGTTCCTGTGTGCCGACGGCCGAAAACACCATGGGTTTTGGCAAAGAGTGACCTGCGGCACGGGGCAATTGGGGCTGATCGCCCCCGAAACGGTGAGTACCAGGTCCGCGTTCATCTTTCGAACCACTGCAGAAAGTTTTGTGGCTTCCCACGCTGTTCGGCGCGCCCAGTGTTTCTGTTTATCACTGATACTAATCGTGCCCATTCCTGCGTTCAGCAGGTCATCGGGTGGCGGTTGGCTATCGTAGTGCAGCACAACGACATCATGTTCGGGCAGCATCCAGCTGATGAAAGGCCGAAGAAATCCGTAGACCACGTGCTGGCCACTCATGGAGCCGATGGAAAGTGTGTTCACAAGCAGTCGCAAAGGTTTAATCCTGTGTTTCTAGGTTTGTGGCGATACCGTGCCCCGGCAAGTCTGAAGCCGTTTGGTTCATCCACGCTGCTCGGAACTGCGATCGAGACTGTAAGTGCAGTTCGACAATTTTTTCGATTGCTTCAGGCGGAAATGGACCAGCGCACGTCACGAACACCTGACACTGCAGGACGCGTTCATGAATTTGTAGATCTCTTTTGGCGGGTTCGGCGTTGTATGTGAATCTGTCAACCATTCGGTCCCCAACGCTTTTGTTGACTAATTCTGAGAGATTCATTTCTCGAGGTCGCGTGGGTGAACCGTCCTCATGAAATTCTGAAAACACCACGATACCCTGATGCGGTCCATTGCCGTTCAGCTGAGCGACAACATAAGACCATGATGCGTCGTGTGCGTTGGCGGGGACGCAGATTTCCCGTTCCGCCAGAGTCCATCCCGTGGCCTCGTAACACACCGTCAATTCGTGCCAGCCTTGCCAGTCGGCTTGATCGAAGGCGATGATTGCCAGGAATTTATCGGTTGTGTAAACCCACGAATGAGTCCACCAGTATCTGCCTTCCGGAAGCTGATCGGGAGGAGTTGCGGGGATGAACTCAGTTTTCGTCCATTCGTTAATCGTTTCGGGGAGTGTGGCTTCCCTAAGATCCAGGTCACCCCGCTGAGGACCAGCTTTTTGCTGCTTCAGATCTGTTTTTAACAGGCCTGAAGCCACCTGCATCGCGATGAAACCAAGTAGCACCACCGCCAGAATCAGGCCTACTCGGGCCGGTTGTTTTGGATTTCCTGACAAGGAAGTAATTTCTTTATACCGCCTGAATCGGGTTTATGTTTGTGGATGAGCGGACGTGGCTCGTATGTCGTGATCGACCATCAGGTGGACCAGTTGCTGGAAGGTGACACTGCGTTTCCAGCTGAGTGTCTGTTCGGCTTTCAGGGGGTTGCCCAGCAGTTCGTGCGGGTCGGCCGGGCGTTTGAAGCGTTGGTCGACGTCGACGTGGTCCTGCCAGTTGAGGCCGACGTGAGCGAACGCGGTTTCCAGCAGGTCTTTGATCGTGTGCGACTGCCCTGTGGCCAGCACGTAGTCGTCAGCTGTGTCCTGTTGCAGCATCAGCCACATGGCTTCAACATAGTCTTTGGCATAGCCCCAGTCTCGAGCGGCGTCGAGATCTCCCAGTGAGACTCGTTTTTGCAGGCCGGCTTTGATTCGGGCGGCGGCCAGAGTCACTTTGCGAGTCACAAAGTTCTCGCCGCGCCGCGGTGATTCATGGTTGTAGCAGATAGCGTTGCAGAAGAATAAACCGTGGGCTTCGCGGTAGATCTTCGTCATCTGTGTCGCGAACGCTTTGGCACAACCATACGGTGAATTGGGGTTCACGGCCGTGGATTCGTCCTGAGGACTGACGGTCGGCGTGCCGAAGATTTCGCGGCTGCTGGCATGCAGGAATCTGGGCGGCGTGGGCTGATCCCGCAGAATTTCCATGATTCTCAGCGTGCCCATGGCGGTGGTGTCGCACGTACTTTCCGGGATGTCGAAGCTGAGCCCGACATGCGACTGCCCTGCCAGGTGATAGAATTCGTGCGGCTGCACTTTGCTGACAATTCGTCGAATCGTGGTGGGGTCGTCCAAATCGGCATAGTGCAGGAACAGACGCTTGTTGTTGATGTTTTCGTCAACATACAAATGCTTGAGTCGCGACCGTTCCATGGTGCTGGAACGCCGGACGAGGCCGTGGATTTCGTAGCCTTTTTCCAGCAGCAGTTCGGTCAGGTAAGAACCGTCCTGACCGGTGATACCGGTAATGAGTGCGATGGGAGAGGAGGTGTTCAGCGTGTTGTGTTCGGTGTTCGGTGTTCGGTGTTCGATGTTCGATGTTCGATGTTCGATGTTCGATGTTCGATGTTCGATGTTCGATGTTCGATGTTTTAGATTTGCGAAGGATGCTTGTCGAATAGCAATTGAAGCTGGTCGAGGATCTCTGGTTCTTCCTTGAGTTCGGTCAGCGGTGTGAGTTCGGTCAGCGGTGTGAGTTCTTCGATGATGAGTTTTCGGTCGAGCTTGTTTCCCTGCCGAATGATGACTCCTTCAACATCAATCCAGTCCTGCGGACGAGTGGCAAACGCTTTCAGGACAATCAGATCTTCAGCACAACACGTTCGCAGTATTCCATGACTGGCGATCGCCCAGGTTGAACTTCTGCCGGCAACTCGTTTTTCGTAAGGAAGAGCCCCCAGGCATACGTCGATTTCAATTCCGTCCTGCGTCTGCCGTAAGGCCATGCGATTCATTCTGCTGAATTCCAGCACGTCGTCGAATTGAGGTGGGAAGCGTGACATGAGTTCCATGACACCCGCTTCTTCGTTGCCAAAACCCGTGATGATCGTGACATCGATATCACTGGTTGTTCTGGGTTCACCCCACCGTGGCAGTGCTATCCCTTCAATGATACAGAATTGGTAGTCGGTTGCCGCCAGCTGTTTTGCCGAGGCATTCATCTGGCGGTCTCAAGTCTGCGAGAAACCGCTGCGAAAATAGGTAGTCAGTTGGCCCGCTGCGGCGCGGGCTTCGTTCCTGTGGGTGACCGCCTTTGCATTGGCGAACCTTCAGGTTGGAACAATTGTGTGTTTCAGGTCACAGGGAACATCGCTGCGTGTTGCCCTCAGCACACCGCCCGCTGTTCTGCCGTTGACCGCTTATGAAATCGCCGTGGCAATATGTTGTGTTAGTGCCACAGTGGATCCCCTATCTGAGGTCAGAATAGCTCACCATCGGTACGCTGCACTGCGTTTTATCGCGGTTTTCAGAAATTGACACTGGTCGGCATCAGAATGCATGATTTCCGGTTTGTGTTGGTCTTTGACAACATTTTTTGCCCTCCACGCTAGTTTGCAACCGCTACTAAAAACTAGCTGTTAGCCACAACTCACTCTGCAATTTCCATGACATTGTTTGGAAATCGTCTTCAAGACCTCGCTTCTTTTTGCCCCGCTATCTGCTCCCTGCTGCGGTTCTTGGTGCGTCGTGTGTTTTTAGTTTTCATCACTGGAGTCAAAGCTTTGTTGCAATTGGATCAATTGC
>Ga0105053_10006275_pt1 | contig 16463 bp, 15 predicted proteins | sample BON01_FD_78093 | JGI IMG/M metagenome (GOLD analysis project Ga0105053, IMG submission 78093) | Freshwater microbial communities from Lake Bonney liftoff mats and glacier meltwater in Antarctica - BON-01 | ecosystem: Environmental > Aquatic > Freshwater > Ice > Glacier meltwater | place: Lake...
ACGTGACCGATCGTGCCGATGTTCACGTGCGGCTTGTTACGTTCAAACTTTGCCTTTGCCATGGTGGCGTCACCCTTGTTCCGGGGGCCGGATCGGCCCGATATTATCCGGGGCCACCCATGGCCCAGTCACAACGCGCGCTCTCTATCGCCACGCGCAGCCAAGATCAAGCCTCAGTTCAGCGCCGCGACCCGCGCTTTTTCCGCCACCCGGTCAAAGGGCGTGCGCGGGGTTTCGGGGTCTGGCACGAACCAGTCCCTGTTCTGACCCAGCCAGTCCTGGATGAGCCGCGCACCTTCGCGGGTGAGGTTGGCCAGTTGTTCGTCCTTGCCGCGCGCGATGCCCGAGCCGATGATCGGCGCCGAATTTTCCAGCCCCTCGAAGGTGGTGATCCGGTGGGGTTTGTCGGTCAGTTTCTGCCCCGTGGCGTTGTCATAGATGTTGACGTCGAAGATCATCACCGATTTCGGCGTATAGACGACCGGCAGCCCGGGCTGGGCCAGAACATAGCCACCGATGGAAATGCCGAAATGGTACAACCCGTCACCGTCATAGCGCCCGAACCGCTGTTCGACCGCGGCAGCAAGGGCCTGGCTGAGTTCATCCTCGGTGGCGTTGCGGGAAAACGGGCCCTTCTGCACGTCGATGGCCCTGACGATGTTGTGGCCGAGCCGGAAATCCCCCAGTGGCACGAGCGCGCCATCGGGGTCGACATTGGTACAGGCGGCAGCCAGGGTCAGCAGGCAAACGGCCATCAGGCGGCGGGCGGTGGTCAGCATGGGCAACAATCCTTGAGCAGGCGAACAGGCAGAGGGTAGCGCACCCGTCTGGGAGGCGCAATCGGGTGGCCTGTCACAGCCGCGTCAGGGCTCTGGGGGCGGATCGGCGCAGATGCCCTGCAACGCCGTCCAACCGGCGTCGTCCAGCGCCGGGCGCGCGGTTTCGGGCACGGCGGCTGCGGCGGCGTTGGCGATCCGGTCGGACAGCACGGGGTGGGCCATGAAATGCCGCACGATACCCGGCGCATCGCCGCCCCGCGCCGCAAGCCGTTCAAAGAACCGGCCCAGCGCACCCGGATCGACCCGCGCCCCGGCCATGAGCGCGAGGGCATAGTCGTCGGCCGCCGCCTCGGCCTCGCGGGTATAGCTGGCCTGGATCAACCGCTCGGTCAGGAACAGCACCGCCGCACCCCCGGCGAAATCGCCGAACAAGAGGCCAAGCACCCCGATGGAGCCTGCCGTGCGCAGGGCGATGCGCGTCGGATCGCGCGCCGCCACATGGCCGATCTCGTGGGCCAGCACCGCCGCCACCTCGTCGGGATGCTCGGCGGCGTCGATCAGGCCGCGAAACAGCACGACATGGCCGCCGGGCAGGGCGAAGGCGTTGACCAGCGGATGATCCAGCACGCTGATCTGCAACGGATAGGGCAGCACGATCTCGCCCGCCAGCCGCCCGGCCATCTCGTCCAGCGCGGTGCGTCCGGCGGGGGCGCGACAGAGGGGCAGCGGGTTCAGCCCCGTTTCGTCCAGTGCGGCGCGGATCTGGCGCAGGCTGGCATCGCCCAGCGCCGCCTCGCCCTCGGGTGGCAGGTAATTGGCCAGCTGGTTGGCCAGCAGCGGCACCAGAACCACGACGATCAGCGCGACCGAGGCCACCGCCGCCACCGCCCAGACCACCAGACGGCGCAGACCGCGCGGTTTCGGGCGGCGGTGCAGATCCGGGCAGCGAGCCTGCAGCAGGCGAGCTGTCTCGGTATCCTCGACGATCATTCGCGCCACCGGGTCGCCGACCCGCGCCAGCACGAGGCGCGCCCCGTCGGCCTGATCGGGCACGGTGCGGATATCGGCCAGCGGCCAGGCCTGCGGCGCCATCCCCGGCGCCACGATCGACAGCGCGCCCGCCGCCTCGTCGATGCCAAGGGTGGCCGGGCGCAGGCCCGCCGTCTGCCCGTCGAGATAGAGTGCTGCACCGCGAAACGGCTTTGGTGCGGCGCCCACATGGATCACCGTCGACGGGCTCATATCGCGGCCCCCACATCCAGTGCCTCGGCGATGCCCTCGGCCTCGTCAAAGGTGTCGCGCGGGCGTTGGACGACGGTGGGCAGGTTGACAGCGCCGGTCAGCGTCAGGGTGTCGGCGTAGTGGCGCCACAGCGGTTGGGTCAGGAAGACATGGCGCAGCACCGCGAAACTAACGAAAATGGCGAAATACAGCGTCGCCCCCACAAGGACGATCGCCCAATAGGGCAGAATGCCCGACAGCAGCGTCTGGATCGCCTGCGACGGATCATAGTCCGACCCGGTCTGCCCAACGATGGCGACCAGCAGCACCAGCACCACGAAGAACGGCAGCACCATCGCCATCACGCCCCCCGACACCCAGATCCACGCCACCCGCCCCACCCGGGGCCGCGCGATCAGGCCCAGCGGGCCCGCCGTCTTGGCTTCGCTCAGATACCTGAAGGCTTGGACGCGGTAATGGACGAGTCCGAACAGCGCCCAGGGCACGAAGACCGCCAGCAGCCACAGGAACCGCCCGTTGTCGTTGGCCACAGCGACGGCGATGGTCATCGTGGCAAAGACCGCGCCGATCATCAGATGCGCAAACGCCTGATACAGGCCGGCCACGTCGCCCCCCTGGTGCAGACGAAGCGCTCCGAAGGACGTGCGGTCGGTGCGATACTTTTCCAGCCAGAACGTCATCCGTGGCCAGGCCAGCCCCGCCGTTGCGATCACCGCCAGCCAATGCCCCATGGCCCGCCACGCATAGCCCGCTGCCCCCGGCTCCAGCCCGAAGCGGATGCCGCGCCAGCGGGTGCGCGCGAGAACATAGCGGCGGGCGCGATAGCTGGCATAAAACCACAGCGGGATAACCCCGAGAAACGACAGGAAATAGGCCACGGCATTGGTCTGGAACAACGAAAAGCTGGCAAAGACCAGCAGCAGGTTCACAAGGCCAAGGTAGAAGGCCAGGAACACGACGGCAATCAGGAACCCCAGCAGCTTTTCCAGCGGTTCGCCCACATATTCCACCGGACTGCCCGCCGGGCGGACCGACGACCAGTAATAGCGGCGCAGGCGGGTCTTCATCCAGAACCGATAGAAACCGAGGGTCAGGATCGTGAGGATCGAAGTGCCCAGGGCCAGGCGGAACAGCGGCCACCGCCGCCCGGCAAATTCGGTTTCGGCGTGGTCAGCGGCGGCATGGCTCATGTAAAGCGATTGTTGCGGGGAAATCCACGGGGCGCCATGCGGCCCGAACTGGCCCGCTTGCCCACCCATTCATCCAGTTCAGTCTCGGTGCGGGTGCGCCCGGCCGGGTCTTTCCACGACAGGCCCTCGGCCAGGGTGAAGGTGGTGGCATCCGACAGCCCGCCATCCTTGTAGCTTTGCAGGCGGACGCCCTTGCCGCGCCCCATCTCGGGCAGTTCGCCCAGCGCGAACAGCAAAACCTTGCGGTTCTCGCCCACCACCGCCACATGGTCGCCCCTTGTGCGATGGCAGACCGCCGCGCGCACAGCGTCCCTGACGTTCAGAACCTGCCGCCCGCTGCGGGTCTGGGCGATCACATCGGCCTCGGGCACAATAAATCCATCGCCAGCCGTCGAGGCGACCAGCAGGCGCGCACCGGGCCTGTGGGTGAACAGATCGACGATTTCGCATTCATTGGGCAGATCGACCATCAGGCGCACGGGTTCTCCCATGCCGCGCCCGCCGGGCAGGGTGTTCGCCGACAGGGTATAGAACCGCCCGTTGCTGCCGAACAGCAGAACCTTGTCGGTGGTTTCGGCATGGATCAGGAAGCGCGGGCCATCGCCATCCTTGAACTTCAATTCCCTGTCGGGGCCAAGGTGGCCCGACAAGGCGCGGATCCAGCCCATTTTCGAGCAGACGATGGTGATCGGCTCGCGCTCGATCATTGCCTCAGGCGGCACATCCTCGACTACGCCCGCGTCGGCGAACCGGGTCAGACGCTGACCGCGGGGCGCGGTCTTGCCGAACTGCTTGCGGGTTTCGCGCAACTGGTCGGCAATCGCGCACCACTGCACCTCGCCGTGGGCCAGCAGATCCTCAAGGCCCTCGCGCTCCAGCAGCAGGGCATCGCGTTCTCGCTTCAGCTCCAGCTCTTCAAGGCGGCGCAACGACCGCAGGCGCATGTTCAGAATTGCCTCGGCCTGCACTTCGGTCAGGTCGGGTTCGGCGGATTTCGATGGCAGCGGCGAGACATAATCGGCCTCGTCCCGGGCGCGGGCGTGGGGTTTGCCCCATGTCTCGAACATCAGCGCCTCTTTCGGGGCGTCGTCATAGCGGATGATGTCGATCACCCGGTCAAGGTTCAGGAAGGCGATGATGAAGCCTTCCAGCACCTCAAGGCGATGGTCGATCTTTTCCAGCCGGTGCTGGGACCGCCGCAACAGCACCACACGGCGATGGTTCAGAAACGCGCGCAACACTTCTTTCAGCGAGCACACCTTCGGCGTGCGCCCGTCGATGAGCACGTTCATGTTCAGGCTGAACCGCGTCTCAAGATCGGAATTGCGGAACAGCGCGTTCATCAGCACTTCGGCATCCACGGTGCGCGCCTTGGGTTCGATCACCAGCCTTATGTCATCGGCGGATTCATCGCGCACATCGCCGAAGATCGGGATCTTCTTGGTCTGGATCAACTCGGCCAGTTTCTCGATCAGCTTGGATTTCTGCACCTGATAGGGAATTTCGGTGACGATGATCTGCCACTGGCCGCGCCCCAGCTCCTCGATCTCCCATTTGCAGCGCAGCCGGAAACTGCCGCGCCCGGTGCGGTATGCCTCGGCGATATTCTCGCGCGGCTCGACGATGATGCCGCCGGTGGGGAAATCGGGGCCGGGGATGTAGTTCAACAGCGTTTCATCCCGCGCATCGGGCGTCTTGATCAGATGCAGGCAGGCACCGATCAGTTCATCAATGTTGTGGGGCGGAATGTTGGTGGCCATGCCCACGGCGATGCCGGTGGAGCCGTTGGCCAACAGGTTCGGGAAGGCGGCCGGCAGGACCACGGGTTCCTGCAAGGTGCCGTCATAATTGTCGCGGAAATCGACGGCGTTTTCGGCCAGCCCCTCCATCAGCGCCTCGGCGGCGGCGGTCATCCGCGCCTCGGTGTAGCGGGATGCAGCAGGGTTGTCGCCGTCGATGTTGCCGAAGTTGCCCTGCCCGTCGACCAGCGGATAGCGGACGTTGAAATCCTGCGCCAACCGCGCCATCGCATCGTAGATCGCAGCGTCGCCGTGGGGGTGATAGTTGCCCATCACGTCGCCGCTGATCTTCGCCGATTTGCGGAAACCACCGCCGGGTGACAGACGCAATTCGCGCATCGCATAAAGGATGCGCCGATGCACGGGTTTCAGCCCGTCGCGCGCGTCGGGCAGGGCGCGGTGCATGATCGTGGACAACGCATAGGTCAGATACCGCTCGCCGATGGCGCGGCGCAGGGTTTCCGTGGGGTTGGCGGCGGGCGCCGGAAGATCGCTGTCGTCATCCATCGCCGCTGAATAGCGGCGAGGGCGGGCCATCACAAGCGGGCGGGGGAAATTCGGGAACTTTTACCGCAGACAGAACGCTTATGAGTGATAGTGATAATGCGCCCCAAACCGGTGAGGGTACGAGTATGATACGAATGTCTTTGGTGTTGCTGCTGGGCATAGGCGCCGCGATGCTGATCTATGGCAACGATTCCGGGGTGGCCCAGGGCAGCGATGCGGGCGATGTCGTCGTCACCCGGATCGACAGCGCCGAACAGGGGCTTCTGACCGGTGTCGGCAATCTGGTCGAGGGCACGACCGACTCCGCCACCCCGACCGAGCTTGTGCCCCTTAAGGACGAACGCCGCGCCATCGAAATCGCACTGGCCGCCACCGTCGCGCCGCAAACCCCCGCCACGCCAAAGCCGCAGACCGTGCAGATCAGCGCCACCGGCCCCATCACCGCAATCGAAACGCCGACCGAACCGGGGATGTGGTATGTCACCGGCAGCCGCGTCAATCTGCGCGGCGGCCCGTCGACCGGCGATGCCGTCGTGGGCAGCGTGCGCCTGGGCCAGCGGGCCGAGGTGATCGAGGAAACCGCCAATGGCTGGTTCCGCATCCGCACCCCGGACGATGGGCAGAACGGCTATATCTTTGGCCGCTTTCTCAACCAGGATCGCCCAAGCTGAAACGGCAGAAATCGATCCTGATCACCGGATGCTCAAGCGGCATTGGGTATGATGGGGCGATTGCCCTGCATCGGCGGGGCTGGCGCGTTTTCGCGTCGTGCCGCAAGCCTGAGGATTGCGCGCGCCTTCAGGGTCTGGGGTTCGAGGCGCCGCTGCTGGACTATGACCAGCCAGAAACTCTTGAATCAGCGCTGGCCGAGGTGCTGGCGGCCACGGGCGGCACGTTGGACGCGCTGTTCAACAACGGCGCTTTCGCCTTGCCCGGCGCCATCGAGGATCTGCCGCGCGATGGGTTGCGCGCCGTTTTTGAAACCAACCTGTTCGGCGTTCACGATCTGACGGTGCGGGTTCTGCCCGTCATGCGGGCACAGGGCCATGGGCGGATCGTAAATTGTTCGTCGGTGCTGGGCCTTGTCACCCTGCCTTGGCGCGGCGCCTATGTGGCCAGCAAGTTCGCGCTGGAAGGGTTGACCGACACGCTGCGTATCGAGATGGCGGATACGCCGATCAAGGTCATCCTGATCGAGCCGGGGCCGATCACCTCGCGCATCCGGGCCAATTCGATCCCGCAGTTCGAGCGCTGGATCGACTGGCGCGCCTCGCCCCGCCGCGGGCAATATGAAAATGGTCTGATGAAACGGCTCTATGAATCCCGCGGGCCGGACAGGTTCGAACTGCCCGCTTCTGCGGTGTCGCAGGTGCTGATCAGGGCGCTGGAACACTACAACCCGGCACCACGGTATTTCGTCACGATCCCGACCCATCTGATGAACGTCGCGCGGCGGATTCTGCCCACCCGCGCGCTGGACTGGCTGATTTCGCGCGGCTGAGGGTTCGCTTTTCCGCGCGGCCCGGCTAGATGTTGGTGAAACATCCGCGAGGGACCATGTTTAACGATCCACTTTTCGTCGTCGTCGCCGTTTCCGCCCTTGTCGTGCTGCTGATCCTGATCATGGGCATCGGCAGTTTCGCAAAGGGCGGCGATTTCAACCGCAAACATGCCAACCGGCTGATGCGCTGGCGCATCTATGCCCAGGCGATCGCTGTCGTGCTGATCCTGGCCTTTGTCTTTTTCCGCCGCATGGGAGATACCTGATGGTTGTTCTGTCCAGGATTTACACAAGAACCGGCGATGGCGGCGAAACCGCCCTGGGCAATGGCGCCCGGGTCGCGAAATACGCGCTGCGCGTCACCGCCTATGGCACGGTGGATGAAACCAACGCCACCGTCGGGCTGGCACGCCAGCATGCGTCGGGCGACATGGACCGGCTCCTCGCGATGATCCAGAATGACCTGTTCGATCTGGGTGCCGATCTGTGCCGCCCGGACATGGAACAGGACGCCGAGGCCGAATATCCGCCCCTGCGGATGGTTGACGCGCAGGTGGACCGGCTGGAAGCGGAAATCGACGCGATGAACGCCCGCCTGACCCCCCTGCGCAGCTTCGTTCTGCCCGGCGGATCGGCGCTGGCCGCCTATCTGCACCTGTGCCGCACGGTGTCACGCCGGGCCGAGCGGCTGTCGGTTGAACTGGGCACGGTCGAGTCCGTCAATCCGGCGGGGGTGAAATATCTCAACCGGCTGTCGGACTGGTTCTTCGTCGCCTCGCGCATCGCAAATGACGACGGGAAGGCCGATGTCCTTTGGGTTCCCGGCGCGAACCGCTGAGGTGGCTAGGCTGGACAGCGCGGAGCCTCCGGCGGGAGTATTTTGGCAAAGAAGAAACACGGTCGACCGCAATTGCTGCATTCATTCGGCGGACGCGGCGGTGGCGGCATTCGGCGCGTCGATTTTGCACTGTTTTCCCCGGGCGCGGCACGCTAACTGAACAGGACAGAAAATGCGCCCCCGGGGCGCGGTGTGAGGAGATGTGCCCATGAAGGTGCTCGTGCCGGTGAAGCGCGTGATCGACTATAACGTGAAGGTCCGGGTCAAGGCGGATGGCAGCGGTGTCGATCTGGCCAACGTGAAGATGTCGATGAACCCGTTCGACGAGATCGCCGTCGAAGAGGCGATCCGCCTGAAGGAAAAGGGTCTGGCGGACGAGGTGATCGCCGTGTCCATCGGCGTCAAGCAGTCGCAGGAGACGTTGCGCACCGCCCTGGCGATGGGCGCCGACCGGGCGATCCTGGTGGTTGCGACAGAAGATGTGCACACCGATATCGAACCGCTGGCCGTGGCCAAGATCCTCAAGGCGGTGGCCGAAGCCGAAGGCGTCGGGCTTGTCATTTGCGGCAAGCAGGCCATCGACAACGACATGAACGCCACCGGACAGATGCTGAGCGCGCTGCTGGGCTGGTCCCAGGCGACGTTCGCCAGCAAGATCGAGATCGAAGGCGATCATGCGACGGTGACGCGCGAGGTGGATGGCGGGTTGCAGACGATCAGGGTCAAGATGCCCGCGATCGTCAGCGCCGATCTGCGGCTGAACGAGCCGCGCTATGCCTCGCTGCCCAACATCATGAAGGCCAAGAAGAAGCCGCTGGAGGAGAAGACGCCGGGCGATTATGGCGTCGACGTCGCACCGCGCCTGTCGGTGGTGAAAACCACCGAGCCAGCAACGCGCAAGGCGGGAGTGATGGTGAAATCGGTGGATGAGTTGATTGCGAAACTCAGGGACGAGGCGGGGGTGATCTGATGGCTGTTCTTCTTCTTGCGGAAGTGATCGAGGGAGCGCTGGCGACCGATCAGGTGGCCAAGGCCCTGACGGCGGTCAAGTCGCTGGGCGATGTGACCGTTCTGGTCGCGGGCACCGGGGGCGACGGGGCGGCGACCGAGGCGGCAACGCTGGACGGCGTTGCGAAGGTGCTGTTCGCCGATGACCCTGTGTTCTGCCACGGGATGGCCGAACCCACCGCCGCGCTGGTCGTTTCGCTGGCGGGCGATTACAGCCACATTGCGGCGGCGTCGGGGGCGTTCTCCAAATCGGTGATGCCGCGCGTGGCGGCCCTGCTGGATGTGATGGTGATCTCGGAAGTCGTCGCCGTGGTCGACGCCGACACCTATCAACGCCCGATCTATGCCGGCAACGCGATCCAGACCGTCAAGTCGGGCGATGCCACCAAGGTGATGACGATCCGCACCGCGACATTCGATCTGGCAGGCACGGGTGGATCGGCGCCGGTCGAAAAGATCGGCGGCGGGATTGATCGCGGCCTGTCGGAATGGATCGAGGACAGGGTGGCCGCAAGCGACCGGCCAGATCTGACCAGTGCCGGGATCGTCGTATCGGGCGGGCGAGGCCTCGGCAGCGAAGAGAACTTCGCCATCGTCGAGAAACTGGCCGACAAGCTGGGTGCCGCCGTGGGCGCATCCCGCGCGGCGGTGGATTCTGGCTATGCCCCGAACGACTGGCAGGTGGGCCAGACCGGCAAGGTGGTGGCGCCCGATCTCTACATCGCAGTAGGCATTTCGGGCGCGATCCAGCACCTGGCGGGGATGAAAGACAGCAAGATCATCGTCGCCATCAACAAGGACGAAGAGGCGCCGATCTTCCAGGTTGCCGATTACGGATTGGTGGCCGATCTGTTCACCGCCGTGCCGGAACTGGAAGGCAAGCTGTAGCCACCCGAGAGGCCCGCCCGCTTGGCGGGCCTTTCAATGGGGCGGCGTATCTTCCGGGCGCAGAACAGCGCTCAGCCGTTCCGCCACCTCGGCATGGGCGGCCGGGCCGGGCATCAGCAGGGCGGCGGGCACCTCGGTTTCGGCGCAGACCTTGCCGTCCAGCGTGCCGACCCCACCCCGGCCCGCGAAGGACTGCTCGACCGTCGCGGCGATCCGCCCGCGCAGACCCTGCAACATCTTGCGCGTCACGAACAGCGGCCCGCCATCGCCCACGGTTTCCGCCGGATCGTCAGGGCCGCGCCCGGCCATCCACAAAACCACGACCGGACGGCCGATCTGGGCCATCAGCAGGTTCATCCGCTGCACCCAGACCCGGCGCAATTCATCGCGGATCAGGGCAAACCGCGCCTCGGATGTCTGCGCCAGCATGCCCAGCATGTGGCCGGTGAAGTGGAATTCGGTGAAATCCACCTCGGGGAACACCGCCTTCATCATCGGGCTGGCGCGCACGAACCGATCATTGCGGCGCGGATGCACGGTGTAGAACCGGTTCGACAGGTTCTGTGCCCCCGTCACCTGCAACACGACCGACCGGGCACCGCGACAGGCCTCGATCACCGTGTCGTCGTGCAGGAACACATCGACCCCGGCATTCATGCAGCCGAAGTTCACCGTGCGGATGCCCATTTCGTCCTGCAACAACGCGGGGTAGGGATCGGCCAGATACCGGCCATAGGTCTCGGAGCCCCCCAGCACCACGATGAAGTCGCCGGTCAGCCGCTGTGCGGGCCCGCGGAACACAAGTTTCGACCGCCCGTACCTGCATGGCGCATAGTCCAGCACAGGCCCCGGCATATTTTCATAAGCCATGACTCACCCGTTAATTTCACTCACCCGGGGCCAGAATGCACTGTACTGGTGATCAAACGGCTAAAGCGCGAATTTGATTGTCTACATCTGTTTCCATTGCGCCTTGCGCCCGTGCTGCAGCGCCGCATATGTTCAACCCAGCAACGGAAGGGCGCAAGATGGACATTCAGCGGGTCGGAATCGTGGGTGCGGGGCAGATGGGCAACGGCATCGCCCATGTGTTCGCCCTGGCGGGGTATGACGTGCTGATGACCGACATCAGCCAGGAGTCCCTGGACAAGGCCCGCGCCCTGATCGATGGCAACCTGACACGCCAGGTGGCGCGCGACAGGATTTCGCAGATCGACAAGGATGCCGCCATGGCGCGCATCTCGTCCACCATGACGCTGGCCGATCTGGGCCAGACCGATCTGGTGATCGAGGCCGCGACCGAGCGGGAGACAGTCAAGACCGCGATCTTCGAGGATCTGGTGCCGCATCTGAAGCCGACGACGATCCTGACCAGCAATACCTCGTCGATTTCGATTACCCGGCTGGCCAGCCGCACCGACCGGCCCGAGAAATTCATGGGGTTCCATTTCATGAACCCGGTGCCGGTGATGCAACTGGTCGAGCTGATCCGCGGCATCGCCACCGATAAGGAAACGTTCGACGCCTGTTTTGCGGTGGTGGAACGGCTGGGCAAGACGGCGGCCACCGCCGAGGATTTCCCCGCCTTCATCGTCAACCGCATCCTGATGCCAATGATCAACGAGGCTGTTTATACGCTGTACGAAGGTGTCGGCAACGTGAACAGCATCGACATGGCGATGAAGCTGGGCACCAACCACCCCATGGGGCCGCTGGAACTGGCCGATTTCATTGGGTTGGACACCTGTCTGGCGATCATGAACGTGCTGCATGACGGATTGGCCGACACCAAATACCGCCCCTGCCCGCTGCTGACGAAATACGTCGAGGCCGGCTGGCTGGGCCGCAAATCGGGGCGCGGGTTTTATGATTACCGGGGCGAGGTGCCTGTTCCGACGCGGTAGGCGTGGTTCATGGACGTTTGCGTTGTGAACCGGTCGCGGTCCTGGCCCTCCGGCGCCGCAGTCGTAGGGTGGGTGAAACCCACCCCGGACAGGCGCGGCGGTGGTCCGTCAGGTGGGTTTCACCCATCCTACGCACTAACTTGGAAGTTGCCTTCTTGGCCCGGTCCAATCAAATATGGCATATACGTCAGTGAGAGATTTTTGCATTGCTGTCAAGCCTTCTAGAGAAATTGGAACTTCGCCGTCTGAACCATCAGCAATTGTTACGACAAATCTGTTATCGCTCAGCGCCGCGATAAGATTAAGTGTTGTCTCGTATTTCTTTCCGTTTCTACCACGCCTTCGGATGCGATCTTCGACGTGCTGAACAGAATTCCTCACCTCCACCAGGAAAGGAAATTTCCTCTTGAATTTCTCGTGGATATTGCCAAGTCCTGGGGAGGCAATAGGGTTTTCACTAATGACTTTCAGGAAATTGTTAAAAGTTGCAATCGAATGAACGTAAGATTTAGCATAAAGAAGCCTAATTTGCAATTGATATGAACTGGGGACTTGACCAGATTCGATGAGAAGTTCCTGTGTTCGCCTATCGATAAGTCGATTTCGTTCATGAAACGCCGCATTTGCATCCGAACCAGACAGTTTCTGCAAGTCTGGCTCTCCCAGTTCGGTAGCGATCTGTCTTTCTGCTTGGCTCCGCAGAGTAATTTTCATTTTGAAATGCTGTCCATCAAGATCTAAGCTTATTCCGTTTTGGGGATCACTAAATCTATTATACGCTATATTTGCTTCGATCAAGCATGACTCCATATTCATGAAAATACTTTCAAGCTCACTCAATGATTCGGTGAATTCACCCCGCAAACGAGTGCCTGGCTTTTCCCATGTAATTAATTTCATGGCAAGAAAACTCCTTGGTTGCTTAACTATCAACTGCTTGCTACCAAAATCGATAATAGATATCCCGACCGCTCACTTTAAGGATTTTCTCCTTATCAATAAATTATATCGCGGCCCAAACCATTGCAATCTTGGAATCGGGGCAGACGTCCTCAAGAAGTTCAGTTCATTCGGATTACCAATCAGACTGAGCGTTCTGACAACCAATCCAGCTTTGAGGTTCTATTTGCGCGAAGGCTTTTCAGAAGACCCGGAGACCGCCGAGAGGCGCACATTGGTCAAGGTTCCGAACGATAGCATTTAGCCAGTTCGCGGCAACTAGGTGCCCACAGCAGACAATCCCGAATGTTTCGCAGCCCCCTCAATTTCTCCGCAACAAGTCGAACAACCCTTGCTTCGCCTCCTCCTCCAGCCGCTTCTTGATCGCCTCTTCGGCGGATCGGCCATCGGTCAACGGCACGCCCAACTCCTGTTCCAGCCGCTCGCGCACCCGGTCCTTGGCCTTTTCCTCAAGCTGCAAACGCTCGACGTCCAGCCGCTCTTTCGCCAGCGACTCAAGATCCAGCTTGAACCGGGGCGCGGCCCAGGTGCCGGTGATCAGGATCGGCACCCTGATCCCCGACTCGCCCAACAGGCGTGGCACGAGGCGATAGTTCAGGGTCTGCCCGCCCAGCCCCACACTGCCCGAACCGCTGGCCGCGATCAGCGGGGCCAGCAGGGTAAGATCGTCGTTCTGCAACACGCCGTTGGTCACGGTGAAGGACGCGCTGATCGCATCGAAGATCGTCTTGCTGCCCGCGCCGATAAAATCGGGGTTCAGCGTGCGCAGCATGCCCACAATGTCAAACCCCAGCAATTCACCCGCGCCGGTGGAAAACGCCCCCTCGCCCGACAGCGAATTCATCAGCGCGTTCATGTCGTCGCCCACGCCCAGCAGGTTGATCGACAGGTTGCCCGAGGCCACCAGACGGTCATAGCCCAGCAGTTCGTTGAACAGTTTCGAGATGGCAAGGGCCGAGCCGTTCATCACGATCCGCGTCGACAGCCCGCCCCGGCTGTTCACCACGACCGACCCGTCGATGATGCCGCCATAGGCTTCGAGCCTGCGAATTTCGGTGACGGCGCGACCAGCGTCCAGTGTGGTGTAAAGGCTTGTGACGCCCAGGTTCGTGCCACCGATCCTGATCGACGAGGCGGCCAGCGATACCTGGGCATCCAGCGCTTGCAGGGCGCTGACGTCGATGGGGTCGGTGCTCCACCCCGTGGCGGCGGTGCCCGACCCCGACTCGCTGCTCGACAGGCCCGACAGGTCCAGCGCGCCGGTGGACAGCTTGGCATTGATCGAAGGCCGCGCGCCCCCCAGTTTCACATCCGCCGCCCCGGCCAGGGTGTTGGTATCAAGCGTGATCGTGGCATCCCGCAGGTTCAGCGCGGATTGGGTGAAGGTGATGTCGCCGACCACCGCAACCTTTTCGCGCCCGAGACCCCGGGGCAGCGCCACCGGCCCCTGCCCCAGCGCGCCCATCACGTCGGCCAGATTGCCCAGATCGCCGCTCAGCCGGCCCGCTGCCGCCATGGGCGTCAGCCCGGCCCGGCCGGTGAACGCCGCCTTGGCCGCGCCCAGGGTCAGGATCGCCTCGATGGGCACGGCGCCGCGTTCGACAAAGGCGGCCAGCCCGTTGATGCTGCCCGTGGCGCGGGACGCCGTGCCGTTGACAAGCGCGCTGATGTCGAAGGTGGTCTTGCCCTGCATCGACGGGATGGCCAGCGTCGCATCAAGGGCGGTCAGCCGGTGATCGGCACCGCTGCGCCGGTCGACGAAACGCAAGGTGGCGCGCTTGATCTCGGCATTGTCGATGGTCAGCGCGGGCAAACCACCCGCGCCTGTGGCCCCAGTGCCGGGTGTGCCGCCGCCCATCTCCCAGTTGCCCTGGCCATCCGGCCCGATCTCAAGCAGGATTTCGGGCGCCACCGCGCTGACCCCCGTCACCCGGATATCGCCGCCGATCAGCGCGGCAAGGTCCACCGCCACAGACAGGCTCTGGGCGCGCAGCATCGGCCCTGCGTCCGACCAGGGGGCGTTGGCGATTTCCACGGCGCCCGTCGTGACCCCCAAGTGGGGCCAGATCGTGGGGCGCACATCGCCCGTGACGTTGAGCGCGCGCCCCGTTGCCTGTTGAAACCGGTCCTCGACGATGCTGGCGATCCGCTCGGCGGGCAGGAACAGCAGCGTCACGATCGCCACCGCGCCCAGCAGCACCAGCCCCATGATCGCCCGGAATAACCACCGCATGCCTGCCTCCTGCCGATTTGTTTTGGCGATTCTAAGGCAATGGGGGGTATCGGGCAACGCATTGATACGCGGCGGGCATGATCGTGCCACACGATGTTGTGTGCCCCCGGACAGACGTGGCCCTGCATGTTTCGCGCATGTTTCTGGCAAGAAAACGCAACAAGTGCGTCTGTCCCCGTTTCGTCCCGGCGCGGGCTCTTGTATGACGACGGTCATGTCCCAGAACCCGCCCGCCCTGCGCCCCGATCTTGCCCCCCGCCCCGATTTCGGCCCCCGCGCCCGGCCGGGCGATGGCCCGCGCCCCGGCCAGCCGACCATTGGCATGGTGTCGCTGGGCTGTCCCAAGGCGCTGGTGGATTCCGAACGCATTCTGACCCGGTTGCGCGCCGAGGGTTACGGCATTTCGCCCGATTACGCCGGCGCCGATGCGGTGATCGTCAATACCTGCGGGTTCCTCGATTCGGCCAAGGCCGAAAGCCTTGAGGCGATTGGCGAGGCGCTGGCCGAGAATGGCAGGGTGATCGTGACCGGATGTCTGGGGGCCGATGCCGATTACATCACCGGCGCCCATCCCCGGGTTCTGGCCGTAACAGGGCCACAGCAGTATGAACAGGTGCTGGACGCCGTTCACAAGGCCGTACCGCCCAACCCCGATCCGTTCATCGACCTGTTGCCCGCCAGCGGCGTGTCGCTGACGCCGCGGCACTACAGTTACCTCAAGATTTCCGAGGGCTGCAACCACAAGTGCAAATTCTGCATCATCCCCGACATGCGCGGACGTCTGGTGTCGCGCCCCGCCCACGCCGTGCTGCGCGAGGCGGAGCGGCTGGTCGAGGCCGGGGTCAAGGAACTGCTGGTGATCAGTCAGGACACCAGCGCTTACGGCGTCGACGTCAAACACGCCGAAGCGAACGGCCACCGTGCCCACATCACCGATCTGGCCCGCGATCTTGGGTCGCTGGGCGCCTGGGTGCGGCTGCACTATGTCTATCCCTATCCCCATGTGCGCGACCTGATCCCGCTGATGGCCGATCCGGCCAATGGGGTGCTGCCCTATCTGGATATTCCGTTCCAGCATGCCCATCCCGATGTGCTGAAACGCATGGCCCGGCCCGCCGCATCCGCCCGCACGCTGGATGAAATCGCCGCCTGGCGCGCGGTTTGTCCTGACATCACCCTGCGCTCGACCTTCATTGTCGGCTATCCGGGCGAGACCGAGGCCGAGTTCCAGACACTGCTGGACTGGCTGGATGAGGCGCAGCTGGACCGTGTGGGCTGTTTTCAGTATGAGAACGTGGCGGGCGCGCGGTCCAACGCCCTGCCCGATCACGTCGCCCCCGAGGTGAAACAGGAGCGGTGGGACAGGTTCATGGCCCGCGCCCAGGAAATTTCCGAAGGACGGCTGGCGGCCAAGGTCGGGCGCCGGGTGCAGGCCATCGTCGACGAGGTGGACACCGACGCCGCCACCTGCCGCACATGGTCAGACGCGCCCGAGATCGACGGCAACCTGTTCATCGACGAGGGTTTTGAGGGGCTGACGGTGGGCGAGATCGTGACCGTCAAGGTTGAAGAGGCGGGCGAGTATGATTTGTGGGGGTCGCTGATCCGCTGACC
>Ga0105053_10006278_pt1 | contig 16458 bp, 20 predicted proteins | sample BON01_FD_78093 | JGI IMG/M metagenome (GOLD analysis project Ga0105053, IMG submission 78093) | Freshwater microbial communities from Lake Bonney liftoff mats and glacier meltwater in Antarctica - BON-01 | ecosystem: Environmental > Aquatic > Freshwater > Ice > Glacier meltwater | place: Lake...
CCCCCCCGGGGCCCCCCCGCGGCCCCGCCCCCCGGCCCCCAAACCCCCCAGGGGGGTCGGCCCCCGGCCACTGTGGGGGCCCTCCCACGCCCCTTTAAAAAAAAAGGGGGGGGGGGGGGGGGGGGGGGGGTACGTGCACCCAACCCGTGCGACCGCGCTGCTGCACGCGGGCGCCTGTGCGGCGGCGGTCGGTGGCGCGGCGTCGGGGTCACCCGCACGCGTTCAGTTGACACCGAAGGAGGGCGGGGCGCCCACCAATGCCTCCATCACTGGCCGGCCGCGTCGCCGTCCACCCAACTCGCCCAGGTCTCGACAACGCGCACATGCGCCGGGGCGGTGCCGTGGAGACACGCCACCGCGCGCCCCTGGCACTCGACCACCGTGGCGACATACTCCCCGGGCCGAACTCTGCGAAGCCGTGCGTCCGGTGTCCAGGTGCCATTGCTCCAGAGCACCCGCAGCGACTCGTCGCCTGACAGGGGTTCGCCGGACTCGGGGCGCAGCGTCGCCTGGATCCAGCCGTCGCGCGCAAGGTCCCCCGAGGCGTGGCCCACATCGTACGACTCGACGCAAATGACGCCTAAGCCGCCGGCGCCGCCGCCGGCGCCGTCCGGGTCGGCGCCAGGCGTGTGTTCGGAGTGAACGGCGCCGTGGAGTGGCTGCATCTGGAGGTGCCGCTGGGAGGGGTCGCCGCGCCGCACTCCCATGCAGGCGGCCAACAGGCACATGTGCACACGGGCTAGGTGGCGCAACGGTGGAGGCACCGGCTTGAAGTAGTCGTTTGCAACCCGCGTCCGTTTTTTATGCTTGCTCGCCGGCGGCGGCCTGTGTTCGTTGACCTGAGCGCCGTGTATTTTCACGGTGACTAGGGAGAGCGCCATGGCCGCACCCATGGGCGCGAACGGCCCAGACCCTGCGCACCGGCTGCGTGGCGCACTAGGGCTCGAGGCCCCGCACAGCGGCGCCGGTGCGGAGGAATGGGCGCAGGGCGCCGCCGCCGAACCCTACGCATGCCGCGATGCGCGCCTGCACCACCTCGAGCGCGGCGTCGCAGGGATGCTCGGCCCGAGCCACCACCTGACTTCCCCGGGCGACCCGGTGGCCTGCGCCGCGCCCGACTGGCAGCGCCAGTACCGGCCGGCCATCGATGGCTTCGCCCCCAGCGCACCGGATGGGGCGGTGGTCCCGGGGGCGGCTGTGGTGACACGGTCCCGTGCCACGGCCATGCTGGTGGTGGGCGTGGTACTCTTGCTGCTGCTCGCCTACGCCGTCGGCCGTCACAGGACGACGCCCGCGCTAGCGCCTCATGCGCCTGCGCCGAGCTCGGGTGGGGAGTCGGGCTCGGGTGGTTCGGTGTTCAGCCCACTCGACGGAGAGGATTCGGAGGACCGGTGGCGCCCAGACTCGCCGCCCCCGTTGCCGATGTGCACGCGTGCGCCGCTGACCGATCCACTGTTCCAGCCGCTTCAAGCCCCGCCCCGTGGCTGATTGCCATGGGGCGGGGGGGTGATGTGGCCAAGGTGTGGGCCGAGGCGTGGGCCAAGGCGTGGGCCGAGGCGTGGGCCGAGGCGTGGGATGAGGCGTGCCGTGCCGGGGCAGGTGGCCAAGCAGCTGCTCGAGGTGCCTGGGGCGCCGCGTGCACCGCACAGGTCCAACCCGTGCGGCGTGGGCGGCCCTCTGGGAAAAAAATGTGGGCCGATGGGAATGGGGCGCGGGCAGTGTGCCCCAATGGACGATCTCGACGAGCTGCTCTGCGCCCTGGCGCAGGGCCAACTGCCGGTCGACGTCGGTGCCGAGGCGGCCGTGTTTGACGTGGATGGCACGTTGGTGCACCGAGGCGCGCCGCTCGCCCGCGTCTGTGAGTTACTTCGACACTGCGCCCGCAGGGGCGTCGAGTGCTACATTGTGACCGCCCGTGTGGACGTGCGCGAGGGCCGCGCGCAGCTCAAGGCCGAGCTGCGGGGTGCTGGTGTGGACGCGTACCTTGCCGGTGTCTACATGCGACCCGAGGCCGTGCGCCCTCGCACCCTCGCCGCGTTCAAGGCGCACTGCCGACTCGAAATTGCGCGGCGGAGCCAGCGGGCGGTCGTGCTCTGCGTGGGCGACCAGTGGCATGACCTGCCCATGCCCCAGGCGGGCAACGGGGACGTGGCAGTCGCGCACGTGGCCGGCTGCCTCTGCGTCAAGCTTCCAGCGGAGGCGACTCGCCCCTGGACTGGTCCTCCTCCAACGGGGGTGGCTCCTCGTCCTCGTCATCGAGTGCGCCCGCTACCGTTGCAATGGCCGCGGCTGGCGGCGCCGCCGCAGCCGTAGGTGGCAGTTCAACAAACCGCGGCGGCTCCTCCGCCCCCACCCGCGCCATCTGCGCGGTGTCGCGCTGCACACCGGGAGAGGGCGGGCGGGGGTGCATCGCCTGGCCCACTCCCGCATGCCACCTGGCCATGGTGCGAAGCATGCGCTGCTCCCGCAACTCGGCAGGCGGCTCCTCGCATATGGTGTCGGCGCCAAAGTCTGGGTGCAAGGGCGCCGGTCCGCCTCCGGGGCCGCCTAGGGGGCTCCCTGGCCCAGCGGTCCACTGCGGGCGGCCGCGCCCGCGGCCGCCCCCCGCCTGTCCATGCGCGGCCTGCCCGGAGCCTGCATGCGCGGGCGGTCCCGGTTTGAGCATGCGCCGATGCCGCTGCAGGCAGAGCTCGTCGTCTACGCGCATCTGCAGGTCGCGCACTGTGTCCTGCAGGGCCATCTGCTTCCACAGTAGAAAGGCCAGGCCCAGTGCAAGGGTCGCCAATGCGAACCGCACCAGGCGACCCGAAGTGCGCACATCCGGCTGTGCCACGTCGACTACCGGGCTGACGGAGCTAGACATACAGAGTCCGGGGTGCCCGCTAAATTGTAGTCGGCAAAAGTAGCGACCGGCCCCCAACGCATGCATGGGCTCGTTGTATGCGCACGGCGGCTTCTGGGTGGCTACACTTTTTTGGCACGTGGGGCAAGCGACACGGGGTTGATACGCCACCTGGGAGCCAGGGGGTCCAACCGCAGATCGCTCAGCCGCGGCGCGGGGGTGCCTGGGGGGCGCCCCCCCCCCGCGCATCCAATGGCGTGGAGCCGCGCAAATGCCACGACGGCACCCGCAGCGTCACCCCTCGGGTGCACACTGGCGCCTCGCACCGACACCGGGCGTGGGCCCTTTACCACCGGCACAAAAGGAATCTCCGTGCAGACCGCGCGCCCCGTGGAGTGCACCCTCGACTCCGTGCCATCCGACCCGTCGCCACCACCTCCGACCCCTCGCCGCGACGAAGGCGGATGGGGGCGCGGCCTCGGCGTCGGCCTTGGGCGCAGCGCCTTGAGTGTCGCACGGTCCAACGCGCTCGGGGGAGCCATGGCGGTACGCCGTCCGGCGTGCGACCGTACTCGTGGCCAGTGACAAAGCGGCCGGTCCGCGATCAGACCCTGGTCATCACTTCTGTGCAACGGAGAGGGGCACGTGCCAATGAGTTCATGCCTGGGGGTGGAGCTGCACCGACACACAGCCGCAGCCCAGTGGAACGGTGCGCCGACGCCACCATGCCACTGGGACCCCCCCCCCCACGCTGGGCGACTGGTAACGCGGCGGCGCGGCGGCGCGCACCTGCTGAAGAATCGGGTTAACCCGTTTTGGGAGATTCAGGTTAACCCGCTTTGGGAGATTCCATCAATTCGCGGATGAAGTCAACGAGTCTTCCTGTGAATCAACGCACCTCCCCTGGTCAACCCCATTCAGGGTCAGTTTCGCAAGCCCATTGGTGACCAACGGACTCGGGATGGGTCTCTGGGCCGAGTTTCGTCGTCGCCGCTGGCTCACCGCCGGCGCGGGTCGGCACCCAATGAGCAACTTGTCCATGGACGGCCTGTTCGGGGGCAAGCTACACGTACCGGGCAGCGAGTATGACGACTTCCTCGACCTGGTCGCACGGGCAATGGCGCGCAGCGAGGCGGTCTACCTCATCGAGCGCCGAACCACCCCCACCTGTGCATGGCACGCAGACCTCGACATCCTGACCGTGGGCGGCCTTTAAGCCGAGCAGCTGACCGCAATCGTGGCGGCCATCCAAGGCGCGCTCGCCGAGTGTCTGGGTGCGACGAGCGCGCGCAGCGTCGTCGTGTTGCGCGCGCCGCCCCTGGTCAAACCATGCGGCCGGGTGAAGGATGGCGTGCACCTGGTGGCACCCCACCTGTGCGTCACCACGGAGCAGTGCCTCGTCGTGCGTGCCGCGGCGATGGCGCGGTTGCCGGCGGTCGAGGGGCTGGCCGAGCTCCGCGACGGTTGGGAGGACGCCTTCGACGCATCGGTGTACCGCGGAAGCGGCTTCCGCATGCTGGGAAGCCGCAAGATGGAGGTGTGCGCGTGCCGACGGGCGGCCTCGACTCCATTGCCGGCCCTGGCCCTGGCACCGCCGCTGGCCCCGGTACTGCCGATCTGCACCGTCTGCAACGGGACGGGCCGGTGCGACCAGGGCAGGGCCTATGCGGTGAGCCAGTTCGTCGGACCCTCGGGCGTGCCAGACGACGCCGCGCTCGCGCGGCTGCTGCGCAACCCGGCACTGGCGCTGCGCCTGTGCTCGACGCGCCGGTTTCGTGCACCGGCGGCGCCGTTCGCAACGGGGTTTCAACCCCGTCCTGGCGCCGTGGCCGGCGGCTTGACCCCGGGCACCGGGGCCGGCGGTCCAACCCAAGGCACCGGAGCCGGTGCACCGCTTCCCCCCAACCAACTGGCGTCGCTTGCCCCGGCCCTGGCGCTCGCGTCGCGGATACACCCGCGCTTCTCCGGGCTGGTCTGCAGTAGCGCCCGCGGCAACGCTAGTGTGGGCTACATCCTGCGCGTGCGGGGGCTGCGCTTCTGCGCCAACATCGACCGCGAATACTCGCAGTCCGAGGCGTACTTTACACTCAGCCCCGCGGGCCAGCTCGTGCAGCGCTGCTTCTGCCCCAAGTACGCCTGCACGGCGTACCGCGGCAAGGTGGTCCAACTCGACGCGCGCATCGCGCGCCGGTGTGGGCTCACGGACCGCCAGGGGTGGCCTGCGGCCTTCGCGGCGCGTTCCGCGCGCCTGCGTGGAATTGGAACCACGTAGCAGGGCCGGTGCTCATGGCGGACGTTTTTGGCGCGCGGCAGCGGCTGCTGCAGTCCTTTGTGCAGCGCGACGGCGCGCGGGTGGTGCCGCACATCCAGGGCAGCACCGAGGCCGTGGTGCTCTTGGCAGAGGCGAGGGACGGCCCTCGCTGCCGCCCGATCTGCGGCTGCGCGTGTGCACGCGCCGCGACGTCGAGGCCATGGCGGTGGCCCGGCCGCAGTGTGCCACCCTGGCGATGCTCTTGCGCCAGCTCCGCACCATGGCCTACTGCGAGTGTGCGATGGGGCTTGAGTTTCCCGATGGCGAGGTCCACACCCACGTGCTGACGGTCCGACGCGAAGCGGTGGCTTGACGCGTCAAAAAAAACCGCACGAGTCCTAGGGACTGGCCCGATGGGTGGGGCCCCGACTGACCAACAGGTCGCCAAGTGGGCCCACGCACTGGAGATTGGGTTGCCCTTCGCAACCCTCGCGGTGGCGCTCGTCGCATTCCGGCCCACGCGGAGCGCGTTATGGGACTGGTGCGAGGAGGGGCACACCTGCACCCGCGGCGTGCTGGTGAGCACCGCTGCTGTAACGTGGGTCGCCGTCGTCAACCTCGCGTTCGGTGTGCCACTCACCGGCGCGAACGCGCTGACCCTGACCTTGACCGCCACCAACGCCGTCTGCTATGTCTGCGACGAGATGCTCTCGCGCACCGGCGGGTTGCAGGTGCTGCACGTGCACGGGTAGAGAGCCACCGCTCGCAACGCCTTGGGTCGCCTCTGCCACCCGCGGTTCCTCAAGACGCAGCTCCTCGGCCTCCTTGACCTCTTCGTGGCGCTCAGCCTGAGCCGCGTCGCCGCCGACTCGCTCACCTCGAACCCAGTCAGGCGGCAGGCGTGGCACTCGCTGATACTCCTGGTGACATCCACAGCCACCTTCCTCGCGCACGGCAACGCGCTCCGACTGGACTGGGTGCGGCAGAATGAAACAACGATGGTGTCGCTCGCCACCGCGCTTGCCACCACCCTCTTCCTGGCCACACATGCGCTGCTGGCCGGGGCCGGGGCCGGGGCTGGGGCCGGGGCGGGTGCAGACGTCACCTCGATTGGCCATGTGCGGGTGGCCCTCGCCGGCGCCGCGTTACTGTTGGCAGTGGTGTGCACCTATGCGCCTGAACCGAGCACCGCCCCCCCCGCGACGCCGGCCGCGCCACCCAGTCCAGCGGCCGCGACCGCGCTCGCCCTCGCCCTCGGGGCGCTGGTCGCGGGTGTCACCAGCTTGTGCTCGCCCAACCTCTCCACTGGGCACACGCTCGTTGTGGGTGGCGCCGTGGTGCTGCCGCTCCAACTACTGGTGGCCCTCGGGTGACACCATCGGTGGGGTCCATGACGGGGGAAGGTGGCCTGTCCATCACCATTTTTTTTTGTCGCAGGACCGGCGGGGGAGGGGGGGCGAGTGGTGCACACCACCCACTCCGGACACGGCACTGCTCGCGTGAGCAAAAAATGTGTCCGGCTGTCCAAGAAGCGGTCGTGCCCCCGCGGCCACGCTATGCAAACCCAACGCACCAGCCAATGGATCCTCGTGGCGGCGGTCGCGGCCGTCGCCACATGCGCCGTCGCCGTGTGGTCCTACGTCGAGCAGTTGCAGCGGCTGCAGACCCGGCATAGCAACGCGAAGCACCTGCTCCCAATGTGCCGCCTGATCGCGCGCTTCCTCGCGGAGTGTGGCACGCACAGCCGACCCGCGCTACTGAAGGTGATCGAGAATTCGCCGTTTTGCGCATCGCGTGTCCTGGTATTCTGCAAGGACATCGGCGACGTGTGGGTCGATTGCTACGACGGGTTGACCTCACCGGGGAACCAGCCGGTGCCGCCGACCGACTGCCAGGCGGAGTTGTACCGGGTCATGGCGGACGCGGGCGCGCACATCGCAGTGGACGGCCGGGGGGTGCGCGTCGAGCACTTTGGCCGGTGCTACGCCCGTGAAGAGATAGAAACGCTTGTCTCGGTGGGGGTGGTGGCGGGCGACCTGTTGGTGGTGATCCAAGTGTGCGGCTGCACGCTGTGATGCGTGTGCGTGGGTAGTGCGTCAACGACGCGGCGCCAGTTATCTACCGCCACAGGTATGGGGGCGACGCGAGGCCCGTCTGCATGGGGCTGGGCTACATTGGCGGTGGCGCAAGGGGTCCGAAGCGGTCGATTGTTCGCGAGGCGGCCAAGGCGCGCGGCCCGTGGAAGTTTGCCCGCCAACAGTCCGGCCATGACGCGGCCGCGGTTCGCGCGGCCGCGGCACTGGCCTCCGCGACGGGGGTGGCGGCCGACCCGGTCGGCGTCGCCGCGGGGTTGGCGGGCGACCCGGTCGACCCGGCCGACGCGGCCGACCACGACGCCGCCGCAGGTGTGCCGGGTGGCCCAGTCGAAGCGGCCGATGCGGTCGTCCACGACACCGCCACGGTGACGGGCGACCCGGGCGACGCCGACCCGGCCGACACGGCCGACCCGGCCGACCCGGCCGACCCGGCCGACACGGCCGACTTGTTGCGTGGCGTCGGTCGCCGCCTGGCCGCGCTCGAGCAGCGGTTCGACCAGCTCCTTGGACCCGACGCACACGGGCCGCGGGTGCCCCCGCCGCACGCGCCCGAGGCCGATCCGACGAGCAATGGCGCGGAGACGACAAGGTGGGGACCGTGGCCAGTTGTGGCGCTTGTGTCAGCGTCGCCCGGGCCCTCGCCCGCGGTCGACCCCGTCCCCACAGTAGCACCACCGGCCAGGCTCCCAGTGGACAACCCGCCACCTGGGCCGGTGACAACCCCCGCGGCGGCCGCGCTCGGGGCGCTGCTCGTGGCGGCGCTCGCGACGCCCCGCGCCGTTGCCCACACAGAGCGGCCTTTGACCACACCGGCCCCGCCGCCCCTGGTGCGGCAGTTCGCCGTGCGCGAGGAAGCCGAGGTGCCCAAGTACGCCATAGCGGCAGAGCTCACAGAGGCGGTCCGAGAGCGACGCGCCCGGCTCGGGTATGAAGACTGAGACCACCAGGGCATGGCGCGCCGAACGCGCGGATTCGCCGGCGTCGTGGGGGGGGGGGGCATGCAGTCATGGTCGCCACACGCCGGTGGCTCGGGTGAAACCGAGTGACGTTTCCAATTCGTTGAGATGGTTCACGGACAGACTGTTACCAAGGGGCCCAGAGGTTTCCCTCGGGTGCGGCCGTGGGCCCGGAGGCGTCCGCTGCGGGCGCGCGCGGCGGCACCGGGGCTAGGTCCAGCGCCATGGCTGGGCCCGGCGCCGTGGCCCAGGCGTCCGCGGCGGCATCGACCGACACGCGCACACGCCGCCCGTCGAGCATGCGCAGCTCCACTGTGACCGCGGCGCCCTGCGCGGCGCCCTGCGCCGCGCGCCTCATCGCGTCAACGTACTGTTGCATCAGCCCTGAGCCCGATGTGAGGTCGGCACGGATCACCTCGCCACGGCCGCTCACCTCAATGGACGTGATCTGGTCATAGACCTGCACCAGGTCGGACTGTTTATCGACAAACGGCGAATCCGGCGAGATGTGCGTCACCACCAGCACACCCAGCACCTTGGCCGCGGGCGACGACAGTATACCGCCGTACCTTGCCAGGACGCTGGGCAGCCGGAGGCAGTTCAAGCTCAGCGGCTGCACGACCAACCCACCGATGGTGCAGAACGGGATGGGGTCGAGCTCCGGGTACCAGAGGCGGCTCGCGTCGAGCGACTTGTCAATTGGCACCCGAATGCGCCGATTGGGCTGCAGGGTGAGCTCGATGTCGCCCCCTTCGTGGCAGCGGTTGAGCAGCGACTTCCAATGGAGCGGGAAGCACCAGAATGGCACCGGCACCGTGCCGTCGCCCGCTAGCTGGAGGCCATTGATGTGGGTCACGACGTCGTCCACGTGTAGCCCCGGTTTGCCGGGGCGGGTGTGCGACGACACGCACACCATGCCCTGGCCCGCAGGGTTGGGGCGCAGCCGCGCGTTGAGGTGGGGGCAGCACTCAAATGGCGGCCGCGGCGCCCCCGCTCGCATGGCGGCCGACACCTCGGCACCGGCGACGGGGGGCACGGGGTTGATCACGCGGCAGACCATGCGCAGGAGCGAGGCGACCGACTCCTTGATCGGGCAGGCGTTGCTCACGTTTTGGGCCTACAGGTACCCAGACACGACGATGCCAATCACTTCCTGCGCGGCGTTTAGGAGCGGCCCGCCCGAGTTGCCCGGGTTGATGGGCGCGGAGGTCTGCAGGTGCATCGCCGTGCGCCCGCTCACCATGCCCGTCGTGATCTGCGGGTGGGGTTTGCCGAGCGCAAAGCCACACGCCTCGACTGGGTCCTTGATCCCGATTTGGTCCGAGTCGCCAACGGGGTACGGCTGGATATCAGCGGGCAACCCCGTCTCGACGCGCACGAGGGCCACATCCAAGTCGGGGTTGCAGCAGACCACCACCCCCTTGGCCGACTCGCCATTGACGTGCACGTGCACTTTGATGGCGTGCGCCACCACATGGTAGGCTGTGATGATGTAGAACGCACTGGCCTTGGGGGGCGTGAAGGCACCCTCCACCGCGAAGCCTGTGCCAGTGCCCCCGGTGGCTGGGCCCTTTGTGGCGGGCTCGAGCCAATCGTACTTTGTGCCCATTGTGGTGATCCGGAATACGGGGAGCTGGCGCGACGGCCGACGGCGCGGGAGCGCGTCCACCGCGCCGGTCGGCGCCGCCGATTTGTAGATGGTGGGCTCTGGGCGGCAGCAGTGGTAGCAGGCGTCCTCGTTGACCGGCGGGGGGGCGAGGCTTGGCTCCGGTGCGGGCATTGTCGGGGCGAGGGTCGACTCCGGTGCGGGCATTGCCGGGGCGACGGTGGGTGTGGCGGAAGAGGGCACCCTGCCATGCCGGTCTAAAAAAAAACGCCGCAGCGCCGCGGCGCACCTTCCCCTGTGGCGAGGGCGAGGCGGTTGACTTTATTTTTGCGCGGGCTTCAAGACGAGACCGACGCCGCGAGATGCCCGTCCACGACGTGCACCCGGTGCTCCGCGAGGCCCTCGGCCGCGTGAGCGCCACCGTACCCGACGATCGCGTGCGCATCCACGACCGAGTGTACGACCTACGCCACTTTGACCACCCGGGTGGCCGCGCCTGGACGCGCCTGTGCAGCGGCTGCGATGCCACCGCTCTGTTCGAGACGCACCACCTCAACGCAGCGGCGGCGTGGCGGGCACTCCGCGCGCTGCCCTCGCACCCCGCCGCGCCGACGGCGCTTTGGCGCTACGACTTTGGCCGGTACGCGGAGCTGCGCGACGCGGCGCTGCGCGCGCTGCCACACCGGCGCGACCGCGGCCCCACGCGCGCGACCCAGTGGGCCACGGCGGGCAGCGCCGCGGGCGCACTGCTTGGCCACGCGTGGCTGCTGCGCGCCGGGGAGCACGGCGCCCTCGCCCTTGGCGTCGCCTGCGTCGCCTCGGCGGGCCTCAACACACTGGCCGGCGGGTTTGGCCACAACGCCCTGCACAGCCTGCGGCCGGTGTGCGTGCTGCTGGACTGGAACGGCCTCTCCAGTTTCGAGTGGTTGCATGAGCACGTGCACTCGCACCACATGTACGTCAACACGCGGCGCGACCACGACGCCGTCGCGATGGAGCCCTTTCTCAATTGGATCCCGGGCGCGAAGCGGCGCAGTCTGCTCGGTTCGTGGGGCAAGCACGCCGTGTTTGCGGTGGGCGAGATCGTGGTTGCCACGCAAGGCACCGTTGGGCACCGGCTGCGCTGACGCGCGCTGGCCGACCCGCCCTACCCTTGGTGGGTCCGCCTGGCGCCACTGGTCTTCCTGGCGCGCGCCGCGTCGCACGTGGCCGTGCAGGGCGCGTTGTGCGGGGTGGCGACGCTACTGCTCTGCATGGCGCTCGCCAGCTACGCCTTTTCGGCCCTGGCCCACCTCAACCATGCTGCCCCGGGCCCCGGCGAGGCCTGGGCCGGGGCCGAGGCGGCCGATGCGCCAGAGTCGTCCGACGCACGTGGAGCGGTGGTCGACTTTGTCGACCAGCAGCTACGAAACACCGCCGACATCACAGCGAACCCATGGACCCGGCCGTGGCTGCTCTACCTCGATCGACAGACGCTGCACCACCTGTTCCCCGCGGTCGACCACTCGCGCCTGCCGCAGCTACAGGAGCCGATGCGCGGCACTCTGGCCAAGCGCAACGGAGGCAGCCTCTGGGAGCTGCACCGATGCTCCGACTCGGCGCTCTTGGCCCACGCCGCGCCCCAGGCGCATCGTGCGCGCCACCCGCATTCCACGTGAAGTGGACGGAGTCGGCGCGCGTGCCACCAGGTGGCAAGCGGCCACCCCACCCTTCACGGGCGGTGGTCGGTGGCTGCACCGGGCTGCCCCGGGGGGAACGAGGTGCCGCCTCCCTCCAATCATGGCCGAGCTGCGCGGCTGTGGCACTGGGGGGGGGGCAGTACCGGCTGCCGCCACGCGCATGGGGTTGGAGCGCGCGCACCGTGTGGCACGGTGTGGACGGGGCGCACTGTGGGGCCGAGGTGCCCTGTGGCCGAGGGGTGCCGTGGCCAAAGTGGGCTGTGACCGAGAGGGTGTCTGTGTGGCGACGGGGGCGCACCCGCGCCGGTCAGATTGGGACGCGGCGTCCACAGGGGGCGCCGGGCGCGTCTGTGTGCACCACATGGACGGAGAGGCGCAGCGGGGGGGGGGTGACGCTTCGGGCCGCGGCCACCCTGGAACCCATGGAGGACGACGAAGGCATCCCCCAGGACGAACTTGCGTTGGCCGGGGCCGGGGCGGAGGCCGGGGCGGAGGCCGGGGCGGAGGCCGGGGCGGAGGCCGGGGCGGAGGCCGGGGCGGAGGCCGGGGCGGAGGCCGGGGGGGCGCCCCTCGACCAACTCGACTGCCACACGGCGTGGCTCCAACGCGAGACGCGCAAGCACCTGCAGCGAGCCTTGCAGCTCGATGCCCAGGAAGATCGCCTCCGCCAGTCACTTGCGGGGGCCCCAACCTGTGGTGGCTCTGTGGCGCCCCGACGTCGCACCAAAAAAAAGAGACCCGTCTGACAGACTACTCCCTTGGATCGTGGTATGTCGACCTTCCGCGTGCCTGCAGCGGTGCGCCGCACTCAAAGCTGTGGCGCGTGCGGAGGGGGCCGGGCGGCCGCGGCGCCACTCGACCCCATGGACCCCACCGCCGATACGCGTGCCGCGCCATGGGCCCGCGCCCCGGCCCCACTGGCCCGCGCTTCGACCCCGCGCAGCCGTGTCGCCAAGTCGAGGTCCCTGGGGTTCTGTGTATAATAGGTGACCCAACCCGCGCGCCGCGCCTGTGAGTGAGCTGACGGTGCCGGGGGCACCCCACTGCCCGTTCGACTGGGAAAAAAAGTTTACGAGCACACCGTCAACGAGAGCTGTGCGCTCGAATGCCCAATCGGCACACAACCCCACGCTGGCCGCGTGCGTTGCTCCGCGTCATGGCCGGGGCATTGGCACCACCCGGGGCGCGCCCATTGGGGTCTGTCGGGATGCTGCACGCAGCCGGCGTGTTGCCGTTTGCCGGGCGCCAGGTGCTCCTTGGCCTGGAGAAGCGCGGCTGGTCCGCGTTCTCGGGGACCGGGGCGCCGCATGAAACCCCCGCCAAGACGGCCTCTCGCGAATTGTCGGAGGAGACGGCGCGCATCCTGCACGTGGACCAGGCGGACCTGGCCGCGTCGCAGTGCATCGTGACAGTCACGCCGATGCGGCGCGCAATTTATCTGTACCTGGTGGACATGACGCGCTGCGCGTCACTGGAGGACATGGCGATCGAGTTCCAGTGGCGCCACCAGGGCACAACGGAGGCCCCGCTGCGCGAGAAGCTCCGGGTTTGCTGGTTCGACTTGGACGAGGTGGGACGGCTGCGGCTGGCGCCCAGCTTCCGCGCGGACCTCAGCCGCATCATCACCGCGTTCCACGTGCACCAAATGCGCATGGGCCCGTCGCGACCGGCCGCGCCCGCGCCGGCCGCATTGGTCGCGCCCGCGCCGAGTGCCCGTGGCCCGGCGTCGCCTCGGGTGACCTGGGGCGAATCCGTCGCGTGGACCCGCGCCCCGCGACCCCGGTTGCACGCCGCGGCGCGCGATTCGGGCCGATTGGCTCACATGCTGCGCGCAAGTGTCGGCTCCCCGGCGCCCCGTCGCAGCGGCGGGCACCCAGGTTCGTGTCGCTACACGGGGTGATTGGCCCTGGCATGCGCACGCCTCACACTCGCAGGCCACCGTCTGCACTCGCCAGCTCACGGGTCGGACGGGTCGGACGGGTCGGACGGGTCGGACGGGTCGGACGGGTCGGACGGGTCGGACGGGTCGGACGGATTGGACGGGTCGGACGGGGCATCTGTCGGAGCGGCGTCAAGGTGCTCGGGGCCCGTGCTCCAAACGGCAACTGCCGGGCCGCTCGGGGCACCTAGGGCCGCCTCGGGGTCCGCGCCGCATTCGCGACGGAACGCCTCGATCCGCTTGGGCTGCGCTCTGTGATGGTCCTAAATTTTTGTGAGCTCGGTGGAGCGGTACTCCTTCTTCACGTCCATCTGCACCGTCGGGTGCAGCCACTTGCGCGCCAGTGCGACGTCGACGTCATACTCGGTCACCTCGACCGACGCCACGTTGCGCACGTACCGGTCCGCGTCGACCTCGTTCGCGAAGCAACCGTAGACCTGGAACAGGAATTCGGGCGCCTCGGGCTCCTCGGCGTCGGCAACCGTGCTCATCGCCACAACCCCTTGGCCCGATACATCACAACACGCCGGCAGCGCAGTGGGCGCGCGGCGGCCCCCGGGGGGGAGCACCGGCACCTCTGTCACGGCCTCGGCCGCTGTGGTGCCCGGCTCGTCCTCGTCGTCACTCTCGGTCGTCTCGCGCAAGGGCCGGTCGCCGCTGCGGTCCTCCTGCATCGCCCGGACCGTGCTATCAAACTCGTCCCGGCGGAGCGCCTGGGTGGCGATGTGAGCGCGCAGCAGCCGCTCCGTCTTGGCCGCAACCTTGACGGCGTCGCCGAGGCGCGCCAGGGTGCGACAGGCGAGGATCCATTCGTGCGTGCGGTTGAGCTGCAGGCAGCAATCGGGGTCCTGTGCCGCCACCACCCCGGCCATCCGCTGCGCTTCCTATTGGTCGGGGAAGCAGCCGTAGACTCGCAGGGCTGGGCGTGTCCGGTCGAGCGCGCGCGGCGGAACGCCCTCGTGGCTGACAGAAAAAAGCACCCAGCGTTGGTCGGGGTCGACCATGGGCGGGTCGTCGCCAATGCCCTCGGCCCGTGCAAAGGCCGCCACACCGGTGACGACCGACTCGGCCACCGCCACGCGGCGTTGGATCTCGCCGTGGTGCTCTGCGAGTACATTGTCCGCGCCGCCCCCTGGTGTGTCCGGCGCGGGCGCAGTGCCCATGGGTTCCTTGGCCGAGATTGTGTCGGTGGAGGTCGTCATACGAGGCGAACCGTGCGGAGACCCCTCTTCAGTGAATGATAATTTGCAAAACCGGTGCCGAACGCGCGCATGCGCGCGCATGCCCCCCCCCCTTGGGGTGCGCCAGTCGGCTCCTTTCTCATCGCGGCTCCGATCCCAACGAGCGGGCCAAGTCCATGTACTACAACACGCGCCGCGCGTGTGGCGCCGCCCACCCTGTCACGGGGCTACTCGTTGCTGGAGGTCGTACCTCGTGACAGAGACATGGTCGAGGTGTCCGAGGGGTGTCGTGGCCGCGATGTGTGTGATGTGAACGAGGGCCGAGGTGTCCGAGGCCGAAGTGTGGCTGATGTGTCTGAGGCCGAGGAGTGGCCGAGGTGCCCGAGGTGTACCGTTGCCCCAGGTGGCCGAGGTGTTTTGTGGCCGAGGTGTTTTGCGGCCGAGGTGTTTTGTGGCCGAGGTGTGCCGTGATTGAGGTGTGGCCGAGGTGTGTCGTGACTGATGTGTGGCCGAGGTGTTTCGTGACTGAGGTCTGGCCGAGGTGTGTCGTGACTGAGGTCTGGCCGAGGTGTCCGAGGTGTGTCGTGACTGAGGTCTGGCCGAGGTGTCCGAGGTGTGTCGTGACTGAGGTCTGGCCAAGGTGTCCGAGGTGTCCGAGGTGTGTCGTGACTGCGGTCTGGCCGAGGTGTCCGAGGTGTGTCGCGACTGAGGTCTGGCCGAGGTGTCCGACGTGTGTCGTGACTGAGGTCTGGCCGAGGTGTCCGAGGTGTGTCGCAACTGAGGTCTGGCCGAGGTGTGTCGTGACTGAGGTCTGGCCGAGGTGTGTCGTGACTGAGGTCTGTCCGAGGTGTCCGAGGTGTGTCGTGACTGAGGTCTGGTCGAGGTGTCCGAGGTGTGTCGTGACTGCCGATGTGTCCGAGGTGTGTCGTGACTGAGGTCTGGCCGAGGTGTCCGAGGTGTGTCGTGACTGAGGTCTGGCCGCGGTGCGACCAAGGTCCGAGCTCGACCAAGGCATGCGCACCGACCAAAATTCCGAGCTCGACCAAGGCGAGCGCACCGACCAAGGTCCGAGCTCGACCAAGGCGTGCGCCTTGACCAAAATTCCGAGCTCGACCAAGGCAAACGCATCGACCAAGGTCCGAGCTCGACCAAGGCGTGCGCATCGACCGAAATTCCGAGCTCGACCAAGGCGAGCGCACTGACCAAGATCCGAGCTCGACCAGGGCGAGCGCACCGACCAAGGTCCGAGCTCGACCAAGGCGTGCACACCGACCAAGGTCCGAGCTCGACCAAGGCGTGCGCAACGACCAAAGTCCGAGCTCGACCAAGGCATGCGCACTGACCAAGGGCCGAGCTCGACCAAAGCGTGTGCCACCTCGGCCACAAAACACCTCGGCCACAACACACCTCGACCACGACCTTGGTCGGTGCGCACGCCTTGGTCGAGCTCGGACCTTGGTCGGTGCGCTCGCCTTGGTCGAGCTTGGAATTTTGGTCGGTGCGCACGCCTTGGTCGAGCTCGGACCCTGGTCGCGCTCGCTATGGTCGAGCTCGGATCTTGGTCGGTGCTGTGCGCGTGTTGCCCGCTACGGCTACGCCATGGTCGACCCGTGCGGCTCCGGGCTCGGGAACGCGCACGTCCGATGGGCAGCGCAAGGTGTCGAGCTAGCGCGTCGCGTCGGCGCCAGCGCGTACGTCCATTCCAATGTACCCATTGGAGGGGGGGGTATGGACGCGCGTTATCCGGACCACACAGGGGTCAGTCTCCAGTGAGTGGGGGGGGGGGGGGAGCCCCCCCCCCCCCCCCCCGACGCCCCCCCCCCCCCCCCCCGGGAGTGCCCCAGACGGAGGGGGGGGGGGGGGCCCCCCCCCCCCACCCACCCCACCCCCGCCCCCCCCCGGCCCTCC
>Ga0105053_10006288_pt1 | contig 16447 bp, 6 predicted proteins | sample BON01_FD_78093 | JGI IMG/M metagenome (GOLD analysis project Ga0105053, IMG submission 78093) | Freshwater microbial communities from Lake Bonney liftoff mats and glacier meltwater in Antarctica - BON-01 | ecosystem: Environmental > Aquatic > Freshwater > Ice > Glacier meltwater | place: Lake...
GGCACCTTCGACGAAGGGTGATGAGTGACCATTGAAGCTCCACGTACCAAGCGGTATTCTTTGGCCATAAAATGTAAAAGCAAATGGGATGGTCTCAAAGGGTCTCAAGAGGCTTTTGCAAGGAGTTACTGCTTTGTCAAACTCTTCTGGGCACTTCTTGAAAAAGTGGCTGCACTTCAGTTGCGAATTTTCGTCACACTTTTCAGATGGCACTGGCGGCGAGAGACACGTTATGACGCACACCTCTTCCATCGTGAGACCAACAGTAATGTTCTCGCACTGTGCCCTCCGAAAGATTGGGCCCACAGGTGCATTGCCCTGAACTTGAAAAAGTACATCGCCAGTTGAGACAGCCTGGTCGTCAAATGCGTAGTCCTCGGACGCAGCCCCAAACTCACACTGAGCTTCATTCAACTTGTCCCGAATCACTCCGGGCTTGCCTCGCTCGGTGGTGTAATCTACATCTGATAAAGGAATAGAATCGAGATAGAGCCCTTTGATCTGTACGACCGACCTACCCTTGCTAGACCCAGTCAAGGGGGCGCGCAGCGTCGTCTCGAAGAACGTGAACGGTTTTGCGTTGCGCGTCCAGATAGCGCCTCCAGTGAGAGTGAGGTCCAACATACCTTTAATGCGTGTAAAGACCACAGGAGTTTGACAAACGCAAGTAGAACTGTTTTTAAAATACGCAGCCGTGCTGTATAGAATTTCACTGCCAAAGGTGGTTGTGCCACTCAAGAAAAGCCTCCAGCGGCACTTTATCATGGTTGGGCCCGTGTCGACAAAAGGCTGCCCTATGACTGTCACCTGCAATCCTCCCACAATGTGTGCTGTGCTTGGAACAAGCTGCTCAATTTGCGGGATCGTTGTGTACATAACTTGCATGGACGTCATAGTGTATCCTTCCTCGTCGTTCACCACAAATTGTTCTGATGTCGTATTGGGATCTACCCTGTTGTTTTCCGCATCCCCTAGGTTCTGCAAAAGAATGTTGTAAACTTCAACCATGGTGCCATTTTCATCAACATAGTTTTCGTACACCATGGAGAAATAATCTGCTTCTGCTGCGCGCCCAGCACCAGATGGGGGTGAGAATGACGACAACCCAAATATGACCTCAGTGTCTGCGCTCAACGTGAAGAGGTCCGAGGGATCGGGTTTCATGTATGTGAGCTCCCCTGGTATGAGATACTTATATTGCCCCCCAAATTTCCCCTTATTTTGGGGATCAAAATGCAAAAGAAAGTGCCCGCTGACATTGTGTAACATGCCATACAGATTGCCCGAGGTGGGGTCCACTTGCAACGAAGTGAGCACACCTGGTAGCTCACGGTTCCAAAGATGTGATGCTGGGTCTGGTACACCAATTGCTGCCATTCCCGTTTTGAGTGCAAAGAGATAGCCCTGCTGAAACGATTTTCCGTTTCTGGTAATCGTTTTCACGCCGATACCGTAATAGATTTGTTCGATTGCGTCCAGAGCAGCGAGACCCGGCACAACGTGGGTGTAATCAAGCTGCAGGAGTGCATCGAAAGTGAGCTCCTCCCTTATTGCGCCATCACGCGTGTCAGCGAGCACCTTGACCATAAAGTGCTCGCCTGACGAGTATGTTATCAGACCATAAATGAAACCGTCGATACGGTTGTACTGAATGGATGTGAGCGTAAACGACGCAGCTGTCTGCCCCCGAACAATACGCTGGGTTTTTGACTGGTTTGATACGTAGCTGTAGGGTGTGACATAGGCACTGGCAAAGCCGTCCTCAGCCGCAGCGTAGTAGTAGAACTTTTCAACCGAGTTCCACGACGCCACGCCCACGGAGGGATCGCGACCGCGCATCATTTCATTGGCATCGCCTACATCCTTGAGCACCTGCAGGAGTTCTGCGCCGGCATCATCCGTGGTGATTGTCAAGCGATGTGTTCCACTGTCCCCCCCCACAACCTTTCCGATTGCAGCAAATATTGCACCGTGCACAGTCGCAGGCATGATGGTAAAGAATAAAGATGCCAGCAGCACAGTAAGGAGGGCTGGCAGTGAATGTATCGTATGGCTGCGGGCGCCTGGGGCCCGCCGTGCTAATCGTGCTGCAGCGAAGGGTTCCTGCTGCTCGTCCCGCCACGAACCTCTCCTCCTTGACCACCGCAATCGATCCCCCCCGGGGATGTGCCCTCTCCGCGACGCCCTATCCGATGCGCTGCAAGCACGTTGGCTGTTCTCCTCACACGTCGGCCGCCGAGTTCGCAAACTGCGGCTAGCATAACAATCATCCGCCGCATCCGAGTCCGCCACGCTGGCGGTGTGCAGTACACAAGAAGCGCTTGCTCCCCGCAAAGTCCGGTGCACGTGGCTCCGCCCGGTCGATTGCGTGGCGCTCTCTTCAGAGACACAGCAGTGACCCTCCATCCCGCAAAGAAGTGAGCAGGGGAGAGAAGAAGTGGACCGGGCGACGATTGGGACAGAACACTCGCGCTTCGCGCTTTTTTGGCAAAAAAGATTCTCTTGGCACTGGAAATAGCAGTCCGCTGACTCGATGGGTGTCGTCATTCTGCGTCGACCAACGGGAGTGTAGTAGGCGTCTCATATATGATGTGCCATAGAGGGCATGCAGATGTGGTAGCTGCGCGTTTGCCTGTGCGCAGCCGGCTTCGCTTCGCTGTCGCATGTGCGTCGTCGCTTCTTCTGCTGTGCGCGACGGTGGCGCTGCTGTCGAGCCAGGAGGCCGCCGCCTCTGTGCCGGGCGGGCGCAACCAGGCAAGCCTCGGGGAGTGGTTGGTGCTGACTGCATCGAGCGTGCTGGAGGGCAACGCGAGCCGCAATTCAACGCAGGACCTCGCACAGATGAAGCCGAGGCTGAGCTTCTACGAGAAGTTCATGCAGCGGCTCGCGAACCTGAACGTCAACACCAGCGAGGCACAAAATGGCACAGAGTGCGAAGACAATGATGAGGAGTGCATCCCCGCCGAAGCTACGCGTGTCAGCGCGTTGCAGATTACGGGCAACATGGCCGATGACTGGGAGGTGCGCAATCCGCAGGACCATCACCCGTTCCAGTTTTGTGCTGAGTACTCAGATCTCACGGCCAAGGAACTCCGCGAATGTCTCACGCACTTGATGAAACCCATAGAGCTGGCACGCTCGGAACCTATTGCCCGCAACGGGACAGACGCGTCGCTGGAGCTCGCGGCAGAGACCAATCGCACATTCAACGTGACGGAGGAGAGTGGGTGGGATTCGTGCTACGAGGCGTTTGCATACCCCGAGGACAAAGCTACGTGTTTGACGTTTGTCACTAACAAGCTGAAAGGTGATCTAGCCTTTGCGTGCACGAAGCTGGATACAACCGAGCAGCGTTTCAAGTGCCAGCGTGTCGCTGCTGCCGTCAAAAACGTGAAGGATCTCATTCGACGGCAGGAAGTGGTGCCGTCAGAACTGTCAAAAGACGCGCTGGTCAAGGAGCAGAACAGGATGCAGGCAACCATGGATATGCAGGATGAGGAGAATGCGACGGAGACGGCGCTGCAAAAGATGAGCCCGGAGCTCAACAAAATGCTGCAGAAGACGATAGACATTTCTGATGAATCTAATGACAAGCTGACCTCCATGGAACAAGCTATTAATGAAACACTGCTCTCAGGTCCCCAGACTGCGTTCGACCGACTGGGCCCTAAGCCGGGGCCATTCGGCGAGCTGCCCGGTAATGAGGAGCACGACTACATGGTTGCGAAAGCACTGGCTTCCAACCTATCATCGACGGCAGCGGCCGCCGAGGCTGCCGATGCAAATACTTCTGTAGATGTGGCCAAGGCTGAAATGCGAGCTATCATTAACAGGGGATACAACGGGGCGGGAGATTCCATCCGCGCTCTGCGGCTTATGAAGACGCCTGGCGGCATTACCCACCCACAGGCAGCTGCGATATCTGCAGTGGACCAAACAGCGGGTGGCACAGCTGCTCTTCACACCAGGGCCAAGTCAAATCTGGCTTACACCGAGACACTGCTGCAAATTGGCAGCAGCAAGAATCGTGCAAACAATTTGGCCGGCCGTTTGCAGGGTCTGGTGCAGCTGGAGAAACTTGCAATGCATGGCAATCTGGGCGATCTTGACAGCATTATGAATGGCGTTTTGCAGGCACCTCAGGAGGATCTTTCGGAAGAACAAATGGAGGATGCAAAGATCGCTGCGGCTTTTGGCGACGATGGCAGCAAGTTCCTTCACAATCAAAACGATGCAGGAAAGTCGCTGTTCGATTCGAATGCATACATGCATGTGCCACCAAGACCGGCTCCGAAATCCGCAGCCAACATTGCCGCTCAATTTCGCACAGATTCTGTTTCAACAGTCGTACCCTTCGCTGACGATGGCTCGGAGGATATGGACAAAGAGCCCGTTGGGGACCTCGGTGATGTCATGGATGGCACGACTGCCGTTCATGCTCTGACGCCATCAGCAGAGATGCGGCAGACGCCAGCCATTGCTCAAATGTTTGATGCTGATGGACGTGTTGCTGGAAAGCTGGCAACCCAGTGGATGGGATCTGGTAAAAAAGAAGAGATTGCACCACCTGCCTACAGCTTTGACAAGAGTTTTGTGCACATCTACAAGAAGCTCATGTCGAATGGCAACGCGGAACTCCAACGAATCAAGCTGCTGCGGGCAGATGAAGACAATAGGGTCCCCAGTGGGGCGCTTCCCATCAACGCAAATGATGTGCAGACAGCTCTGGAGCCCACCGCGCCGGAGGGTCACGAGTCGACTCGACAGGCATGGCTTAAAAGGTGGCTTCAAAAAACCCGCGATGAAACGGATGCTGCAGATGGGCAGTCCATGGTTTATACAGCTGATGGCTTGCCGACTGCTACACGTCATCGTTTGTCATCAAGTTCGGATTCTCAGGACAAGGGAACGAAAAGATCAAAAAAGACGCCAATGCACAAAAACACCGAGGCAGCAAACGAAGGCAATGACATGAACAGTCTGTGGAACAAACTGCTCGACGAAGAAGCAATGGCAAAAACCGCAAAGTACGAGGCTAACGTGGCCAAGGAACAGGCCGCAATTGCAGGTCGAAAGATTGAGGAGAGAGAAAGGGAAAAGAGAGTGCAGGCATCTGAGAGAGAAGAGGCCAATATGCGCTCTGACGAGGCCAAGGTGGCTGAGGACAAGCACGACGCAGCAGTAGCAAAGAGGCAGGCTGATGAGGTAGCGCATAGGCTTGCCGAGCAAAAATTTCTTGCAATACAAGCCGCTGAAAACAAGGCCAAGCAACCACGGCGTGGACAAGAATTGGCAAAGGAAGAAGCTACAAGTGTGACGGCCGAACGTGAGCAACAACAGGTAGTTCAGGGACATTTGACAGCCAAGAGACTGTCCGACATCCGATCGACTGGGCTGCTCAAGGCAGCAATTGTGCGACAAGCCAAGGCCAACGCGAAGGCGGCAGAAAAGGAGGCAGAGAAAAGGGCGTTTACAAAGGCGGCAGCATGGGAAGCATTCGCAAGTGCGGCAACAAAGGCGTCGTCAAAGGTGCAGCAAGTCGCAAGGATGGAGCAACAGAAAGCCTTGGTTATGCATGCCAAGCAAATGGACCGAGGACTTGATGCAGCTGCTGCCCACGCGTCTGCGCCGCGGCCTGCAGATACTAAGGATCTGGAGGCAACGATTGTGGCGACGGTGAAGAGACTTGAACTCAAAGCAGAGCATGAGCCTGTAGTTACAAAGCAGGAGCAGGATGAGCAGAGAAACGAGGTAGAGGAAGCAAAAAAGTTTTTGGAACAAGCCGCCCTCTTGAAACAACAGCGAGCCATCGTACGACCAGAAATTATCACAAAAGAAAAGAAATGGGCATCGGCTCAGGAGCCGATGGCCGTGGCCGGCGAGAGGGCTCCAGTGATTGATGCTCCAGTGATTGATGCTATGCCCGGTGCTGCTACCCTGGCTCAGCCTGTCATGTCGCCGGCCGCACGTGTGCAGGATCGAAAGAGTCGGGTTGCAACCGATTTCGATAAGGTGAGTACCGATAAGGTGGGTACCATTTCCCAAGATGCCCAAGATGGAAACGCCGCAACTGCAGCTCGCGTCCATGCTCTGGCGCTTGTGCCCGGAGCCATCCCTGTCCTCGCGCCTGCTGTTGTGCCTGCTGCAGCTCACACCCAATCTGTGCAGCCCTCCCTGGCCGTCAGACCTGAGAGAGCTGTGGCAACTGCGGCAAAAGCGGCACCTGCCAAGTTGAGTTCTCTCGATAAAGCGAAACAGATGGAGATTCAACTAAAGAAGGAGGATGCCCAAGAAGAAGCGAAGGTAGCTGATCTTGTTAAATCCTTTTCAAACGGAGGGGATGATGGGATTGGGGGAGACGGCGACGGGGGGAATGATCATGTATTTGCAGGGTTGGAGCCTGCGAAGGCTGCTGTGAATGTTGAGAAGTCAGTATATGCGGCTGGTCAACGAGCGACTATGGCTCAGATTCATGCTTTGTCTAAGCAGGCTTCTGCTGCAGACAGTGACGGGTCGAATCTGGGGGATCTTATGAGTATCATGTCGGCGCCCCCGCCTACAAGCATTGCCGCTGCATTCCAGCCTGTGAACATCGCTAGCCATCACCACATGGCCAAGATCGATGCCGAGGTATGCCAGGCGTTGTCTTTTGCACCTCATGCATCACTGTCTTGCCCGTTCTTGCGGTTAGACTCTAAAGAGTCCCTTCCATCCCAACACATGCGTTCTGGCTGATTTCAAATATTCTGTTGCGTACAGAAGAAGCTGTTTCACGATGCAACGCACAAATGGCCCACGCCAGCCACCGGTGTAACGGCAGAAGCCGCGCAAATCAAGCAAATGAATGCCCAGGAAGAGGTACGTGTGCATGAGTGTCTCGAAGCGCTTCCTCTACATGAAGGCCTCGCAGCATGAATGCCTCGCACCCGTGTGTCTGAAATTTCTCCAAAAACTAACAGTTGTGTTTTTTGCTATTACAGAAGCAGATCGACAAAATGCCAGGGGCTGACGCAATGAACCAGCTCAAAACATTAGACGCCAAAATCAAGGCAACACGCCAGGGCATGAAAGACCACTTGGCAAAGGAAAAATTGGTAAGTCTCTTTAGTCTCTTTTTCCCGTTTCCCCAGAGCGAGCGCTCTGTGTTTTCTTGCGTGTCACTATTCGTGGGTCCACATGTATACGTACGTACCCACTAGTGGAGAAGACTCTGGCAAAAGTGTAGGAAGGAAACACTCTCTATAGTTGGCTAAACCAACGCAGATTACATCACTTTCACGGGCTACAGCAACAAAATCCCACTCCGAGAGTTTCGTTTTCCAATTTTGACAAGAATATCGAGTGCACGCGTGTAATCTGCAGGAAACGCACGCACTCACAACAATAACAGTACGCACTAGTAGCACTCACAACAATAACAGTACGCACTAGTAGAACACGCACATGACGCCCAAGCACAAGTGCTGTGGGGTTCTGACTTGAATGCTCATGGCGTGGCTGCAGTATAAGAGGCAGGCGGAGCAAGCGCAAAAGAACATGGCGAAGCTCGAGGGCGACAACAGTGGAATGTTTGGACTAATTGGGGCTCTCGAGTCTGCTGGCTCTGCCGGGGGAGCACTAGGCAGTATCATTGCGTCTGGTCTTTCTCAAGCACGAAAGCCTGGTGCGAAGGACCCAGATGTTTCCAAAGCATTTTCAAAGGTGTGGAAGTCCAACTTGCCGAGTTCCAAGGTGGATGCTGAGGCAAAGCACGACACGCCCGACGCTTGATGCCCTACCTCACGTGCCCTACCTCACTCCATACACACCAGCCACATACAGACATACAGCATATATTCTTAATCAATGACATGGTCAAACATGGGCCAAGCCTGATATTTTTTCGGCGAATTAAAAAAACACGCCAATTGGATAAGGTTCACACTGCTTGTTGCATCCTTACATCCCCGGGCTGTCTCCTTTACAACTTTCCTGGCATACATTCGCACCAGCACTGCACTCCAAGTAACCCTGGGAACTGCCGTGGCAGACACGAGTGGATGTACGGTATTGTCCAAGTCCTACATATTTTCAAGATTCTAGGTATTTTGCAGCCCAGGTAAAGTTGCAGTAGTCAATGCGCTGGCTGATGCTGGGGGTCAAATTGCAAATTGGTACTGTGCCTCCTGTACTGCGCCAGGGGGCGCAGTACAAACAAAGATCTGCAATACAAATCCAAAAACTTGAAGAGTAGGTACAGATCCAAATTCGCTTGACAATACTGGTTGGGACCTCCATATTTTCCTCATGGTTGGACGCAGAGAGGTGAGGGTGACAATTCTCAAGGCAAGTTTTCGTCACCGTGGCACTGCAGTAAATGGTATGGGGTGGCTACGACTAGTAGGCTCCTTCAAATTATACGTCTCTTCTGCAAAAGAGCCCTATACAAGAGACTATATTCTGCAAAAGAGACCTATAATTTTAAGGAGCCTACTAATCGTAGTCACCCCATATTCCATACAAGTCAAGTCCTTAGTAACCTGCACATCATTGAATGATTTCGATTCGTGTAGAACTTGTAAAACACACCGGGGTCTCTGACTCAGATTCTTTGAAGAATTCAACTCCCGCATTTCAAAACGCTAGCAGTGGCATGTTTGGTCGCAGTGCTGTAGTTGCTGTACTGACTGTGGTACGCATCACATCTAAAGGCCTCCCATCAAGTGTAAAGAAAGAAAACTATACATGAATCATGCAGCCGTGTGATCCGGAAAGAGGGCAGTGAATTATATGTATTGACTCGGATTAGTCTAGGAGGTGCTAACAGGTTACCGAGACAGTGGAAAAGAGATTTGGGCGCCTCAGATACAGGGTGGAGTAGAGTTATAGGATGCCTTAACTGTATAGGTCATTTTCCGCAAAAGAGCCCTAGAATTAGTGGCTAATTTGCGGAAAGTGATCGATGAGATAAGGCATCCTATGGGTGTTGGCCACCCTGTACCATGATTTGGATCTATGAGCTCTGTCGGGAGTGTCCTAGAGAAAAGACAATTGCTCATGCAATTTCACCCCTCCCCCCATCATAATTTCGGCCTTCAACACCAAGTGAGGAAACCCCCCCTTCCAAACCCATTGTTTCCCTATAAATCTGGGCGCCTCAGATATTGGGTCTGTGAGATCGCTCGAGAGTGTCCTAGAGAAAAGACAATTGTACATACAATTTCTGCCGTTTCTAGCCTGGCAGTCATTCTCGAATTCGAAATGTTGCCAGCCTAAGTGCGCAAGAGCCTGAGATTCTGTTGGGGGAGGGGGAGGGGGGAGAGACGTGATTTTGTTATAATAGATCGTGTAAAGTAGACTGTATTCCTAGTAGGATTTGGCGCGGCAAAATAATCAACTACCCCTGTGATTGTCACGAGAGATGAAAGTGAAGATCCAATGATTGTTTTCACCACTAATCAAAATTGATTTGCATAGCCTTCGTATGAAAGAATTTTGCCGAGCGGGCACGCCACGCGCACAATTGCCGCTTTCAACGAACAATTGCTTTTCACTTATGATACCGCGACAAAAATGAACCAACAAGAGGTTCTACTCCTGTCAAGTTACTATGCAAAGGAGATGCAAATTTGAACGATTCGAAAGCCAAACTTGGAAAAATGGCAGTCCTGTTGGGTGGACAGGTTTCTTTTGAAAGAAAAATCATGGAGAACTTGCCAATGGGGGGCTCCTTTGCGCCGCGAGAAATCAATCCCACACAGAACTCCATCAACACTGGGAAACTTTTGAATAAACATTACGCCGACTGCTGCGACCACAATTCCGTTTCGTCAAATCCTATTGGGGCCTGGGGCCCGGGACACGATAATTGTATCGCAAACTTGACAACAACTTTGAAACCAGGAGCAATGAATCTTTGCAACTGTCCAGACTCGGATTAAGAATCACATCTACACTGGCAAACGGAATTTATCCCAAAACGACCCAGAGCAAACGACCATTCTTTTTATCATAAACTGAATAAACATTTTTTTCCAAGTTCCTAATCTAAGTATCCAAGTTTTACCAGAGCTGAGCTCATACGGGAACTCAATGAGCAGGCGCCTCTTTCCAATCCCCGGCCTCAGCTCTTTTTCACCAGAGCTGTGTTACAGTGCATTGTTCGCTATAGCGATAGACTATCCATCGACTACCTAAACATGAGAGAGTTTATGAGCAGAACCGTGACGCCTAGCTGTAAAAGGAGGTTACGAGCAGTTCGTGGTTTTAGAACAGACGGTTCGTGGGTTTGAGAACTGACTCTCTCATGTTGAGATGTTCGATAGATGGTCTATCGCTAATATGAACTAGTCACAGTCATCATAGTCAGCACGAGCATAACCATCACGATAGCATCAAATCATCGGATTTAGACTTGCAATTCAAGGTGTGGCCTGACGGCTTTTTGGATTTTCTGATTACTATGTGCGACCCTCACTCCCAAATGATGTGCCCTATTGTCAATAGATCAGTGTCAATTGCGAGCCCCAGATACTGCCCTTTGACACCAACACATAGAGGTAGAGGTGGGTACGGCAAGGTCCAAGGTTTGTTTTCAGGACTCGAATGTGCACTTTTATATAACAAACATTTCAGTCTGAGCCCTGGCGTATTAGTACAACAAGATCAATGTCTGCTGAAACGTGCGCTCGTTCCAGCTGAAGACGTACTTCATCTCCCAGCACAAACGTTTGAAGGTACATTGAATATTCTTACCCTGTAACCTCCCGTGCAACCTTTCTCTGACTCCCCCAAACCCACCCAGACAATAAACTGGCAACAAACTGGCAGAGCTCAACATCGTTAATGCGTGTGACATCTTAACACTTCCGCTCTGCACAATTTATTGCCGTTCGAAGCTGCACATACATTTCCCCGTCCAAGAGGTTTAAACGCCTTCATGCTCCAAATGCTTCTCAAAATCACCAATGTTGCCGAATCCAAGGGCCTGAACACCCGCGGATCCTACCTGATCAGCCTCAGCCACAGCGCGCAATGCCAGAGAGCTGTCAGACGCTGGCTGAGGCGGCCCATGGAAGGCAGTACTAACCGGTACACGGTTATCGCCAAGGATGCGCTCTTGTTTATGACCAGTGAAGGGGATCATTTGATGCGTACGCTCCCAGTCATCACCCTTGCTCTCCTCATTTTTCAGCAAGTCCGCCGCATGGAGCTGCGATCGAGGAAGCTGCTGACGCGATAGTCGCCGAGCACTGACTGGCTTAAGTCCGTTCTTTTGCTCCCATCGACTGTCTTCTGAAAGCCCCCTGTGCACCATGGAAGATGCAACCTTCTGAAGAGGCACCAGTGTCAACCCGTCGGTAAGGGCTTCCTTTTCCAACTGCTTCGGCTCTCCCGATCGGCGAAACTCCGACTTATCGTCCCCACGGCTGACAGTGAAATCAGCTAGCTCCTGCGAGTGTGCTTGGCCCCAGTTGGCAAGCTCCATCGAGCGGCCCTTGCGCATCTGCTGCATTGAATCAATCGGACGCACGCCGTGCGCCTTGTCCCACGCAACAGATGACGAGATTACTTGCATGTTACCTCCCGGTTCTTGTCTGCGGACTGACAGAGGGTATGATATGTCCTCGTTTGCCCGCATCTGCTTTGCGTACTCCCTATGAAGTCTCTGCATGCGTGTCTCCCTGTCCGATTCATCCTGCCTGCTGCGCATCAGGGCAGGGGGGACAGCCACATTACGCTGGGGGCGCGATTCGATAGGCTGGGCATTCTCAAGTGATGGCTCCACTGGCAGCCTGCTCAGAATGGGTAGAGAAATGGATTGCCCAGCTGCCGAATTGTTGGTTACCTTCTTGGAGGCCAACGCGTGAAGCTGCGCCTTTGCAGCCTTGAGCTCGGCCTCAGCTGCCACCTCCTTTTGCTGCGCAATGAGCTGCTGCTGCAGCTCCTCCTCAGCTACGCTCTTCTCCCTCGAGGCTTCAGCCTGCACACTCTCGAGTTGGTGTGAGTCGTACGCAGAAGCACTTTCGCGCTCAGTATTCTCTCGAGCCTCCTGGGCTCGGGCTCGGGCGTGGGCGCGCGCCTCTTGCTGGGCTTCACGGTGAAGATGATCCACGCTCTCATCATTTTCCTCTCTCTCTGCATAGGCGTCGCGGGCATTGTGAGCCTCGCGAACCTGCTGGTCTTGGCTCGCCTTTTCGCTCTTCGAGGCCTCCGACCGGGACTCGCGGCTCATCTTTTCATCCTCCCTGAGCTGGGAGGGGGACTCGCTCTGGTGAACCATCTGCGCGAGACCAGACAACTCAGGGTCGCTGCTGTATGCAGCATTGCGCTTCGCAGCGAAGCGAACAAAGTTTTTCGCCTTCAGTTCAGTCTTCTGCTTGGCGTGGAGTGCCTGGCACCAGGAGACCTCATGGTGGTAAAAGCAATCCATGTCGTAATCGTTGGCACCATCCATTGCCAGTGCCTGTTCTTTCTTCTGCTCTCGCTTCTGCTCTGACGAGAGACCGGCTGAATTCACTTTCACTTGCGCAGCACGGCCAGCCAGAGCAGTACCGCCATCCTGCGCGCCGCACCATGCCACGGAGTGCGTGTAGTAGCAGTCGGCACCAAGAGCCACCTTGCCTTTGTTCTGCCCCTTGTAGAGCTCACCCTTTCTCATGAAACGGTGTGACCATTTCGTGTCGTCGCTCAGCGATTCAGTCATTTCTGCGGGGTGGTCGTCGTGCACCTCGTCATCCGTGCAACCCTCACAGCTGCGGCTGCGGATTTTTTGGCCGAAACTGAGCACATTTGAGTATGCCAAGAGCTCCTTTCGCGCATCACGATTTGCCTCCCCACTTGATTCCAAGATATTCCTGCTCTGGGCACCATCATCGCGGCTCACAATCGTGACTACCGCTACCAATAGCAGTATTGTGGCAGTGGCGGCCAACCTGAATCAAAAAAAGTTATCAGAGAGTATGGCCACACCTGATGACATCCCATTGTTCCGCGATGTCTTCACCACTCGCGGCACTGAGATTTGTGGAAAGATGATGAATTGAATACATGTGTTGAGGCTACAGTGACCTTTTACATCCACACCTCACAGAAACGCTGTGCCCTGTGGCACAATCTCACCCCACCTTATCCACCTGCCTATTGCAAGTGGATAAGCCCCCGCACGCAGCCCACCTGCGCATTTGATCGAGGCTTGCTCCTATTTCCAGATGGCTTACAATTCGAGTTGCCCAAATCGTCACGAGCAGGCATGTCGATTTCAAGTCGTGGGGGGGGACGCTATTCGGTGGCTGAGAATGCGACTTGGGGCGCGCGGCCAGCGGAGGGGCTTTAGGACCAGAGCCGCCGCGCGCCACAGGAGTCGGACCAGAAGCCCGCGGATTTTGTCCTTTTCTGGGCAGTTATTCTTGAGTGGGTCTCTTTTTCCACTTCTTTTTTTTCCGTTTTTGAGATCGGACTTCATTCATTGTCCGATCTCAGATTGAGTGGGAATATGAGCTTAAAACCGACGCCCCGGAAACGCGGAATTCTTTTGTCCGATTTCAGAAAAAGTGAGGGAAAAAAGGAGAAAATGGGATGTCCGATCTCAAAAAAAGTCGGAAAATGGGATGTAAAGTCGCGAAAAATGAACGAAACCCAGATCAGGGAGACGATGAAGATGGCCTGCACTCCGCCCGACCCAATCACTCATGTATGTTCCCTTACAGGTAAATAGATTCAAGAAAATTATTTTACTTATCGTCCAGTACAAATCTTTAAAATCCTGTTCCCGGAGATTCTATTGTCCAGAATCTGATCCTCCGCACAAGATTATTCGGTACGATGCTTATTACTCAACCCAGCTGTCTTGTTGATTTCCACCTGACAGAATCTGTCAGGTGGAAATGATTTTGATTGGCGGTGTACCAGTTTTGAAAAGGCATTTCGGCGGGGCCGGCCCTTAAATATTTTACATGATTCATAGGGGCGGGCGGACATGCAACAACACAAAAATTACATCCAAAAAAGAAGGATTTTTGAAAAAAACAAAGGATGTCCGATTCCAAAAAAATAAAAGTCGGAAAAAGACACAAAATGACACGTTTGCCCTAGAAACTAGGAAGAGGGATGAGGTGAAGGCTGTTTCATTGGTGTCAGACTTTGTTCAATCTAACCTGTTCCACGTGGCTAAACGGAAAAAAAAAGAAGGAAAAAAAAAGATATTTGATTTCAACAAAAAATGGAATAATGGCCCAAAACAACACGTTTGCCCTGGACACTAGGAAGAGGGATGACCTTGTGAGGACTGTTACATTTTTGTCAGTCTTTGCTCAATCATAACTTTTCAACGTGGCTGTGCATGTTGAGAGTATCAACAGGATCTTTGGAAGCAGTGTGCTCATCTTCAAGTGCATCGCGCCCATTGATATCACCTGTGAGGTGATATCAATGGGCTGGGCTGGAGATGGGGGGGGTTAAGGGCTTGCGTAAGTCCAGAGATGCGAGCCAACCCGTCAACTTGTGGAGTGTTAACCTCAGTTGGCACGTAGATTGTCTCCGGGCGGTGGTGTACCTTTGGTAGGACCGCAGGGGTAGCTACGCGGCCCGTCGGCGAGTAGATAACCTCCCATGGGGTATACTTCCCTCCCAGGGAGGGAGGCAAAGTAAGGATTTTCAGGTTTTATAACAACAAAAAAGCAAACAAACCAAGTGGGTGCGTCCCCCTTGGCTCGCGTCCCCCTTGGCTCCCGAGGAAACCCCGGGACGATTCCCCAATATCGGTTCATCAAACAGTCAACGCACACGAAAAAAAATAAGTGCACCACTTGTATGCGTTCCTAAAGTCCCGGGAGGGTGGGTGGTGTGGCGGCTCACCTAACCAACACCAAAAAAAAAACTAAAGGAAGAAAGGATTTAAAATGAACAAATCACACTGTGGCCAAACGCACGTACAGCAACGCGTAAATGTACGTTTTACACACGCCAAACAAGTCTAATAATAAGAGCTATTGGTACAATATTTCAGACACTATTTTATTGCATTTCAAGGCTAGCCTACTCCTTCACCAGCACATGGCACTAATCAAGGTATTTGCCCTTTACCATTGTCGTTCTTAGCTTGCACGCACGAAACTACGCGGAAATTGCAACTTTTCCCGTGAAACTTTGCCACTAACTGTGCCGTGGGTGGCTGAGGCAAATCAGTGGAATGACTTAGAAATATGTTCTCACTAGTAGACCCGTCCTCGTGTGATGCCAACTGTCAGCTTTCTGAAAACTTGAAACTTGAAAAAAAGTTGGTTGGAAAACTGTTGAACCGTCCGGCCGCAAGAAAGAAAAAAAATTCACCACTTCTCTAGGGCAGATTGCATCTGCTAGAAGTGCCGAATAAAATATAGGTGGCTTCATTTCTTTCCGAGTAGTCATGGTATTGCACATATGAGTATGGCGAAACGAAAATATTTTACTATTTCACGGCATCATCAGTGTTACCCGATGACACCAAACGAGACTAGGACTGATCTGTGTGTTAATGGGGCCACCGATGCAGTTGACAGCGTAGTTAAGACAGAGGATACAGATGTGGTAACCCCAGGTTTTCTAATGGGGTGACTTCGATCTCTTCAACTTGGTCAATGTAATCCCAAGTACAAAAAAAGGTGTCCTGCATGCCAGTGCGCCAAAAAAAGACGGGTCATGATTGAGTGTCCGCTCCCTGAGGGGAAACACAGGGCGAGCTCATTAATTCAGATGGCACTGTGTGAATGTTCTCTGCACAATCTTGCAGGCACGCCGGCCTCATCTCAACTGCCGTGGACAAGCCTGAGGTCGGAATTCAGATGATGTCCCTATTCCACAAAAAGATTGAACTTCCACAATGCCAGAAACATCTGCATGAGTGGCACGCGTACACAAAATAAGTACATAACTGCAATCACGAATCAGACGTCATGTCCCTGTGTCACGCCTTTACGTCACGTCCCTAAAAATACACTTTCTGATTTATTATTCCCTACAAAATGATAGAGGATGCCTCTTCACATTGCGGCGGCAGCCCAATGATATAGATCGGCACCAACTAGACGGCTTCCTAAATTGTTAGGTCACTTTTGAAAGAGCCCTATTTTTGTAGCCTGGGGGCTGTTTTGCGGTGCTATCATCAAAATATCGCGCCGACCGGCAAGATCCATAAGATTCCAATGAGTGTCATATACATATATACATATATATATATACATACACAAACACATACGTACGTATATATACATATATATGTATATATACATATATTTATTTATGAATGTATACATATAGTTATATGTATATATATATTTATATACATATATATATAAATATAAATATATATACATATATGAACATATATACACATATTTTGGTCATATGCACATGTCATAAACATATATGTGTCTGGTAACTTAGTGATACAAATCATTAGCGCCGACAAGCAAGATCCAGCTGATCCACC
>Ga0105053_10006289_pt1 | contig 16446 bp, 9 predicted proteins | sample BON01_FD_78093 | JGI IMG/M metagenome (GOLD analysis project Ga0105053, IMG submission 78093) | Freshwater microbial communities from Lake Bonney liftoff mats and glacier meltwater in Antarctica - BON-01 | ecosystem: Environmental > Aquatic > Freshwater > Ice > Glacier meltwater | place: Lake...
CAGGGCTTCGCCCTGGACCCACCAGGTCCCGAGCGCGCCTCCGCGCGACGGGCCAAGCCCCTGGACCTTAACGATATGATAATAAAATGGTTTCCAAAGGCCGCCGGCCTTTGGTGGGTCCAGGGCAAAGCCCTGGCCTTGCCTTTGTACATCGGTCAATCAATAGGGCGGTTTGTATCAGTGCCTCGCGTCAGTGCGTGTCGATGCGGCGCAGCCACTCCCCTGCCGTGCGCGAGCCGGCGGCGGCGGCGGCGCGGAACATCCGGATGGCTTCGTCGGCGCTCTGCGGCACGCCCCAGCCGTGGTAGAACAGCACCGCCAACTCGGTAAGCGCCGTGATCGAGCCCTGGCCGGCGGCATGGCGCAGGTGGCGCAGGGCAACCCGGTCATTCACGGAACTGCCCTGGCCGGGCTTGGCCCGGGCGGCGAGGGTGACATCGTACAGCGCCAGCAGCTTCTGCAACCGCTTGTCGCCTTCCAGTCGGGCGGCCACCTGGTACCAGCGCAGCGCCACCGCCAGGTTCGGCGCGGTGCCACTTCCTTCGCGGATCATCCAGGCGGCGGCACGCGCGGCCTCCGGCTCGTCCTTCTCGGCCGCGCGCAGGTACAGCGACAGCGCCAGCGTGGGGTCGGCGGGCACGCCGGCGCCGGTTTCGTAGAGACGGCCCAGGGCGAGCTGGGCACGCGCATGCTGGCGGGTGGCGGCGCGCAGGTACCAGCCGGCGGCCATCGCGGCGTCCTGCGGCACCGCGCGGCCGGTCTCGTGGAACACGCCGAGCTTGTACTGTGCCTCGGTATCGCCGCGATTGGCGGCCCGGCGGTAATAGGGCAGGGCGGCCTCGTCGCTCGCCGCCACGCCGTGGCCGGTCTCGTGCATGGTACCGAGGCGGCGCAGGGCCTCGGGGTACGGGCGCGCGGCGGCCATCTTGTACCAGCGCATCGCCTCCTCCGGGTTCTTCCACACGCCCTGGCCCTCGGCGTGGATGGTGCCGACGGCCACTTGCGCGCCCGGATGGCCCTGGTTGGCGGCGCGCATGTACCAGGCCAGCACCAGCGAGTCGCTGCGCCGGGCGCCGCGGCCGCGGGCGATCATCCAGGCGAGGTTGGCCTGCGCCTCGGCGAAACCGCGGTCGGCGGCGCGCGACAGGAGTGCGTATGCGGCATCATCATCCTTCGCCATGCCCAGGCCGCCGGCCAGCATCAGGCCCAACCGGTTCTGCGCCGGAGCGAAGCCGTGCTCGGCGGCGCGGCGGTACCATTCCGCCGCCTTGGCGTAGTCCTGCGCCACCCCGTCGCCGCGGTCGAACAGCCCTCCCAGGTTGAACTGCCCCGCTGGCATGTCCTTCTCGGCGGCGCGCTCGTACCACAGCCGCGCGAGCACCGGATCGGGCGCCATGCCGCGACCGTTCTCGTACATCAGGCCCAGCCCGTTCATCGCCGACGCCTCGCCCTGCAGCGCCGCGGCCATGAACAGCCCGAACGCCTCGGCGGCGTCGCGCGGCACCCCGCGGCGCTCCAGGTGCATGAAGGCGAGCGCCACCCGTGCCGGGGCATGGTTCTGTGCCGCCGCACGGTCGAACCACAGGGCGGCGGCAAGGTCGTCGCGCGGCCCCCCCAGGCCCCGGGAATAGAAACGGCCGAGCGCATACTGGCCATTGGCATGCTCGCCCTCGGCGGCGACCTGGAACCAATACAGAGCACGGGGCAGGTCCGGCGCGCCCAGCAGGCCGTTCTCGAACATCGAGCCCAGGTTGGTGGCAGCGGCGACATTGTTCTGCGCGACCGCGGCAAGGAAAAGCGTCTCGGCCGCCTTGGCGTCGCGCGGCACGTCCTGCCCGAAGGCGAGCATGTAGCCCAGATTGTTGCGCGCCACCGCCAGGCCCTGGTCGGCGGCACGGCGATACCAGGCCAGCGCCTGCGCCACGTCGCGCGGCACGTCGGTGCCCCGGTCATAGGCCAGGGCCAGCCGAAGTTGCGCCTGGGCAAGCCCCTTGTCCGCGGCACGGCGGTGCCACTCCAGGGCGTCGCCGGGGTCGCGGGCGATGCCCGTGCCGTTGGTCAGGCGCACGGCGAACTCGTACTGCGCGGTGGCCAGCCCCTGTTCGGCGGCTCGGCGGAACAGTTGCGTGGCGGCTTCCTGGTCGGCCGGGGTGCCGCGCCCCGTGGCGGTCATTCGCGCCAGGTGCAGGCGGGCGCCGGCATGGTCGCGCTCGGCGGCGCGCCGCAGCCAGGCCACCGCCGCCGCGTCGTCGCGCGCCACGCCCCGCCCGGTGGCGAGCAGTCGGCCATAATCCGCCTGGGCCGCCGCCTCGCCTTTTTCGGCGGCGGAACGGAAGGCTCGCGCGGCCGCCTCGACGTCGCGGGTGCCGCCGCGCCCGCTCTCCAGGAACACGCCGAGCCGCCATTCGCCCATCGCCAGGCCCTGATCGGCGGCGCGGCGATACAGTGCAAGCGCCTCGGCATCGCGTGCCGGCGTGGCGGTGCCGCGCGCCAGCAGGTTGCCCAGCCGCACCTGGGCGACGGCGAAATCCTGGCCGGCGGCGCGGCGGTACCAGTGCTCGGCACCTGCCATGTCGCCGGATTTCTCCAGCGCCAGCCCCACCGCATCCTCGGCCGGCGCGAAGCCGCGTTCGGCGGCACGGCGATGCCAGCGCAGCGCCTCGGCCGCATCGGCCGGCACGCCCAAGCCGCGCAGGTGCATGGCGCCGATGGTGAATTCGGCCGGCGCATGACCGGTTTCGGCGGCACGATGGAACCATTCAAAGGCGGCAGCCTCGTCGCGCGGCACGCCGCGGCCCTGGGCATGGAGGTTGCCCAGGTTGAAGGCAGCCGGGCCGTGGCCCAGCGCGGCGGCGCGCGCGAACCAGGCCCGCGCGGCTTCGAGGTCGGCCGGCAGGCCACGGTCGCCCATGTGCAGCATGCCGATAGCATTGATCGCCGCTGCGTGGTCCTGCCCGGCCGCCTCGGTGAAAGCGGCCATCGCCTCGTCCATGCGCCTTGCGTTTGCCGCGGCCAGCCCCCTCGCATAAGCGGCCTCGGCGTCGATGGCGGCAGGGACAAGGGGGGGCGCGGCCAGCGCGGGCGGCTGCGGTTGCGCCAGCGCCGTGCTGGCGACGGCAACGGACAGGGCGGCGACCAGGAGGGGTATGGGCGACATCAACATTGCGCGATCATAGAAGCTGCGGCCGCCTGGTGGAACCCGAAAGCGTGCGGCCGTTTCTTTTTCCTCTAGTTTAGGACTGAAAGAATGCACACAAACGCATGTGCCTCCGCAAGGCGCGCCGGCATCGCTCAGCCATCGTAGCCGGGGCGCGGGATCATGCCCATGGTGATCTGCGCCAGCCCGCCATCCACCACGAGGTCCTGGCCGGTGACGTAGCCGGCGCGCGGACTGGCCAGGAACAGCACGGCGTCGGCGATGTCCGTGGGCACGCCGTAGCGCTTCGCCGGCACCAGGTTGGCGCGTGCGGCGGCCACGCCCTGGGCCTGGTAGAACGCCTCGGACATCGGCGTGCGCACCATGCCGGGGCTGACGCAGTTGCTGCGCACCCCCAGCGGCCCCCATTCCAGCGCCAACTGGCGCGACAGCATCGCCACCCCCGCCTTGCCCGGGCTGTAGGCCCCCGAATGGCCCTGCGGAAAGCTCGCGGCGATCGAGGCGATGTTGACGATGGCACCGGATTTCCGCGCGCGCATCGCCGCCCCGAAGGCCTGGGCACACAGCAGGTAGCCGGTGAGGTTCACGGCGAGCAGCGCGTTCCACTCCGCCAGCGCCACGCTGGCCAGTGGCCCCGGGCGCAGGATGCCCGCATTGTTGACCAGCACGTCGGCCGTGCCGAGCCGCGCCTCCACCATGACGGCCGCGGCCTTCACCGAGCCCTCGTCCGCGGTGTCGCACGCCAGCCCGATCGCGCCGATCTCCGCGGCCGCCGCGGTGGCGCCATCGCCGTCCCGGTCCAGCAACGCCACCACCGCCCCCTGGCCGGCCAACGCCGCGCCGATCGCCCGGCCGAGCCCGCCGGCACCGCCGGTGACCACGCAGACCTTCCCCTCCAGCCCCAGCCAGCGATCCCCTGCCATGGTGTCCCCCTGTCTTGCGGCAAAGCGTGGCAGGGGCGCCGGGCGCTGGCAATCGCGGCACCCGGCAGAAACGAATTCTCCCGCTCCGGCGCGTCGGCTAGGCTCGCCATGCCAGCAAGGAGCAGTGCCATGACCGACCAGTTCCCCACGGACCCGCCCGTATCCGCCCCGCTGACCCAGATCCAGATCGACCAGCGTGTGTTCGACCTCTACGACGAATACTGCCACGGCCGCCTCGACCGCCGCGCCTTCCTGCAACAGGCCGCAATCGTCGTGGCCGGCGGCCTGGCGATGGCCCAGGCCCTGCTGCCCCGCTACGCCCAGGCGCAGACCATCTCGTTCACCGACCCGCGCATCAAGGCGACGTACGAAACCTACCCCTCGCCCGGCGGCACCTCCGGCACCATGCGCGGCTACCTCGTCCAGCCCACCGGCCCCGGCCCCTTCCCCATCGTGCTGGTGATCCACGAGAACCGCGGCCTGAACCCCTATATCGAGGACGTCGCCCGCCGCGCCGCCACCGAGGGCTTCCTCGCCCTGGCCCCGGACGGGCTGTTCCCGGTGGGCGGCTACCCCGGCAACGACGACGACGGCCGCCGGCTCCAGTCCGGGCTCGACCAGGGCAAGCTGCGCACCGACATGGCCCGCAGCGCCCGCTTCCTCAAGGCGCACCCGCTCTCGAACGGCAAGCTGGGCGTCACCGGCTTCTGCTGGGGCGGCAGCACCACCAACTATCTGGCCGCCACCCTCGGCGCCGACATCCTGGCCGCCGTGCCCTACTACGGCGCCCCGGCCGAAACCGCCGCGGTGTCGCGCATCCAGGCGGCGATCCAGGGCCACCTCGCCGCGAACGACCAGCGCATCAACGCCATGTGGCCGGCCTACGAAGCCGCGCTGAAAGCCGCCGGCGCAACCCACGAGGTGCACACCTATCCCGGCACCCAGCACGGCTTCCACAACAACTCCACCCCCCGCTACGACGAGGCCGCGGCGAAGCTGGCCTGGGACCGCACGATCGCCTTCTTCCGCACCCATCTGGGCTGACCCGGTCGGGCCTCTCGCCTGACCCGGTCGGGCCTCTCGCCTGACCTAACCGGAAAGGGCATGATCACCCCCCGACCCCAGGGGAGCCTCATGTCCGTCCGCACCGAACACGTCACCACCCGCGACGGCATCCGCCTCGCCACCGACATCCGCCTGCCGGAAGGGCAGGGCCCGTTCCCGGTGGTGCTCAGCCGCACCCCCTACGGCCGCCACCTCCCCGGCGGGCGCGAGAACACCGCCGCCGACCCCCGCGTGCCCGCGCCGGACGAATTCGCCGCCCACTTCACCGCAAGCGGCTATGCCATGGTCGTGCAAGACACCCGCGGCCGCTTCGGCAGCGGGGGCGCCTTCGTCAAATACCTCACCGACGGCGAGGATGGCGAAGACACCATGAAGTGGCTCCTCGCCCAGCCCTGGTGCAACGGCCAGGTCTGCACCCTCGGCCTGTCCTACGGCGCCCACACCCAGGCCGCCCTCGGCTGCCTCGACCCGCCCGGCCTGGTCGCCCAGGTGCTGGATTGCGGCGGCTTCCTCGACGCCTGGCACCACGGCGTCCGCCAGAACGGCGCCTTCGAACTCCGCCAGGCCACCTGGGCCTACAAACAGGCCCTGCTATCCCCGGAAGCCGAGGCCGACCCGGTGCTGAAATCGGCCCTCGCCGCCGAGGACATCTTCGCCTGGTTTCACGGCTTCCCCTGGAAACCCGGCCACTCCCCCCTGCGCCACCACCCCGACTACGAAGCCTACCTGTTCGACCAATGGCGCCACGGCGCGCGCGACGCATTCTGGACGCAGCTCGGCATCAACACCGCCGCCTTCCACGCCCGCTACAGCCGCGCCGCCTGCGTGCACCTCTCCGCCTGGTTCGACCCCTACGCGTTGGGCGCCATCGGCAACTTCCTCGGCCTGCGCCACCGCGCCCCCCAGCGCCTGATCCTCGGCCCCTGGACCCATGGCGAGCGCAGCCGCACCTTCTCCGGCGACGTCGATTTCGGCCCCGCCGCGCCCATCGACTCCTGGGCCGGCGACTGGCGCCAATACCGCCTGCGCTTCTTCGACCAAGCGACGCAAGCCACGCAAGACGACGAACCCCCGGTGCGCCTTTTCGTCATGGGCGGCGGCACCGGCCGGCGCAATGCCGAAGGCCGGCTCGACCACGGCGGCCACTGGATCTCCGCCACCGACTGGCCGCTGCCCGGCACCCGCTTCGTGCCGCACTATCTGCACGGCGACGGCACCCTGCGCGAACACGTCCAACCCCCCGGCGCCGCACCCCTGTCCTACGATTTCGACCCCGCCCGCCCCGTCCCCACCATCGGCGGCAACTTCTCCTCGCTCGACCCCATCGCCGCCGCCGGCAGCTTCAACCAGGTCGCCTCGGCGCAATTCTTCGGCTGCACGCCCCCCTTCCTGCCCCTGGCCGCCCGGCCCGACGTGCTGGTGTTCCAGACCGCGCCGCTACCCGAGGCCGTCACCCTCGCCGGCCCGGTGGAACTCGACCTGTGGGTCGCCACCGACGGCCCGGACACCGACTTCACCGCCAAGCTCATCGACGTTCACCCCGCCAGCCCCGACGACCCCGGCGGCTACGCCATGCTGCTGGCCGATTCCATCGTGCGGCTGCGCTACGTCGAGGACCCCGCAACCCCGCGCCTGCGCACCCCCGGCGAGGTGGTGCGGCTGCGCATGACGATCTTCGCCACCGCCAATTTGTTCCTGCCCGGCCACCGCATCCGCCTCGATATCTCCTCCAGCAACTTCCCCAAGTTCGACGTGAACCCCAACACCGGCGAACCCGACGGCGCGGCGCGGCGCCGGCGCGTGGCGGCCAACACGGTGTTCGTGGATGCCGCAAGGCCGAGCCGGGTGATCCTGCCAATGCTGCCCCAGGAGGCCCAATGACCCCCGCCGCCATCGCCGCCGACCTCTGCGCCAAGGCCGGCCTGCCCGATGCCGCCCGCCTGACCGTCACCGGCCACGAACCGGCCCTGCCCTCAAGCTTCCGCGTCGATGCGGCAGCCGCTTCCAGTATCGGCGCGGCAGGCCTGGCCGCCGAGGCGATCTGGCGCCACCGCACCGGCCACGCCCAGCAGGTGGCCATCGACATCCGCCACGCCGCCGCCGAGTTCCGCAGCGAGCGCTACATCCGCGTCGGCGACAAACCGCCCAAGGACCCCTGGGACCCGATCGCCGGCGCCTATCCCACCGCCGATGGCTGGGTGCGGCTGCACACCAACTTCCCCCACCACCGCGACGCCATCCTGAAGCTGCTGGCGTGCGACAACACCAGGGAAGCCGTCGCCGCCGCCCTGCGCCGCCGGAAGTCCGAGGCGTTCGAGACCGCCGCCTGGCAGGCCGGTGCCTGCGTCTCCGCCTATCGCAGCCTCGCCGAATGGGACGCCCACCCGCACGCCCGCGCCCTGGCCGGCCTGCCGCCGCTGCGCCTCGAACGCCTGCGCGCCGCCCCGCCGCACCCCTTCGCCCCCAACCCCGACCGCCCGCTCGCCGGGGTGAAGGTGCTTGACCTCACCCGCGTCATCGCCGGCCCGGTCGCCGGCCGCACCCTGGCTGCCCATGGCGCCGATGTGCTCTACGTCGCCAGCCCCAACGTGCCCAACCTGCCAGACCTCGTCGCCGATACCGGCCGCGGCAAGCGCGCCTGCGCCATCGACCTGGAAACCGCCGAAGGGCGCGACACCCTGCGCGGCCTCGTCGAACACTGTGACATCTTCCTCCAGTCCTACCGCCCCGGCGCGCTCGCCCGCCACGGCTTCGGCCCCGCCCAGGTAGCCGCAATGCGCCCCGGCATCGTGGTCGGCACGCTGTCGGCCTATGGCGAAACGGGGCCGTGGGCCGGCAAGCGCGGCTTCGATTCGCTGGTGCAGACGGCCACCGGCTTCAACCACGCCGAGGCCCAGGCCGCCGGCCAATCCGCCCCCAAGCCGCTGCCCTGCCAGGCGCTGGACCACGCCTCCGGCTACCTGCTCGCCCTCGGCACCATGGCCGCCCGCCTGCGCCAGGCCCGCGAAGGCGGGTCGTGGAAGGTAAGCGTGGCCCTGGCCACCACCGGCCACTGGCTGCGCGCCCTGGGCCGCATCGACGGCCTCGCCACCCCCGATCCCGATATCTCCGACCTGCTGGAACCCAGCCGCTTTGGTGATACCGCCACCACGGCCATCCGCCACGCCGCCGCCCTGTCCGATACCCCGGCCCACTGGGCCCGCGGGGCGTCAATCCTTGGTGCCGATCCGGCGGCCTGGTAGGAAGCAAGGCCTTCTTTTTGTGAACAAAAAGAAGCAAAAAAAACTTTATCCATGCCGCAGCGCCGACGATGGAGCAGGGGTGGTCGGCAACGGGCCATCCGCCATCGCCGCAGAAGCGCGGCGGAAGATATTCCTTGCATTCTCCGGAACGGTTAGATAAACTGTCTACGTGTTAGCTCATCAACCCTCGCTGGCCCAAGAGGTCGCCACCATCCGCGCCGCCGCCGAGGCACGCTCCGCGCACGGCTGGCTGTCCACCGTCGTCCACACCCTCATCCTCGCCGCCCTCGCCCGCCTCCTCGGCCGCCTGGAACAACTCATCGCGCTCTGGCAGTCCGGCGAACTGCCGCCACGCGCGGCCCCCTCGTCCCGCATTTCTTCCTCGCACCCGCCGGCGTCGCGCGCTCAAGGCGCCAGACCCTCCGCGCCGTGCCCGCGTGCGCCCCGCGCATTGCCCCGCCGGCGTGGCTTTTTGCCCGGCGACCCCAGTAGCGCACGCCCTCACCCGTGCCGCGCCCCACTGGCCGATTTTGCCCGTGCAACCATCGCACTGGTGCCGCCCCACTGCACGCCCAGATATCCCGGCTCCTGCCACGCCAGCGCGCGCGCGCCACCCGCGCCGCTTCCACGCCTTGATCGCCGCGTTGCCGAGAACGCCAATTCGCGACTTAGTTGTTGCTAAATCGTAATAAAACTCTCCACGCGAAGGAAAGCGCCCCGCGCGCTGGTGTTCCATTTTTCCGAGAATATAAGGTCCAGGGGCTTGGCCCCTGGCGGGGTGCGGGGCAGCGCCCCGCGGTAACCCTCCATGATCCCTGGTCTTCGAGTTTTGCTATCAGTTCCGTGTTCACCACGTCGTCACCGAGGCGTGACCTGTTCCAGGCAGTGCCGCCCGAAATAGTTGCCGATCGCCCGTCGCAGATCAAACCGAGACACTGCCCCCCGCGCCCCGCGCGTGACATGCGCGCCCCCCTGCGCTAGGTGAACCGACCCGCGTCACACCCATCACCACGGCTGGCACATGACCTCGTCCAACGACATCCGCGCCACCTTCCTCGGCTACTTCGCCCGCCACGGCCACACCGTGGTGGAGAGCAGCCCGCTGGTGCCGCGCAACGACCCCACGCTGATGTTCGCCAATTCCGGCATGGTCCAGTTCAAGAACGTCTTCACCGGCCAGGAGAAGCGCCCCTACAGCCGCGCCACCACCTCGCAGAAATGCGTGCGCGCCGGCGGCAAGCACAACGACCTGGACAACGTGGGATACACCGCCCGCCATCACACCTTCTTCGAGATGCTGGGGAATTTCTCCTTCGGCGACTACTTCAAGGACCAGGCGATCTATTACGCCTGGAACCTGCTGACCAAGGATTTCGACCTCCCCGCCGACAAGCTCCTGGTCACGGTATACGCCGAGGACGAGGAGGCGGCGGCGCTGTGGAAGAAAATCGCCGGGCTGCCCGAGGAAAAGATCATCCGCATCGCCACGTCAGACAATTTCTGGCGCATGGGCGATACCGGGCCGTGCGGGCCGTGCTCGGAAATCTTTTTTGATCACGGCGACAAGATCCCCGGCGGCCCGCCCGGCAGCCCCGACGAGGACGGCGACCGCTTCATCGAGATATGGAACAACGTTTTCATGCAGTTCGAGGAAGGCCCGCCCGGCACCCGCGTGCCGCTGCCGCGCCCCTCGATCGATACCGGCATGGGGCTGGAGCGCTTCGCCGCCATCCTGCAGGGCAAGCACGACAACTACGACACCGACACCATGCGCGCCCTCATCCTGGCCAGCGCCGAGGCCGCCGGCCAAGACCCCGACGGCCCGTTCCGCGCCAGCCACCGCGTCGTCGCCGACCACCTGCGCGCCACCAGCTTCCTCATCGCCGAGGGCGTCATGCCCAGCAACGAGGGCCGCGGCTACGTGCTGCGCCGCATCATGCGCCGCGCCATGCGCCACGCCACCATGATGGGCGCGCGTGACCCGATCATGCACCGCCTGGTCCCCGCCCTGGTGCGCCAGATGGGCGGCGCCTACCCCGAGCTCGTCCGCGGCGAAACCCTGATCGCCGACACGCTCCGCCTGGAGGAAACCCGCTTCAAGGCCATGCTCGACCGCGGCCTCGGTCTGCTCGCCGAGGAAACCGCCATGCTCGCCCCGGGCGACAAGCTGGCCGGATCGGTCGCCTTCAAGCTCTACGACACCTTCGGCTTCCCGCTCGACCTCACCCAGGACGCGCTGCGCGAACAGGGCCAGTCGGTCGATGTCGAAGGCTTCAATTCCGCCATGCAGGAACAGCGCAAGCGCGCCCGCGCCGCTTGGGCCGGCAGCGGCGAGGCGGCCACCGAGACCGTCTGGTTCGACCTCAAGGAAAAGCTCGGCGCTTCCGAGTTCCTCGGCTACGCCACCGAGACCGCCGAAGGCGAAGTCACCGCCCTCGTCGTCGCCGGCCACCCGGTGCCGAAGGCCGAGGCCGGCCAGGAAGTCGCCGTCATCCTCAACCAGACCCCGTTCTACGCCGAATCCGGCGGCCAGGCCGGCGACACCGGCACCATCACCGGCCCCGGCTTCACCATCACCATCCACGACACGCAAAAGAAACTCGGCGACCTCTTCGTCCATCTCGGCCGCGTCACCGAAGGCGCCGTCGATCTCGGCAAGCCCGTCGTCGCCACCGTCGAGCATGCCCGCCGCAGCGCCATCCGCGCCCACCACAGCGCCACCCACCTGCTGCACGAAGCCCTGCGTCGCCGCCTGGGCGAGCACGTCGCCCAGAAGGGCAGCCTGAACGCGCCCGACCGCCTGCGCTTCGACATCAGCCAGCCCACCCCGATCACCCGCGAGGACCTCGCCGTGGTGGAAGCCGAGGTCAACGCCCGCATCCGCGAAAACGCCGAGGTCACCACCCGGCTGATGACGCCGGATGCCGCCGTGGCTGAGGGCGCCCGCGCCCTGTTCGGCGAAAAATACGGCGAGGAGGTGCGCGTGGTCGCGATGGGCGCCGACGGCAACAAGTCCTATTCCATCGAGCTGTGCGGCGGCACCCATGTGCGCCGCACCGGCGATATCGGCCTGCTGCGCATCGTCGCCGAAAGTGCCGTGTCCGCCGGAGTCCGCCGCATCGAGGCCGTCGTCGGCGAAGCCGCCCTGGCCGCCATCGCCGAAAACGACCGCCGCCTGCTCGAAATCGCCACCACCCTGCGCGCCAGCCCCGCCGAGGTGCCGGAGCGCGTGGCCAGTCTGGTGGAGGAGCGACGCAAGCTCGAACGCCAGGTGCAGGAACTGCAGAAGAAGCTCGCCACCGGCGGCGGCGGCGCCGAGAGCGAGATGGTTTCCGGCGTCACCCTGGCCGCGCGCAATCTCGGCGATGTGCCGGCGCGCGACCTCAAGGGCATCGCCGAGGCCATCGGCAAGCAGATCGGCGAGGGCGTGGTCGCCCTGGTCTCCACCGCCGAGGGCAAGGCGAGCATCGTGGTGAGCGTCGCCCCAAGCCTGGCCGGCCGCTTCAGCGCGGTCGACCTCGTCCGCGCCGCGAGTGCCGCTGTCGGCGGCAAGGGCGGCGGCGGCCGCCCCGACCTGGCCCAGGCCGGCGGCCCCGACGCCGGCAAGGCCGACGAAGCCCTGGCCGCCATCCGCGCCGCCCTCACCGGCTGAAGCCGCCCGGCTACCGCGCCGGTGCCGGCTGCCGCCCGCTCGCGCCGACCATTCCCACCAGCAGCGCCGCCCCCAGGCAGATCACCGCGGCGGCGATGAAGATCGGCAGGTAGCTACCCAAATGGTCGCGCAGCACGCCGCCGAGGAAGGCGGCCAGCCCGCTGCCGATCTGGTGGATGGCGTTGATCCAGCCATACATCAGCCCGCCGCGCGCCGGCCCGAAATGCTGCGCGCACAACCGCACCATCGGCGGCACGGTCGCCACCCAGTCCAGCCCGTTGATGGCGATGATGATCCAGAACCCCACCTGCGTGTCGAAGCTGAACGGCAGGAAGGCCAGCGCGATGGCGCGGGTGACGAAATACACGCCGAGCAGCAGCCGCGAATCGTAGCGGTCGGTGAGCCAGCCGGAGGCCAGCGCGCCGATCACGTTGAACACGCCCATCACCGCCATCACCCCCGCGCTGGCCACCGGGGAAAGCCCGCCATCGATGCATGCCGGGATCAGGTGGGTGCCGACGAAGCCGTTGGTCGTCGCGCCACAGATGATGAAGGAGGCCGCCAGCAACAGGAAAGTGCGGTCGCGCAGCCCCTCGCCCAGGGCACGGATGGTGCGCAGGAAAGGGTTGCCCTCCTCCACCGGTACCGGATGCGGCGGCCCGCTCTCGCCATACGGGGCCAGCCCGATATCGGCCGGCCGGTCGCGCATGCCCCAGGCGACCAGCGGGATCAGCGCCGCGATCGCGCCGGTCACCGCGAATACCATCGCCCGCCATCCGGCCGCCTGCGCCAGCCATGCCAGCACCGGCAGCAGCAGCAGCGTGCCCGCCGCCGCCCCGGCGGTCAGTCCCCCGGTCACCAGCCCGCGCCGCGCGGTGAACCACCGCCCGGCCACCACCGGCACCAGCACCATCGAGATCACGCCGCCGCCGAGCCCGGCGACCAACCCCCACAGCACGGTGAGTTGCCAGGGTGTGGTCATGAACGGCGTCAGCCCCGCGCCTGCCACGATCAGCACCAGCGAGGCGAGCAGCGTGCGCCGCACCCCCCAGCGGTCCATCACCGCGACGGCAAACGGCCCGATCAGCCCGTACAGCAACAGGTTCATGCCGAAGGCGAAGGAGATGCCGCCGGTGCTCCAGCCGAACTCGGCCTGCAACGGCAACAGCAGAACCCCGGGGGCCGCGCGCATCGCGGCGGAGACCGCCAGCACCAGGCAGGTCAGCCCCGCGACGACCCAGGCGTAGTGCAGGCGCGGCATGGCAGTCCTCCCCGCCCTGGATAGCCGGGGCGCGGGAATTGCACCAGCCGCCGGTGCGGCTACTCCCCGCCGCGCAGGCTGCGCACGAAGCCGGCGTTCCAACGCGCATAGCCCGGCTGCACGAAGCGCAGCTTCTCGCGCAGCTTCCCATGGGCATCGGCGAGGCGGTGGAACGGGATCGACGGATACAGGTGGTGCTCAGCGTGGAACGGCATGTCCCACATCAGCAGGCGCACAAAGCGGTTGGTCAGCGTGGTGCGGGTGTTGGTCAGGCCGTTGCGGTCGAGCGTGCAGCCGGTGTGCTCGGCCATAAGGTAGCCGCGCAGGAAGGGCTGGCCGATGAGCTGGGGGATGATCCAGAACAGAAACGGCGTCCGCCAGCCCCAGATCACGCCCGATCCGATTGCCAGGGCGGCGACGGTGAGCGTCATGGCACGCACGCTGGCGATCACGGCGGGGCGCTGGCGGTCGTTGATGTAGAAATGCCCGGACATGTCACCACGCCAGGCATCCCCGATCATGACGAAGCGCGCCCGCCAATAGCCGACGCCCAGGATGCGCAGGACATACTGGCCGAGCGTCGTCGGCTCCGGCTGCATCAACTCGGGGTCGTCGCCCGGCACGTTGGTGTGGCGGTGGTGGATGTAGTGAAACGCCGCGTAGAAATGGCTGGATTGCAGCGCCGGCAGGAAGGCGAGCCAGCCGACGATCAGGTTGGCGCGGCGCGACACGAACGCGGTCTGGTGCATCGTCTCGTGCGCCGGAGCGAACAGCGCCACCTGCACCAGCCCCAGCACAAGCATCGCCGGCCACAGCACCCAGCCCTCGGCGACGGCAACCCACCAGCCGGCGAGCGCCAGCAGGGCCACGTGGATGGTCAGGCGGATCGCGCCCGGCCAGTCGGAACGGACGGACAGCGCCCGCAATTCGTCCTGCGCGAGGACGCGGTCGTTGATCGTGGTCATTGTATGCTCCCGGGAGAGGCCGATTGGGCCACGGGAAGCCCCGGGGGTGCAAGGGTTTCCCGGCGTCGTCAGCGCCAGGAAAGGTCATTGCGCGGCGCGAACCGCGGGGTCGGTGAGGTCCAGCATGTCGACGCAATCGACCTGATAGGCACAGAGCGTCATCGGCTGGGCCTTGAACGGCAGGCCCTGCTGGGCCTCGAGCCAGGCCGTCTCCGAGCGCATTGAAGTGTAGAGCGCCGCCATGCCGCGCGGATTGAAGCGCCCGCCGAAGCGCGCGGCACCCCCGCCCGAGCTGGGTGAGAAGGCCCACCGGTGGCCTGGGCAAGGTCGGTGCGGCTGATGCGCAGCGCCGCCGTCAGCCCATCGAGCGACACCCCGCCATCCCGGCCGATCGCCTCAGCCAGGAACGGCGGGTGCGGCGGCATCGTGGTTGCAACCGACATGTGTGCCTCACCAATACACCCATATATGGCGCAGAAGATGGGGTAACCAGCGCGGGATGCAACCGCGCCGGGCTCAGCGCATCGCCGGCGGCAGACAGAACAGGAAATCGCAGCCCTGGTCGGCCCCGGTCACCTCGTCGATATACAGCTTGAGGTAGCCGCGATCGCTGCCGGGATGGGCCGGCGGCGGCACCCAGGCGGCGCGGCGGCGTTCCAGTTCCGCGTCGTCCACCAGCAGGTCGATGCGCCGCCCGTTGGCATCCAGCCGGATGCGGTCGCCATTCCGCACCAGGCCGAGCGGACCGCCGGCAGCGGATTCCGGCGTGATGTGCAGCACGATGGTGCCGAACGCCGTGCCGCTCATGCGCGCGTCGCTGATGCGCACCATGTCCTTCACCCCGGCGCGGGCCAGCTTGCGCGGGATCGGGATATAGCCGGCCTCGGGCATCCCCGGCGCGCCCTTCGGCCCGGCATGGCGCAGCACCAGGATATCGTCGGCGGTAACGTCGAGGTCGTCGCTGTCGAGCCTACTGGCCATGTCCTCCAGCCCGTCGAACACCACCGCCCGGCCTTCGTGCTGCATCAGCTTCTCGTTCGCCGCCGAGCGCTTGATCAGCGCGCCGCCGGGGGCGAGGTTGCCATGCAGCACGGCCAGCCCGCCGCCCACGGCAATCGGATTGTCGCGGGTGCGGATCACCGTCTGGCCCGGAATATCCTCGGCCTGCGCCGCATAATCGGCGAGCGTGCCGCCGGCTACCGTCAGCGTGGACATGTCGAGGTGCGGGGCGATTTCCTTCAGCAGCTTGGGCATCGCGCCCGCCCAGTGGAAATGCTCCATGTAGTGGTCGCCGCTGGGCTTGAGGTCGACCAGCACCGGCACCTCCAGCCCCATGCGGTCGAACGCCGCCATGTCGATGCGAATGCCCAGCCGGGCGGCCACCGCGGTGAAGTGGATCACCGCGTTGGTCGAGCCGCCGATCGCCTGCAACACGGTGAAGGCGTTGCGGAAGGCGGCCGGCGTCATGATGTCGCTGGGCTTGCGGCCGCTGGCGGCAAGCTGCACGGCCGCGGCCCCCGAGGCCTCGGCGGCACGGATACGGTCGGCATGGGTGGCGGGTGCCGAGCCCGCGCCGGGCAGGCACATGCCCAGCGCCTCGGTCATGCAGCCCACTGTGCTGGCCGTGCCCATCACCATGCAGGTGCCCTTGGTCGGCGCCAGCCGGCCCGAGATGGCATCAATCTCCGCCTCGTCGATCGCCCCGGCGCGGAACGAGGCCCACATGCGGCGGCAATCGGTGCAGGCGCCGAGCACCTCGCCCTTGTGGTGGCCCACCAGCATCGGGCCGGTGGGCAGCACGATGGCCGGGATGTCGGCACTCGCCGCCCCCATCAGCAGCGCGGGGATGGTCTTGTCGCAGCCGCCGATCAGCACCACCGCGTCCATCGGCTGGGCGCGCACCATCTCCTCGGTGTCCAGCGCCATCAGGTTGCGCAGGAACATCGACGTGGGGTGGGAGAAGCTCTCATGGATGCTGACCGTGGGAAACGCCATCGGCATGCCCCCGGCCAGCATCACGCCCCGCTTCACCGCCACGATCAGGTCGGGCACGTTGCCGTGGCAGGGGTTGAAGTCGCTGTAGGTGTCGGTGATGCCGATGATCGGCCGGTCGAGCGCGTCGTCGGTGTAGCCCATCGCCTTGATGAAGACGCGGCGCATGAACAGGGAGAATTCCGCGTC
>Ga0105053_10006295_pt1 | contig 16432 bp, 19 predicted proteins | sample BON01_FD_78093 | JGI IMG/M metagenome (GOLD analysis project Ga0105053, IMG submission 78093) | Freshwater microbial communities from Lake Bonney liftoff mats and glacier meltwater in Antarctica - BON-01 | ecosystem: Environmental > Aquatic > Freshwater > Ice > Glacier meltwater | place: Lake...
GTTGGTGTACTACTTGGTCAGCCGTTTGCCGCTCCTCCGGAAACGAACAGTGCTCCCCCTGAGATTCCACTCGAGGAATTGGGGGGTTGGCACGGGGTCGTGCACGCACACTCCTAGCCGCGCGCGCGCGCCTGGCCGCCCAGGCGCGCGCCCCCGTGCCTGGGGTTGCACCTGGCTGCGCTCGCTGCATGCACACTCCTAGCCACGCGCGCGCCCCTGGCCGCCCAGGCGCGCACCCCCGTGCCTGGGGTTGCACCTGGCTGCGCTCGCTGCACGCACACTCCTAGCCGCGCGCGCGCCCCTGGCCGCCCAAGCGAGCGCAGTGGCCGCCCAGGCGCACTCGGCACCTCGAACCGGGGTGCGCGGACAGGGGTGCGCGCGACCAAGGTGCGTGAGGGGCGTCGACCGGGCGCGTCCCACTCGGGCCTAGTCCACACCTCGGACTCCTGGCCGCACACGCACCCGTGCCGCAGGCTGCTGGGGCCCGGGCGCGCACCACTGGCCGTGCATACACACTCCTGCTCGCACCCGCACCATTGGCCGCCCCAGGCGCGCGCATCCGCAGGCTGCGCCCGCACCCGCCCCGTGGCCGCACCGCGAGGACGGGGCACCCCGGCCGCGTCGTCTTTTTTTTCTGGCGCGTCTACCACCACACCCATGGCCAACCCTCTGACCATCTCCGACGCCGCGCTGCTAGAGCGGATCCAGTCCATCGAAACCACACCCCAGGTCCAGGCAGGCGACTACGTGTGTCGGTGGCCTCCGCCTGCGTATTGGTCTGATATGCAGCCTGGGACTGGGGCATTCTGCGCTCGGCGCGAACATATGTATCCAGACCTGCATTTGCCGAATTCGGTGAAACGCGATTACACGTCGGACTTGAGCTGCATTGCGGCAGATACCAAAAGCCCCCCCGGGGGTCATCACATATGCGCACCGACCCTGGGCAAAGCGCTCATAACCTTGATGCGTATGGGCGACATTGGTGTGATGGGCGGGGTTGAGAACAAGATCCGTGGTGTGAACCTATCGCTCGATAAATTGATTACGGGCTTGGAGGCAGCGACCTCCGCGAACGACCAGAAGCACATGGGTGTGAACCAATTGATTGGGTCCTTGACGACGGGCTTGGAGGCAGCGACCGTCGCGATTGCGGAGATCGACAACAGGCACACGGGTGTGAAGCAATTGATCGGGTCCTTGACGATGGGCTTGGAGGCAGCGGCCGTCGCGATCGCGGAGCTCGACGCAATGCAGAACCAAATCGGCCAGAAAGTGGGCGAGGTGCTGCGGGAAATGGATACTAGTCACAGGGGCTTTGAGGCAGCGACCTCCGCGATCGCGGAGCTCTCCCTGCGGCACGCACCGTAGAGGGCGCTGGGCGGCTCGACCTGGCCGCGCGTCCAGCCGCAGCACGGCAACGTCGACGGGAACCCCGTTGCGGGCGCGGTTCAACCGCTCCGTGGGTGATAAGGTCGTCGTCCCACGGGTACGGGGTCGGGTGTTGGGCGGAGCGGAGCCACTGGAGCACCTCTGCCCACCATGGACCGAAGTGGCGCCGCGCCGTACACGCGCAACAACCGTACCGCCGCTGCGACCGACCCCGCCCCGTGCCCTCCCTGCCCACGGTTATTGTGTGCGCCCCCAACAGGGCCTCCCATGTCAACGCTCAACCCTTCGCAAATTGCAACCCTGAGTGCCCTCGAAACAGCTGACCAGTTTGTGGTCCCCCCCGGAAGTTTCTGCGCGACGCCCTTTGGAGGCTGGAATGCACACAGACCCCTCAGCACAGAGGACAAGGGCGTGTGCGCGCGTCTGTTGTTCACCAACAAGGGCACTTTCTCCGACTGCGAGGTCAGAAACGACAAATGTCTGCGCAAGGGAACCGTTGAGACTCCAGTGGGGTACCAGTCGCTGGCCCAAGCCCTAACCCATCCGGTGGTTACCCCCCCTGTGACCGAGCAGGGCTCTGAGCCCCCGGCGGGTGGCGCGCAGGACTCGGAGCCCCCGGCGGGTGGCGCGCAGGACTCGGAGCCCCCGGCGGGTGGCGCGCAGGGCTCGGAGCCCCCGGGGGGTGGCGCGCAGGCCGATCTGCTAGAGCGGCTCCGGTCCATCGACACCACGCCCCAGGTCCAGGCGGGCGACTATGTGTGTCAATGGGAGCCACCCACCCCAGGTCTCGGCTTGCCAAGCTGACGCATGCAGATGGGACAGTGACAGAGCCCTGTGCACGCTGCGCTCCGCGCTCCCAGTGCCAATTCAGACCCTCCTCCGGAGGGATCAGTGCGACGCGACTACACCTTGGACTTGAGCTGCATTGCGGCACAGACCCCATTCATTGAGGGGGGGGTTCACATATGCGCACCGACCCTGGCCGAATCGCTCACAACCTTGATGCAGATGGGCGACATGGCTGTGCTGGACACCGTTAACGACAAGCAGAGGGGTGTGAACCAATCTCTCGAGCGATTGACGGTGGGGGCGGGTGTCACTGCGGTCGGCGTCTTTCTGCCGGGGCGGCCCCGGCCCCCGCCAGCGGCTAGCCGCCCCCCTGCCCCCAGCCCACGGGTTTACTCCGGTGGGCGACCAATTGAAATCGCTGGGTATGTCACCCACCCGATAGGCGCCATGGGCGCCGGCAACTCCAACCTCCGCCATGCGGTGGACGACGTGGAACGCGAGTTTGCCGAGCACAGGTCGAGTACGACCAGTTCCCGAGCAGCGCGGGTCTGCAGGCGCGGGCCGACTTGAGCTCGCTCCAGGAGGCCATGGAAGTGCAAACCGCCAAGATGGAGGCGCTGAGCACCCTCTACCTCCCGACCACAAGTCTGAGCACACCCGACGAGGGCGCGAGGTGCGCCGACGTTGCGTCACTGATGGAGGGCTTTCAGCCGTCTCCAATCCCGCCGGTCGGCGTGCAAATCTGCGCGCCCGAGGATCTCTGGGTCCTCAATCCCACAAAGTTGCCATTGGCTGCAACAACGGGTGTGGCGCCGGGGGCCATTTGCACAAAGTTGTCGATGAACGCGCCGTATCCCCTGGTTGATACATTTGAGGTGCACGTGTGCACCACACGGTCCATCCCGGATTTGCTACACAGGGCAGCGACGAAAGTCGTCAAAATGAAGTCTACTCTGGTCACTGACTCGACCGGACAAGACCACCTGTTGCTGGACCGAGCAATCCGGTCTGGCAGGAGTGAGAATGGTAACCCGTACACCAGGTGGTGCAACCCGGAGTACACCCGGCCGTTGAGTGCATTTGCAGAGGACCTGTGCTGCGCCGAGTTCTCCCTGCGCTGTGAGAACGGCGCGGCCGAGCGGATCGCTGGCGCCCTGGCCGACTACGAGGCATAGCGAGTCGCCGACGCCCCTCGCCCCTGGCCCGCGACCCGGCGTCTCTTCCGAAAAAAAATCGGTGGGTATGTCACCCACCCGACAGGCGCCATGGGCGCCGGCAACTCTGACCTCCGCGGTGCAGTGGACGACTTGGAACGAAGCCTCAAGGACACGAGCGACGACTTTGCCGGGCACAGGGCCGAGTACAACCAGTTCCCGAGCAGCGCGGGCCTGCGGGTGCGCGACGACTTGAGCTCGCACGTGGCCGCGTATGACGGGAAAGTGGCCACGTTGGCCGAAGAGTTTCGGGCAGACAACGGCCTTGTCAACGCCAGGGTCGATGGGCTGACTGCCACATACGACGGAAAACTTGCCATATTGGCCGCGGAACTCCGGTTGGACAATAGCATGGTCACCGACAGGGTGGATGCGCTGGCTACCCAGGCCGCGCCAGCCGAAGGACAAGCAGCCACCTCGGGTGTGACGCAAACCCTCCTTGCCGAGGTGCGTGCGCTAGAAACCACCGTGCGCGGCGTCCAGGAGGCCGCGGAAGTGCAAACCGCCAAGGTTGACGCGCTGAGCACCCTCTACGCCCCGACTACAAGTCTCAGCACACCCCCTATGGGCGTGAGGTGCGCCGACGTTGCAGCAATTATGAGTTTGATGCCATCGAACGCATTCCAGGTGCCGCCGATGGGCGTGCAAATCTGCGCGCCCGGGGATGTCTGGGGCCTCAACCCCAGTAAGCTGGCATTGAACGCCACCCCCACCCGAGCGTGCGCCGGGGGACCGGCCGCCGCGCCCGGAGCGAACCGAGCTGCTGCGATTCATGCGGCTCTACAGCCGGAGCGGGGTCGATTGCAGCTGAGTGGCCGCTCGAGGCCACAGAGACCACAGCGGAAGGGGGGGGGGTGACCCGCAACCGTGCGAGTCGGCACCCTAGCGCGCGCTCGACCCCACCGTGCCGTGCGCCCACGCCCGGGTCGCCCGGGTCGCCCGGGTCGCCCGGGTCGCCCGGGGTCAGCCGGTGGCCACCTTGGCCGCAAGGAAGAGGCCAAAGGCATTCTTGGCGAGCACATCCAGCCCGTTGTAGGCCGCATTCTTGGCGACCGGCGGCGCCCAAAAGGCAGCGCCGTACAGCGACCAGACCAGCGCCACGCCGGCAAAGAGGCGCCGGCCCTCTGCCGAGTGCCGCGCGTAGCGCCGCCACAGCACGCCAAACGAGATGCCCATCGCACCGAAGCCCGCCGCGCAAGCGGCGCCGCGCGGGGCGCGCCCGAGCTCGGCCGCATAGCCGGCCAGCAGCATCCCCAGGTTGGCCGCGGCCATGGCGGCCAGATAGGGCGCCTCGACCGCCACAAAGCCGGCCAGCCCGCCGGCTAGCGTCGGGCCGCACGGGCACGGGCACGGGCTAGCGCATGCGCGGTCTGCGGCGTAGGCCATGTAGGCCGCGTTGGTCGCGAGCATCAGCGGTGTCGTCGCGAACCAGTCCACGTAGCGCACGCGGGCCATGGCGGAGGCCGGCGCCCGCCGGACCCACGCAACGTAGACTGCGAGCTCGATGGCCTGCACGGCCAGCTCGGCCATCAGCAGCGCCCACAGGCTGTTGCGCGGCTGCGGCGCCGGCGGCGGCGCCGGCGGCGGCGGCGCCTGGTTACCCCGAGGTGCGGCGTGCAGCAGCACGGCCAGCCCCGCCGGGCCTCGGCCTGGGCTTTGGGGGCCCCGTCCGCTGGGCCCACCTCCTCCTCCGCTGGGCCCGCCTCCTCCTCCGCTGGGCCCGCCTCCTCCTCCGCTGGGCCCGCCTCCTCGTTGCTCACCCCCTCGGACGCGAGGTCGAGCGCCGCGACGGCTTTGACCAGCGAGGCGTCGGCAGCGACGTCGCCCGCCGCCTGGTCCTGCGCACCATCGAGGAGGTCCAGCACGTGGCCCTCAAGGGCGGACCGCCTCGGCCAGGCGACGGGCGTGCCGTCGCGGCGGCCGACCACAAACATGCGCTGACGCGACTGGGGGCACCCGTGGTCCTGCGGCGTCAGCACGGACCACTCGACGTTGTAGCCGGGGAAGGGGGTCGCCATCAGCTGCTCAAACTCGACCGTCCCGGCGAACGCCTTGACGTTTTCCAGGATGAAGAGCGCCGGGCGGGTGGTGGTGATGTAGTCCAGGCGGGCGGCCAGCGGGGCCTTGCGCGGGTCGTCCGGGTCCTTGGTGACCGACATACCCGAGTAGGGCTGGCACGGGAAGCCGCAGACGTACAGGTCGACTGACGGCGCGTCGGTGTTGTCGCGCAGGGTCATGTCGCCGTACAGGATGGACGGCGCGTACGAGTGGCGGACGACCTGCAGCGCGCGCTCGTCGATCTCGCTCGAAAAAATGTGGTTGTAGTCGACTCCGAGTTGGCGCAGGGCGTCGAGGGGCGCTTCGATCCCCGAGCAGTCGGTGCCGACGCGGAGCATCGGGGGCGGCGTGGGGCCGACGGTGTGGGGGGCTGCGGTTGCCGGTGGGGCCAGCGCGACGCGGCCCCCCTTGCAATCTGACGCGCGCGCTCGGCCTGCCCCCGTGTCACTGCTCCCAGCGCCCGGGTGACAGCACCGGCGCCGACTGGGACCGGGCCAGGCCGGCGCCCGCCATGGCGGCGGTCCACGCCTCGGCGTCGGCGGACGGCGGCGCGGGCGGGCGCGGCGCGCCGCGCGTCTGGTCGGGGGGCGGCGCCGGGCCCGGGCTGCTGGAAGGGGCGCACGGCAGCGTCGGCATGCGGCGCCACTGGGGGCGGCACAGGGGCACGCTCCCCGGTGGGATCTGACGCGCGGCCTCGCGGGGTCAGGGCTGCGGCGCCTCGAGGCCCGCCCCGACCAGCAAGCCGTTGATCGCGCCGAAGATGGCGGTCATCTCGTCCAACAGGGAGAGGAGCGTCTCGTCCGATGCCGACTCGGCGACATTTGCCAGGAACGCTGCGCGCGAGGGGGCCGCCCTGGCGGCGACGGCAAAGGCGCCCCGCAGCACAAACCCGTGGTGGCGGCGCAGCGTCGCGCCGTAGGCCGCGCCGAGCGCCGCCGCGACGCCGCGCCGCTCGACGACCACGGCGTGGAGCATCCGCGTGACGAATCGCATGGCGCGCTGCGTCCAGAGCAGCGAGGTGCACGCGCTCCCGTTCACCCCGCGGGGCTGAAGCAGGCGGCGCCACTCGGCGCCCTGCAGCTCCGCGTCGCAGAGCTGCTCGAGGGTGGGCTCGCGCCACCGCGACCGCAGCGCGCAGCGCTCCAGGTGTTGGAGGTTGCCGGTCACGTCCGCCAGCGCAAGGGCGGTCACCATGGGCAGCGCCTCTGCGAGGGCGCCGATCGCTCCGACCACCGCGGCGTAGTTGCCCATGGGGATCCCCGAGGGCGTCGAGCGCGCCGCGTTGAGCGCGTCGAGCGCGGTCCCCACGCGCGTCGGCATGGTCGTCCGTGCGGACCCCCCCCCCGGACCCCTGCGACCTGTGCCACACAATCTGCGGCTTCCGCCGGCGTCGCGGGTCAGACGCCTCCCCAGGGGGGCGACTCGACCCGCGCCCGCGCGGGCCGGAGCCACCCCCGCAGGCCGGCGCCGGCCCGCCTCAGGAGCGCGACCGCGCGCCGCGGGCGACCGAAGGGCGGGACGGGCGGGGGTGGCGGGCGCGGATGGGCACGGGGCGAGGCCAACGCGGCCCGGAAGGCCCGGGCGGCCGCTGCCGGGGGCGGGGCTGGGGCCGCCGGGGCTGGAGCCGCCGGGGCGGGAGCCGCCGGGGCTGGAGCCGCCGGGGCTGGAGCCGCCGAGGCCGGGGCCGGGTCGGGGTCCGGGGCCGCCGGCCAGGCGCCGGCCTCCATCGCGGCGGTGAGGCGGCAGCGCGCCTCGGACAACGCCCGCCGGGCAGGGGGCGGGACGCACGTGACGCCGGCGTGGCGCTGCAGCTGCGAGGCGCGGTGCACCACGGCGGCGAGCGTGTCCAGCGGCAGCCCTCCGAGCCGCAGGTCGGCCCAGAAGGGCGGCGGCTGGCCGGCCAGCCGGTCCCAGCCGGCCGCGTTGCAGGCCAGCGCCACCGAGCGCCACGGCACCAGGGGCCAGGGCGGCGGCCCCTGGCCGTCGGGCGAGCGCGCAAAGGCGCGCTGCGCGAGCTCGCACGCCCGCTCCAGCCGGCGGGCGCCGACGCGCTCCGAGTCCTCGGTCGCGATGCGCAGCGAGTGGTCCTCGCGGGTGCGCCTCGAGTCGTTGCCCTGCTCGGCCCAGCGCGCCGCGGCCATGCGTGGGCCGAGCCACTGCACGTCGTCCATGCGCTCGGGTAGCCGCGCGCGCACCACGTACAGGTGGAGGAAGCGCGCGAGCGCGGCGTGGTCCACGTCGCCGCCCGGCGCGGCGAGCCACCGGCCGACGGGCAGCCCGGACGCGCAGGCCAGGTGCGCCAGGCCGGGGCCGGGGCCAGGGCCGGGGCCGGGGCCGGGGCCGGGGCCGGGGCCGGGGCCGGGGCCCGGCGCGGGGGCCGGGCTGCGCGTGTGCGCCGCGGCGAGCTCGCTGAGCGCGAGGATAGCCGCCTGGAGCGCGCGGGTCGAGGCCGGGTCGAGCGAGAGCGCCAGCGCGGCGCAGTCGCGGCGCGCGGCGGCCACGCGGGCGTCTGGCTCGAGGCGGCGGTGGGCGCGGCACAGCTCGGCGAGGCGCGCGCCCGCCGACGCGCCCGGGGCGCACCGGCCGTCCAGCTCCGGCCCCAGGGGATCTGGCGCGCGGCCGGTCATCGGGGCGGGTTACAAGGGACCCCCCTCCCGTACCGCCCCCTTTTTTGCGGGCCGGCTGGGCGCGGCCACGCGGTTTTCTCCGCGCTACTGCAGGGGCCGCGCGCTCCCGCCCACGCGCCCGGGCCCGATGGCGTGGAGCGCTGAGGGGAGCCGCCCGCACCCGTCGCAGGCGCTGGCGCTGGCGCTGGCGCGCTGCGACGAGCGCCCGCCTGCACGCCCGAGCTGACGCGCCGGCGCGTGGCCGCCGTGCGCGACCTGCGCGAGGCCGAGCATCGCCTGCGCTGCGCCGAGCAGGAGCGCCCGCCGAGCGCGCGCTTGCTGGTCACGGCCCGCGGGCTGGCCGAGGCGAACGGCCGCCTGTGCACCGGCTGCCTGCCCGCCGGCGCCGTCCGGGCGCAGCTCGCGCGGCGCGCGGAGCGCGGCGGGCCGGGCGCGCCCGTCCTGCACCTCTCCGACCTCGACTGGGACGGGGTAGGCGCCGGCGCCGCCGGCCAGCGCGGCTCGCGCTGCACCGCCGACCTGCAGCGCCTCTCGGGCGTGCTGCTGCTCTTCCCCTGCTGGCTCGCGCTCGACTCGGTGGCCGCGACGCCGGCGGCCGCGCTGGCGGCCCTGGACTCCGTCGAGCGCCTGGTCGGGCCGGCCTTTGCCGCCGCCGCGCGCGGGCGCGTGCAGGAACCGGTCGCCGTGGCCGGGGCGCCCGAGGGCGTGTGGGAGTTTACGCTCGGCATGCCGGCCTGGCTGTGGGCGCGCGTGGCGCTCTGCGCGGCCCACTGGGTCGTGACGGGCGGCGCCAGCCCTGCGGCCGTTGCGGCCGGGCTCAGCGTGCCGGCGGGCCCCGCGCGCGCCACCGTCGCCGCCCTGGCCGGCGCCCCCTAGGGCGACCCCGGCTCCCGGGTGCAGGTGCAGCGGCCGCGGCGGCGGGCGCCGCTGGAGCGCACAACTGCTGGTGCGCGCACGGGGGGGGGCCCACACGCCCGGAGGGGAAGGGGGGTCAGCGGCCCGTGCCCGCTCCCCCCTCGGGGGGGAAGCCTTGCGATGGCGACCCGAGTGCCCCTGGCGGGTCGCGGTGCCACGGTCGGAGCGTGCGTTGCAGCCAGCGGAGCGCCACCGGGCCCTGGGCCAGGGCCCACGCCATCAGCCGAGCCCGCTGGTGGCCCGCGTAGTTGTAGCCGCCCATGTCGGACTGCAGCTGCATGTTGAACATGACCCCAAGGGTGAAGACGCCCGCGATCAGGGCGCCGAACCACCCCCACGAGCAGTTGGCCGCCACGAACGCCGTGACCGCGACCCCGCCGCCCGCCATGACCCCCATGGCCACGATGCCCTTCAGGAAGCTGCCCTTCGTCTCCATGTGCACCTTGGACTCGTCAAAGCCGTGCTTGACCAGTGTGGCGCGCATGGCTTGCGGGTTGGCAAAGTGGCCGAGGAACACCGGCGTCAGCAGGCGGACCAGGGTTGCGCGGTTCTCGGTGGGCGTGGCGCCCTTCAACTCGTCCACGTGGGTCTTCAGGACGAGTCGGACCAACGAGAATATTAGCCAGATGCTCAGGGGGGCGGCCCCGGAAGCGAGCGCCGCGGTGCCCGTCGTCACGGCGGTCGCCGCGTGCAGCGCGCCAGCCGCGACGGGGGCCGGCGCGCCGTGCACGGCTGCGCCCACAAACGCCAGGGCGCCTTGGTTGAGCTGCGCAAGCCCGTGGCCACCCCACGCCCACAGGGCGGTCGGGATTCCAGCGGCCTGCGTGAGCGTGCTCAGCTCTCGGCCGAGCTCATTTTCCTTCTTGGCGCGGTAGCCGAGGGTGGCCGGGTTGGTCGCCAGGCTGACCATTTGGGAAACACCGGTTAGACGGGGCCCCCGAAAAAAATCAATGGGTTTCGGGTGCGGCTGCGCCTACACCGCGGGCGGGGGGGGGGGGGGGGGGGAGGGGGGGGGGGCGGCCCCGGGGGGGGGGGGGGGGGGGGGGGGGGTCCCCTAGCCGGGGTACTCCGCGGGGTAGGGCTAACCCTTACCCCCCGCTGGGCGGGTGGCGCAGTGGGAGGCAGCACGCCGGTGGGCGCGCCGCCTCGGCACCGCCGGGGGTCGGCGTGCGGCACTGCCAGGGCAGGGCCTGCACCCGTGCCTCGTGGTTGACACCGGCCAGTCGGGTCCGGCAGCGCGTGGGCAGGGGGTACCCCCCCCCTCCCATGGAGCACACCCGGCCACGCCCAATGGGGGTCAACCCAAGGGGGCCGGTGGGTCAACCCGCGACGCCCGTAGTTGGTTGCAGGAGACTGTGCAAACGGACCCCTCGTGGCGCCGTGGGGACTCGGCGAGTTTGCGTGAGCCCGACACGCCGTGGGGACTCGGCGAGTTCGCGTGTCGGCGAGTTCGCGTGAGCCCGACACGCCGTGGGGACTCGGCGAGTTCGCGTGTTGGCGAGTTCGCGTGAGCCCGACACGCCGTGGGGACTTGGCGAGTTCGCGTGAACCCGACACGCCGTGGGGACTCGGCGAGATCGCGTGAACCCGACACGCCATGGGGACTCGGCGAGTTCGCGTGAGCCTGACACGCCGTGGGGACTTGGCGAGTTCGCGTGAACCCGACACGCCGTGGGGACTCGGCGAGTTCGCGTGAACCCGACACGCCGTGGGGACTCGGCGAGTTCGCGTGAGCCCGACACGCCGTGGGGACTTGGCGAGTTCGCGTGAACCCGACACGCCACAGGGACTCGGCGAGCTCGCGCGAGCCCGACACGCCGTGGGGACTTGGCGAGTTCGCGTGAGCCCGACACGCAATGGGGACTCGGCGAGCTCGCGTGAGTCCGACACACCGTGGGGACTCGGTGAGTTCGCGTGAACCCGACACGCCATGGGGACTCGGCAAGCTCACGCGAGCCCGACACACCGTGGGGGGGGGGGGGGCAACCCGCCGACGGCACCCCCCCCCCGCCGTCGCCACCTCCCGCGGGGCCGGAGGGTCTGGACCCCGATGAGCGACGGCACCAGCGGCGCGGGGCCGCCGGCGGTGGATGGGCGGGCCGCAGGCGGCGGGCCCCGGGGCAGCGACCGCCGCGCGGCGGCGTGCATTGCGCCACGCAAAGCCACCCAGCCCTCGCACGGTGCAGCGGCGTCGACTGCACCTTTGAGGGGTGTCGCACGCTGGCGTCGTTCGACCTGAGCGCGAGTGGCCGGTTGAGCGCCCTCGGCCGGGCGAGCTTCCGGGGGTGTGACGCGCTGTCTGCCGGGGACCTCTCCGGCTGCGGGGCCCTCGTGGCCATCGGCGAGGCCGCCTTCAGCGGCTGCTCGGCGCTCGTCACGCTCCGCCTCGCCGGCTGCGCCGCGCTCCAGGCGATCCACCGCGACGCCTTCCGGGGGTGCCGCGCGCTCGCCGCGCTCGACCTCTCGGCCTGCGTGCGACTCGAGGTCATCGGGCCGGCGGCCTTCCGCTTCTCGGCGCTGCGCACGCTCGCGCTCGCGCGCTGCACGCACCTAGCGGCGATCGGCGAGTTTGCCTTTCACGACTGCGTCGCGCTGGCGCTGGTGGACCTGTCGGGCTGCGCGCGACTCGGAGGCATCGGCCGCGCCGCCTTCCGTGGGTGTGCCTCGCTCGCCCGAGTTGACGTGTCTGGCTGCGTCCGGCTGGAGCGCATCGCGGCCGACGCCTTCCGCGGCTGTGCGGCCCTCGTCGCCATCGACCTCTCGAGCTGCGCGCGGCTCGCGGACCTCGGCCAGAGTGCCTTCCACGGGTGCGCCGCCCTGGTGCACGTCGACCTGACCAGCTGCGCGGCGCTCGCGGTCATCGGCGAGTCGGCCTTCCACGACTGCGCGGCTCTCTCGGAGCTGCGCCTCGCCGGCTGCGCCGCGCTCGGCTGCGTCCGCCGCGGCGCATTTTCGGGGTGCGGCGCGCTCGAGGGGACAGGCCCCCGGGGCCGGGCCGCCGACGCGCGATCGGGCGCGCCTGGGGTACCCCTCATCGCGTGAAGCCGAGGCGCGCGTACTCGGCCATCGCGTCCGCCCTCAGGTTGAGCGCGTCCTCGGCGGGCAGGCCGCCCAGGTTGCCGCACACGTGCCCGTGGTGGACCAAGCGCTCGGCGCCCTCCCACACCGCGCGGCAGTCCATGGCGCCGACGTCCGTCGCGCGCGGCACCGAGGACTCTGCCAGGTTGGGCGAACACAGGAGCATGCCCGACGCGTTGGCGACGCATTCCATCGTCTGCTCGGTCTCGCGCGGCGCCCCGTCCAGCGTGTAGCGGGTGCCCGGCGCGCTGGCCTGGGTGGCGACATCGACCAGCTGCATCCAGTTCGCGGCGCCGGCGGAGGCGGCCGCCGCGCACACCAGCCCGCGGTACACGCCGCCCGACTCCATCACGGGGGTGCAGTGCAGCCCGTCGGGCGGCCGGCCGGTCGCTGTCGTGGCGCAGTGCGACCGGGCCGAGGTGCGCCTGCGCGTGAGCGGCCGGTCCACGCCGACGGCGTCCCCCGCACCGCCCAGCGGGGGTTGGACCAACCCCTGGGCGCAAATGCCCGGCGGCACCGGCGCGGCCGGGCACACGTAGGTGCCCTGCACCTGCACGCACCGGCCCCCGGCGCCGCCAATCGTATCGGCCGAGGAGAGGAAGGGGGGGCCTACCACGAGCCCCTCTCCACCCCAGGCGCCGGCGTGGGTCAGCGTGGCGATGTCTGCGCGTAGACGGGCCACCGTGTCGAGGTTGTCAAGCATGGCGGCGGGGAGGGTGCTGGTATACAGCGACACAAACGAGCGCGGTGCGCCGCACCTTTTCCGACACGCCACGCCCACGACGGGCGGGTTGACCCGTCGTGGTCCCCCGACCGCCCCCCCACCCCCCGCATGGGCCGGTTGCACGTGACGTCGGGGTGCGAGGGCGTGGTGTGCGAGGGCGTGGTGTTGACCACGTGCCAGGAGTGTGGGACCGTGTCGCGGCGCGCGGCCAGGGGCGAGGCCTGCAGCCAGGGGGGCGGTAGGTGATACAAGGCGCCGTTTGCAGAAGTGTGCGCTCGAGTACAGCCAATGGGTCAGCGCATGGGCAACCCGTATACGCAACCGGCAACACGGGTTAACCCGGTCCCGCGAGGACGGGCATAGGTGCCAACCCATTCACCCACACGCGTGCGCCGTGTGTGGCGCGCAGTCGCGCGTGTCGCAAGCGCGCGCGTCGTGTGCATACGCGCCGCATGTGCACGCGCGCACGTGCGCCTGGGGGGGGGGGATACCGGGGTGTGCCCCAAAAAAAACCGTTTTACACTTCTTGCTCGGGTGCCGACCCCGAACCCTCACATGGCCACACCAGGCCGCGCGCAGCGCGCGGCGGCCGCCCATCGCGACCCACTGTTTGTCGCGACGCCGGAAGACGCGTCTCTGATAGGAAGGCTCATGGACCCAGAAGGCTCGGGCGACGACGATTGGGACATTGTGCAAGTTGCCCACGAGGATGCGACCGATGCCGCTTACGGTCAGCGCCGGAAGCGACGGCGCCGCATTCGCTCGTCCCCGGGCTCGACCCTGAACTCGAGCTCGGGGGACGGATCGCGTTGGCGCCCGCCGGCGGCGGCGCAGGAGGTGGCGGTGGCGCAGGAGGTGGCGCGGCCGGTGGCGCGGGTGGCGTTGCAAAGGGCGGCGGCGATAGAGGCGGCGCGGGAGGAGGCTCGGGTGGTGGTGGAGCAGGCGGCGGCGCGGGCGGCAGCGCAGGCGGCGACGCGGGAGGAGGCTCGGGTGGCGGCGCGGACGGCGATGCGGGAGGAGGCTCGGGTGTCGGCGCAGGCGGTGATGCGGGAGGAGGCGCAGGCGGCGGCGCGGGCGGCGGCGCGGGCGGCGGCCCAGGCGGCGGCGCAGGACCAGGTCCTTTGGGGAGAATACCGCGAGTCCGACTACGCCGACCCGGCACCGGAGACGACCGAGGCGAGTAGGGGCGATGCAGAGAAACGAGTCGTCACCCAACACACAGACTGGCTGCGCGCCCGGTGCACCTCGGACGAGCTCACCTCCCTGACCCAGGCGCAACTGGACGAGTTCCGCGGGGCATTGGTGCAGGCGATCTCGACCATCGACAGGTTCGAGACGGCGCAGGCGGTGGCCTCCGTCGCCGCATGCACTGTGTGCAAATACAACAGGGTTGACCGCGCGCTGCGCTGCGGCCATGTTTTTTGCCACGTCTGTGTCGCGAGGGTACAGGTATGCCCGTTGTGCAAGCTCGTCATCGACGTCACCGGCGTCTCTCGAATCTTCCTGTGACTCGAGTTGACCAAGCGTGGCGTTGGGTGTTTGATGGGTGGCCGAGGCGTGTTGTGGCCGAGCTGGGGGGAAAGTGTCGGGTCTGAGTTGTCCGGTGTGTGCCATGTCCATTGTGTCCCTGTACGCGTCGGGAGGGGTATCGTGCCTGAGGTGTGCGCTTCGAGGGTGGGGGGAGTCTCGTGGCTGAAGTGTCCACTTCAGGGGGGGGTGTCGTGTCCGAGGTGTCAACCCATTAACATACGCGCGTGCGCTGTGTGTGGCGCGCACTCGCGCGCGTCGCAAGTGCACGCGTCGTGTGCGTATGCTGCATGCGCGCGCACGTGCGCCCGCCTAGCCCTAACCCTAACCCTAACCCGACTCGCCCCGCGCCGGGTCGTCCGCCCGCACGGGGGCCCCCACTTGCGTGCGCCCTACCCGGTCCAGTGCCACGCCCCCCGCCCGCCGCGCGCGCTGGCTGGGCGCACCGTCCACACGCGCCTGCCGCGCTCGCCCTGCGCCTCCAGGGGGTGCCCCTGCCGCGCGTCCCTCCCGTGCCCGGCGCTCGCCCTACGCCTCCACGGGGTGCCCCCGCCGCGCGTCCCTCCCGCGCCCCGCATTCGCCTGCGCGCCGAACCCCCATTACTCCTCGAAGTGTCGCACAGTCGACCGGTTGTCCGGCAAGTTCAGGAAGCGCCGGATTTCACTGCCCGTCCGCGGGCCCCTCACCTGGTGGGCATTCCTGGCGCCCAGAGTGAGGTAGACGTGCACCCGTTTCCCATAGTAGGAGACGACGCGCACCTTGAATTCGCCCTCAATCGCCGATACGCGGTCAATCTTGACGCACTGGCGGGCCGCTTCGGCTTTCGCGAGCTTCCGGAGGCGGCAGACGGCCGCAAACACCCGAAGTGCAAGGGCGCGGCTCTCGTCGGTCGGGTTCACGTGGAAGGCCTCTGGGCCCTGGCACACTGGGGTACCCCTAACTGACTCGGCGAGCTCCCTCGCGTTGGCGACGCCCCCCCCGGTGGACTCGGCGGCGGGGGCCGGGTCCACCGCGCGGCCTTCGGCGGGATGGGGGGCGGTGGGTATGCTCATCTCGACGGCGCCCTCGACGGCGCCCTCGGCTCCCTCGACGGCTCCCTCGACGGCGGCCTCGGCGGCGCCCTCGGCGGCGCCCTCGACGGTCTCAGGGGCGCCGCGCCGGTTCCACTGAGCACAGTCCGCCTTGCACTCCGCGACGTTCTCCATCGACCCCGTCACTGAATTTTGAGTAGGTCGGCGGTTAAAACCCCCACAAATCTTGCAACCCCCCGCTGTGTCCGCGCCCAACCCGGCCGAGCAGGCGCCCTGGCCAGGTACCGCCGCCCAGCCCATGGACCTCGAGCTCCCAGACCTCCCCGCGCACCTCGCCGCGCCGCGCGCCTCCAAGAAGATGCGGCGACGCGCCAACCCGATTCGACCGGTTGGCTCGCGCGACCAACCGCCTCACCACTGCGTTTGACCAGTCCTACTCGACCAACGTCGTCGCCGCGGCCCTCAAGGCTGCCCTCGCGGCGCTGGCCTCGACCCAAGCGGGAGCGGCCAACGACAGGCCGCGCCACTGAGCCGCGGCCGGCGCCCGCCGCCGCCTCGCCGCGCTGCAGGGCGCACGCGTGCTCGCCATCCAGGCCAGGCGCAACGACCTCGTCCTCGCGACCCATGCCGCTCATGTGCGAGCGCTCGAGGCCAAGTGTGACCAGCGCGGCTTCGACCTGCCGCTAGCCGACGCGTCGGTGCGCGTCCCGATCCTGCTCCAGCAGGTGCAGCTGGCCATCGAAACGAGCTCGGGCGCGTTCACCGGCGCAGTGCGCGTCCGCGTACTAGAAGGCATCTCCCAGCTGACGCCGCTCATGGACGCGCCCCTCCCAGCCACCTGCCCCATCTGCCTCACCGCTAGGGTGGACCGGGTGATCCTCTCCTGCGGCCACACCATTTGCTCAACCTGCCTCGCCAGTGTGACCAGCTGCCACGTGTGCAAGGGGCTCTGCGCGAACACCATGAGGATCTTCTTGTCCTAGAACCATGCCCTCCGGGGCGCCACCAGCACAGCGTCTGGATGCGGGCGGTTTGAAAGGGGGGGGGGCGGCCGGCTATCCTGCCCCACCCCGCCA
>Ga0105053_10006300_pt1 | contig 16421 bp, 7 predicted proteins | sample BON01_FD_78093 | JGI IMG/M metagenome (GOLD analysis project Ga0105053, IMG submission 78093) | Freshwater microbial communities from Lake Bonney liftoff mats and glacier meltwater in Antarctica - BON-01 | ecosystem: Environmental > Aquatic > Freshwater > Ice > Glacier meltwater | place: Lake...
AGGCGCTGCATTTTGAGTGCTATTTGCCAAACTACCTGACAGGCATTTTGGGCGCTGCTTTCAGCTACCGTGCTACCCGGAAATGGCATAAGTTAACAGGAGTTGCTACCGATGCATCGCTTTGGCACTGCATGCACCAGGATTCTGCTTATTGGCCTGCAAACAATAAAACGGGGGTAGTAATGACCATCCATGACCTCAATTTTATGGAGCGTGCCGATTACACCAACTGGAGAAAAGGCCAGAAAAAGCAGCAATTGCAACGCAAAGTCAACCGCTGCCAAGGCTTGGTGTACATCTCGGAATTTGTCAAAAATACCGTGCACCAGAACTTTAAACTACCAGCGGGCATACAAGAAAAAACAATCCTAAACGGTGTTTCTGTTGAAATGCCACTGGAAACTAGTAATGAAACGACAAGCATACCCTTTCTCTTTTCAATAGGCTTGCACCCCAAGAAAAATTACGCAGCGGCACTGCCTATTTTAAAGTCAAATCCTGATTATCAATGGGTTATTACGGGTGCAGACAGCAATGGATATCAACTAGAATTAGAAAAAGCAGCAACAGCTCTGGGTGTAAAAGACCAATTGTTGTTCAGTGGGGTAGTGACGGAGGATGAGAAATGGCGGCTGTACCAAAATTGTACGGCCCTTATTTTTCCCTCGCTGTCGGAAGGGTTTGGATTGCCGGTACTAGAGGCCATGGCGTTTGGAAAACCCGTTTTCCTTTCCAACCGCACCAGCCTCCCGGAAATTGGCGGCAAAGAAGCTTACTACTTTAACAACTTCGAACCCGAACACATCCAGCAAGTATTTTCCGAAGGAATGAAAAACATAAAAACCGACCCTGAAAAACCAAAACGCCTAAAAGACCACGCCTCAAAATTCAACTGGCAAAACGCCGCAAAAGACTACCTCCAATTTTACCAACAAATACTAAACCAACAACAACACTACTAAACAAAACATCCCTAAAACACATCACTCATCACTCATCACTCATCACTCATCACTCATCTCTCATCACTTAAAAAAATGAATTTCGCGTCCATCCATAAAATCTACTTCATCGGCATTGGCGGCATCGGCATGTCGGCCTTAGCCCGTTACTTCCGCCTGCATGGCGCGGAGGTACACGGCTACGACCGTACCGAAACCGATCTAACCCGCGCCCTTGTAGCAGAAGGGATGCAAGTACATTACGAGGATGATGTAAAGTTTATTCCCGAAGGCATTGATTTAGTGGTGTTTACGCCAGCGGTGCCAAAAGAGCACAGCGAGTTATGCTGGTTTATGGACAATGGTTATCCTGTAAAAAAACGTGCCGAAGTGCTGGGCATTATCAGCCAGGCCAAGCGTTGTATTGCCATTGCGGGCACCCATGGAAAAACCACCACCAGCACCATGGCCACCCACCTGCTCCGCGCTTGTGGTGTGGATGCGACAGCATTCGTCGGGGGTATCTCCGGCAATTTGGCCAGCAATTTTGTAGAAGGCAAAAGCGACTGGGTGGTGGTGGAAGCTGATGAATACGACCGATCTTTCCTGCACCTGCACCCGGAAATTGCCGTCATCAATTCTGTGGATGCCGATCACTTGGACATATATGGCACAGCAGCGGAAGTGTTGGCTACTTACAAGCAGTTTGCCGAACAGGTGAAGCCAGGCGGCCAGCTACTACTCGAACAAAGTATTGATTTTCAGTTGCCAAGCAGCAAGACATTCGGCATCGAAACGGGCAATTATGCAGCAAAAAACATCCGTATGGAAAACGGCTACACCGTATTCGATCTCGACATTCAGGATGGAAACAACATTCTGCAACAGTTTAAGGGTTTGCAACTGCCATACCCTGGCTTGCACAACGTGAAAAATGCTACAGCTGCCATCGCTGTCACCTTGTTGGCAGGAGGTGATGCCAGCAAAATCCCGGCAGCATTGGCCAATTTCAAAGGGGTAAAACGCCGCTTCGAAACCATCGCTAAAACAGAAACCACAGTGTATGTGGACGATTACGCCCATCACCCCGCAGAGCTCGAAGCTGCAATAAGTGCTGCCCGAATGATGTACCCAAACCGAAAAATCACCGGCATTTTTCAGCCTCACTTGTTCACCCGCACCCGCGATTTCGCCAACGATTTCGCCACTGCTCTGGACAAACTCGACGAATGCATTCTCCTGCCCATCTACCCGGCCCGCGAGCAGCCGATAGAAGGTATTACATCAGAAATGCTGCTCCAAAAAATGACCTCAACAAACAAACAACTCGTCCAAAAAAACGACCTAATCATCTACCTCAAAAGCAAAAACAAAAATAACAACAACAACAACAACCTCGACATCCTCATCACCCTGGGCGCCGGCGACATCGACACCCTCATCACCCCCATCAAAGAACTCATCACGCATAATAACCCATAACGCATAACTCATCACTCATAACTCATAACTCATAACTCATAACTCATAACTCAAAAAAAATGTATACCAACCTCCGCTACGACCGAATACTATGGGTAGGATTCCTACTGGTAATCGGCTTGTTGCTCTACTCGGCGATCGGGCGGAAGCGGAACAGTTTTGCCGAAGGTGTAGCGGTGGAGGTGATAGCCTTGAAAAGTGGCGATAAATTGATCAGCGAACGGGATGTTCGGCAGGCATTATTGCGCTCTTTTGGCAATACGCTGGAAGGTACGGAGCTGGCCAATTTGGAAGTAGAGCGCATGGAGCGGGTGTTGGAAGAGGATCCATTCGTGTTGGATGCAGAAGCATACATCGATCAGCACAATGTTTTCCACGTGAAAATCCAGCAGCGGGAGCCAGTATTGCGGGTGCTCGACAACAACGGCGGCAATTATTACCTGGACAAAGACGGTATAAAGATGCCGCCTTCACCCAATTTCGCCGCTCGGGTTATGGTGGCTACCGGAAACGTGGCACCGTACATGGTGGATTTTAAAAAGCATAAAAAACGCAGTACCCTCAAAGACCTCTTTAGCCTGACAGAAACCCTTATGGCCGATGAGTTTTTAGCGGGATTCATCCAGCAAATTCACATCAGCAACACAGGAGAATTTACCCTGATCCCCCTTATTGGCGATCAAAAAATAATCCTGGGTTCTACCAGAAAAGTGGACGACAAGTTGCGGCGGCTCAAGATATTTTACCAGCAAGGGATGCCGTACACCGGGTGGAGAAGCTATGAAACCATTAATTTAGCCTTCAGTGGACAAGTGGTTTGCAAACGCTAAGGATTCACATAAATGATTAAAGAACAAATTTTTATGAAACATATTTTCGCACTTATTACAGTCTTTACCCTGCCTGCCCTACTATTGGCACAGGCGAAACAAGCGACCTTGTTAGGCCGTTGGGACGACCCCAGCATTGTGGGCTCAATCGCTTACAACAACCGCTACAACGAGGTTTGGAGCGTTGCCGTGAACGGACATGAATACGCCATCATTGGCTCCACCAAAGGCACCCATTTTATAGATGTGACCAACCCGACCCAGCCCTTTGAAGCAGATTATATTCCGGGCAAAGCCCAGGGGCCAAACATCATTCACCGCGATTATAAAACCTACAAAAACTACATATACGGTGTTTGTGACGAAGGAAACAGCAGCCTGCAAATCATGGACGTATCCACACTGCCAGATTCTGTCCGGCTGGTCTCCAATTCAAGCGCCATCATCGTCACAACCCACAATATTTTTATCGACACCAGCAGGGCAATGCTGTATTCACTGGTATTTGGCTCAAACCAATACGGTTATGGTGGTATGGCTGTATTAAGCCTTGCCAATCCTGAACAGCCCACCTTTATCAAAAAATTCAGCAACATTGGCGGCTTTTCATTTGGCCATATCCATGATGCTTTCGTCCGCAACGATACTGCCTACTTAAACGCTGGTACCAATGGATTTGCCGTGGCAGATTTCAGCGACCCCAGCCAGCCAAAGTTGCTGGGCACCCTGACATCTTATCCCGGAAAAGGTTATAACCACTCCGGCTGGCTTACAACAGACGGCCAACATTATTATATGGCAGATGAAACACATGGCTCGCCCATAAAAGCATTGGATGTTCAAAATTTGGATGATATCCAGGTGCTGGGAACCTTCAATGCCGAAGCTTCGCCGACCCAAATACCACACAATGCAATGATCGCGTGTAATTATTTATACGTCTCGTATTACTACAATGGGCTACAGGTATTCGACATCAGCGATCCGCTCAATGTGCAACGGGTACTGTACTACGATACTTGCATTTTGCCCGACAATACCAGCTACGAAGGCGCTTGGGGCGTGAATCCCTGGCTCCCTTCAGGCAATATCCTGATTTCTGATATGCAGAACGGTTTGTTCATTTTTGAGGGAATTGGGGACAATTGCAATGCGCCGGTTTCCAAAACGAACAACATTTTAAAACAAAAACTGCCCTTGCAAATCAGCCCGCAACCAGCCAGCGAAAAATTGGTTTTGCAACTTTCAGCGGATACGGATATCACCAACGCATTCGCGGTGCTGATGGATGCAAACATGCGGCAGGTGTTAATTCAAAATATTGACAATCAAGATTTTGAATTAAAACTGCCGGCTTCTATCACCAACGGAATTTATTTCCTGCGCGTTCAAACAATGGAGGGTGTTGCAATAAAAAAAGTGTTGGTGCAGCGTTGATTCAGGGAATCAAATGCTATAAATGCTTGTTCAATTTGGAAAAATAAAAACAAATTGAATGAAAAGTAAAAACAAATAGTTTAAAGATAATACTTTTGTCGCGGGAAAGAGTTTCGGGCCGCCTCGAAAGATTCAACACAAATCGAAGCTCACCACTTAAACAGTTACATTATGTCGGATTTGATCCCACAACCCCATGATGTTGTCGTTGCGCTGGACATTGGAACTACGAAAGTATGTTGCCTGGCCGGTCGTAAAAACACACACGGGAAACTCGAAATCATCGGAATCGGCAAAGTCGAAAGCGCGGGAGTGCTTCGCGGCGTTGTTTCCAACATTGAAAAAACCGTCGGCGCCATCCGGGAGGCCGTGGAAAACTGCGAGCGCAAAGCTGGCATGAAATTCCACTCCGTTCACGTTGGTATTGCAGGCCAACACATTAAAAGCCTGCAACACCGGGGCATCCTCACCCGTGAAAGCGATCACACGGAAATCGCCAACCGCGATATTGACCGCATCGTGAACGATATGTTCAAACTGGTGCTTCCGCCGGGAGACAAGATTTTACACGTCTTCCCCCAGGAATTCACCGTCGACTCCGAGCAAGGCATCACCGACCCGGTCGGTATGTGTGGCGTGCGCCTGGAGGCCAATTTCCACATCATCACCGGCCAGATCACAGCGGTCAACAACATCTACCGCTGTATCGAAAAAGCCGGATTGAAAGTGGCCGACCTCACCCTCGAGCCAATCGCCAGCGCCGACGCGACCCTCAGTGATGAGGAGAAGCAAGCCGGCGTAGCGCTCGTCGACATTGGTGGCGGCACCACCGACATCACCATTTTCCACGAAGGCATCATCCGGCACACCGCTGTGATTCCTTTCGGGGGCAACGTCATCACCGCCGACATCAAAGAAGGCTGTACCGTGATGCAACCCCAGGCAGAAAAGCTCAAAGTAAAATTTGGCTCTGCCCTGGCCAATGAGGTGTTCGACAACCGCATCATCACCATCCCTGGCCTCAAAGGCCGCGAGCACAAGGAGATCAGCGAGAAAAACCTCGCCCGCATCATCCAGGCCCGCATGGAGGAAGTGCTCGATTATGTGCTGTGGGAAATTCGCCGCAGCGGCTACGAGCGCAAACTCATCGGCGGCATTGTCCTCACCGGTGGCGGCTCGCTGCTGGCGCATATCGACAAGCTCACAGAGCTACACTCCGGTATGTCCTGCCGCATAGGCATCCCCGTGGAGAGCCTCGCCCACGGCTATCACGAATCCGTGAGCAGCCCCATCTTCAGTACCGGCATCGGACTGTTGTTGCGCGGACTACAGGAGCTCCAGCCGGAGCAGGAACAAACAAAAGAAGAACAAAAAATCAAGGAAGGAAAGCAAGAGCCATCCAATGTTTCCGAAGAAAAAGAGCCTTCATGGTTCGACAATGTCTTCAAAAAAACAAAGGAATGGTTCGAAGCAGAACCGGACATGGACTTTAATAAAAAATGAGCTTTTTGAGTTATGAGTTATTAGTTATGAGTTATTTGGCGTTTGTGGCAACCATAAAAAACGAATGACCCATAATCATAAATTCAAAATTCATAACTCATTCCATATAACTCATAACTAATAACTCATAACTAAAACAACGTTATTATGCTTTTTGACTTGCCAAAAGATGAGCCGAGCATCATAAAAATCATCGGCGTAGGCGGCGGCGGTTCAAATGCCGTTACCCATATGTACAAACAAGGCATCGTCGGCGTGGATTACGCCATTTGCAATACAGATGCTCAAGCCATGCACCTCAGCCCGGTGCCCAATAAAATTTCGCTTGGCCAAATCCTTACGGAAGGCCGCGGCGCAGGCAGCAAACCCAGCGTGGGCAAACAAGCCTGTGTGGAAAGCCTGGAAGAGATTACCCGTTTCCTCGACGATGGCACCAAGATGGTGTTCATCACGGCGGGAATGGGTGGTGGTACCGGAACGGGTGCAGCACCTATTATCGCCAAAGCTTCACAGGAGCTGGGTATCCTGACCGTGGGCATCGTAACCCTTCCGTTCACTTTTGAAGGTAAAACCCGCGTCGGAAACGGCATGGAAGGTTTGGAAGAGTTGCGCAAAAACGTAGATTGTCTGGTCATTATCTCCAACGATAAACTCCGCGACATCTTCGGCAACCTGTCCATTTCGCAAGCCTTTGCTGAGGCGGACAATATATTGTGTACTGCTGCCAAAGGTATCGCCGAAATCATCACGGTGCCGGGTTACGTCAACGTCGACTTTGAAGACGTGAACACCACCATGCGTGGTTCCGGTGTGGCCATCATGGGCACCTCGGCCCTGGAAGGAGAGAATCGCGCCTTCCGCGCTGCCGACGAAGCCCTGCGCTCGCCGCTGCTTGAAGACAACGACATCTACGGTGCCAAAAACATCCTGGTAAACATCACTTCCGGGGTGAAAGAAGCCACGATGGATGAAATCTTCGAAATCACACAGTTTGTACAGGAGAAAGCCGGCGAAAACGCCAACCTCATCTGGGGTAACTGCTTCGACGAGCGGCTGGGTGAAAAACTCGCCGTGACCATCATCGCCACAGGCTTTGAGGTCAGCGAGAAGGGTAAAGCTACCATTTCCGGCCAGCGCCAAGCCAATCCTGCAACGGATCGCCAAGTTGTGCACCTCGACGAGGACGACCATATTGGAAAAAAGCTCAAGCCTTCTCTCTTTACAGTTACGTCTGATGAGCCGTATGCCCCGGTAGACGAGAAGGCAGCCAGCGCACTCGAGTTCGAGTTCGACAACATCCGGGAATCAGTGGATAAGATCCGCCGCACAACACCCGTCAACTCCGACCCCTACTTGCGTGGGCATGAGGAAGATGAAATCACCCCGGAGGAGCGCCGCAAGCGCATCGAAGACGCACAACGTCGCCGCCAGGAAGCGCTCAACCGACCAATCAATGTGGTGAAACTCAACTCACCCCAGACGATCATCGATTTGGAAAGCCAACCGGCCTACCTCCGCAAAAGCATCAACCTGGAAGACGTACCGGACGCTGAGAAGCCCGCAATGTCTAACTGGACGATTTCACTCGAAGAAGAAGGCGAGATCCGTGTGGGCGGCAACTCGTTCTTGCATGACAATGTAGACTAAAAAAGGGGTTTCAGGTTTCAAGGTTTCAGGTTTCAGGTTAAGGGTTCATTCGCTTGGCTTAAGTTAATAGCAGAAGCCAAACAAACGAACCCTTAACCTGAAACCTGAAACCTCTGAAACCTGAAACCTTGACAAGAATATTTCTGCTAAGTGGTAGCGGCCTCGGTGTGTGGGACATCGGGCCGCTTTTTTATATGCCCTTTTGAAAAATGGGTTTCAGGTTTCAGGGTTTCAGGTTTCAAGGTTTCAAGGTTTCAGGTTAAGGGTTCTCGCTTGGCTTATGCTATTAACTTAAGCCAAGCGAATGAACCCTTAACCTGAAACCTTGAAACCATGAAACCTGAAACCTTTTTTGGGCACAATGATTGCCGCATAAAATACAGTATTAAACGTTCTTTTTGAGTCCATTTATTAATGCCTTTTTAATATTTTAATTTACTTTCGCCCTCGAAAGCTATAAATTTAATTGGAAATTAAGAACTTTACGAAATAGCCCGTGGTATCTTTGCTGGGTAATTCACTTTAATCCTCTTTGCTCATGAAAGGTGATCCTTACCGCTCCCAGTTTTCTGCTGGTTGAGATATTGCGCTCCTTGCATTTATTTTTTTTCCAATTCCCAGTTCCGAGCTGTTGCCATCGAACCGTTTTCAGGTTTTCGAAGGCCTTCTTTATGTGATCAATCCACTTTTCGCCTGGAGCAATTCAGGATGTTTTGAATTAATACTGTTAAATTTTTTCTCATGAAAAAAATGCGTCTACAATTTTCCAAGTCTTCCCGTTTCTTTGCGCTGGTCGCTTTTATGACTATTTCCATGCTGACTCTTGGAGCAACTGTGGTTTCGGCCCAAGCCGATCCAAACATGGCACCCGATCTTCCCCTTGCTGAGGTAGAGGGTGCACCAACCAACTGGAAAGCGCTTCCTGATTATACCGCAGTTGTTGCCACAGAACGGGCAAACACTGCCATTGTGCTGATCAATCCGAATACGAAGGAGCCTAACACCTCCTTATACAACGGCTACGACCGGATGCTTTCATACATGCAGGCCGATTTGGCTGCCGGTGTTCCAGTGGAGGAAATCGCCATTAAAAACTTTAACAAGGTCGTTCAGGAAACCCCTGGTGATCCCACATTGGTGAACATGCAATCTGCGGCATTTGTCGCTTTGTATGACGCTTTAGTGGTTATGCTGCACCAATAACGCTTCATTTCAGGCAGCAACCTCCTGGATTTCCTGTGCTGTTGGCGCCAAGTGAATGCTAAATACATTTTCAAATTCAGTTTTTTCTCTTGTAATATAATCACTCATGAAAAAATATTCTACCCTGTTTAATGGTCGCCCATTTTTGACTTTGGGCGTTATGGTACTTTTCTGCCTGACGCAATTAGTCAGCATCCAGGCGCAAACGACCTTGATCAGCCCTACCGGTGACGGCGGGTTTGAAAACGGTGGCACCTTTGCTGCCAACGGCTGGACAGTCGTGAACGGCGCTACCAACCAATTCTTTGTTGGTACCGTAGGCATTCCTTCTTTAGGTACCAATTCTGCATACGTCTCGAATGACCCCGGTGGCCTTACGTACAATTACGACGGCGCTGCTTCCTCAACGGTACACTTTTACCGGGACATAACGTTTCCCGCAGGTTTGACCAATATTGTCTTGACCTTCAAATGGAAAGCAGTGGCTGAAGCAAGTTTTGACTATGTAACGGTCTACAGCATGTCAACTTCTCTTACCCCGACCGTTAATACCCCGGCAGGAGCATTTCAAAGCTGGTTGCAAATACCGGTAGCTTATCCGGGTGCAACCGTCCTTTGTACCCCTCCCAACCTGAACGTTCAGGCGACCTATCAAACCCAAACCATTTGCTTGCCAGCCTCTTATGCAGGAACAACCCAACGGCTGGTATTTATGTGGTCGAATGATAGTTCCGTAGGCAACCAACCTCCCGGCTCTATTGACGAAATATCCCTGATAGCGAGCACGCCTCCTGTGGTGCCAACCAACTCGCCCACAGCCTTGGTACTGACACCAATCTCCATCACCCAGATCAACGGCTCATTTACCGCTGCCGGTGGAGTTCCTGATGCTTACCTCACGGTTAGATACCCTGCTGGTTCATTACCAACCAACCCTTCAAACGGAACAACTTATGCCCCGGGCGCTAACCTGGGTCTTGGCAGAGTGGTCTCCGCAAGTGCAGCTACCACCTTTAATGCCACGGGACTTACCCCAGGCACCACCTACGATTTTTATGTATATTCCTATAATAGTGCACCTTGTAATGGTGGCCCCTTTTACAGAACAACACTCCCCTTGTTTGGAACGGCATCCACGCTTTCCTGCACAGGCCTTGCCGGTGGAACCTATTCCGTAGGGCCGACCGGAACTTATGCCTCTTTAACGGCGGTGAATGCGGCACTTTCTTTTGGCACCACAGGCGCGACCATTTTTCAACTACAGACAACCTATAACAGCGCCGTCGAAACCTTCCCGATAACGTTTACTGGAACGCCTTGTCCAATTATAGGCGGCATCACCATCCGCCCGGTTGCTGGCGCAGTAGGTCTTTCCATCACCAGCGCCAATGCGACTGGAACGATGCTGTTTGATGGCGGAAGTAATATCACCATCGACGGGCGCGCAGGCGGCGTAGGGCCATCCCAGCTGACCATCAGCAATACCGCCCTCACGGGTTACGCCATTCAGTTTATCAACAGCGCGCGCTTCAACACCATTAGATTCTGTACGGTTGCCGGTGTGAATACCGGTACCGCCAGCGGTGTGATCGTTTTCAGCACCGCTACCGGCTTGCCTACCGGCAACAGCAACAATACCATTGACAACTGCGATATTCGCGACGGCGCTACCACCCCGAACAATCTGATCTTTGGTTCCGGTAATACCATCGATTATGCTTCGGGTAACAACAACAACACGGTCTCAAATTCTACGCTGCACGATTGGTTCAATGGTACAGCTACTGTTTTAAGTGCAGGCATCAATATTGTCGCGGGCGCTTCAGACTGGACCATAACAGGCAATAGTTTTTACCAAACGGTTCCGCGCACGTTTACCATGATAACGGCAACCGACCAGGGCGCCATTTTTGTCACCTCGGCAACTTTTGGTGCTAATTTTACCATCTCCAACAATTTCATTGGCGGCTCTGCCCCATTGTGTGGCGGTGCCCCATGGACTTATACTGGCGGTGCTACTGGCACGCCTACAGCTCGTATGATCCGCTTAACGGCTGCGGTCGGAGCGTTTTCGAACATCACGGGCAATACGCTTACCAATATTGCCATCACCACCTCCTCAACGAATAATCTTGGTGGCCTTATTTTGCATCAAAGTGGCAATGTAAACATCACGAACAACACATTGGGCTCGCAAACGGCAACTGGAGCGGTAACCTTTACCTTGGCCAGTGCCACTGTTGGTACTTTCTATTTACCCATCGGATTCGGCTTGGGCGCGGTGCCATGCTTGGCGAATGTGACCAATAACAACATAGGAGGCATTACCGCTTCCACAAGCAGCACCGGTTCGGTGAGCTTGAGGGCAATTTACACCCAAGCAGTCGCGTTGAGCAGAATCAGTATCAGCAATAATTTGATTGGCGGAACAGTTGCCAACAGCATCCAGCAACTGTCGAACAATATTTTGCACGGTATGCTGGTTCTGAATCCAACAGTCGATGGCATTTTTTCCAACAACACGGTTCGGAACCTCACGATCAACAACGTGGGTGTAACGGGCTCTTTGGTGGGTGTCAACATCCAGGCCAGCGGCGGCAGGCACACGGTTAACAACAACACCATTTTTAACCTGACCAGCAACAGCACCAACATTCAAATAAACAATGCGGCTTCCGTAGTGGGTCTTTCCATGACAGGCTTCGCGGTTGGCGGTAGCACCATCTCCGGCAACAACATTTACAGCTTGTCAAACTCCAATACGACTGTTGCAGGCTGGATCAATGGTATGTTTTTCGCCACAGGCCTTATCCCGCAACCGAACACCTCCATTTCCAGAAACCTTGTGCACAGCATCAACCTGGCATCGGCAATCTCCGGCGCAGGCATGACAGGCTTATTACTGCCCAATACCGGGAATGCCATCGTATCCAACAATATGGTGCGACTTGGCATTGACGACACCGGCGCATCTATTCCCACCGCCCTGCAGATCAACGGGATTTATAAACTTTCCACTGGCAGCATGGGTATTTATTTTAATACTGTGTACGTCGGCGGAACTGGTGTGGTGAGCGGTACGGCCAACAGTTATGCTTTCAGGAGAGGCGCTACGCCGCTAATAGGTGTTGATACGATGATGAACAACATCTTCTACAACGCCCGCTCCAACGCAAGCGGAACCGGTAAACATTACTCCGTCTTCCACAGTGCCAGTAACCTCCTGCTGGAGAACAACAATATCCTTCTGGCAGATGGCGTCGGCGGCGTTCTGGGACTACTCGTTGCAACCGATCAACCAACGCTTCCTGCCTGGCAGGTTGCCGCAAATCAGGATTGGAACTCTATTGCCTCCGATCCGAAACTCATCAACCCGACCGGCAACATAGCAACGGTGGATTTGCACATTCAGCCTGCTTCGGCGACTCCGGTGGAAGGAGCGGGTTACAATATTCCCCTGATAACGCTTGATTACGACCTGCAAACGCGGTCTACTTTATCACCGGTGGACATCGGCGCAGATGCCGGCAACTTCCTCCTGGCTGATCTCGCAGCACCCGCGATCTATTTTACCCCTGTGCTCAATACCTGCAGCACTGGCGACCGTACTTTGTTGGGTGTCAACATCACAGACGCCACGGGGCTTCCGCTTCCATTGGCCACCAGCACCCTGCGCCCAAGGATTTATTACCGGAAAAATGCAGGCCCTTATTTCTCCCAGCCTGGAACTTTTGTTGCTGGCGGCGCTACGAATTCTACCTGGAACTTCACCATCGTCGCAGCAGACATGGGTGGGTTGATAGCAACTGACGTGGTTTCTTACTACATTATTGCACAGGACGCCGTGGCCATCCCGAACATCGGCTCGAATCCCGCTGGCGTAATCGCGACTGATGTGAACACGGTTACCACCGCACCGGTGACACCGAACACTTATACAATACTTGGAACTTCCCTGGCTGGTACCTATACCGTTGGTGTGGGTGGTGCCTTTACCACCCTAACCGCAGCAGTTGCCGCCTATAACACCGCTTGCCTCGGTGGCGCTGTGCTGTTCTCCTTGACAGACGCGACCTACCCGAGCGAAACGTTCCCGATCACCATTAATATCAATGCTTTCGCCAGCTCAGTCAACACACTGACCATCAAACCGGCCCCTGGCGTTACGGCTTCTATTTCTGGTACGCCTGCCTTGGCACCTTTAGCCTTGATCGTGCTGAACGGCGCGGATTGGGTGACCATTGACGGCAGCAACGGTGCCGTTCCGAACACAATTTGCCCGCCTTCTACAGCAAGCCGCAATCTTACTTTGACGAACTTAAGCACCAGCACTGTAAGCGCGGTTGTTTGGTTGCAAAGCACCATTGCGCCTGGACTTGACGGTGCCAGAAACAATACCATCCGGAATATCAACCTCGTGGGTAACCTGAATACGCAAACCCTTCTTGGTGTTGGTAGCGGTTCAGCAACGACGGGCATCTCCATCGCCAGCCTTGGCGTTGGTAACAACAACAACAGATTTATCAACAACAATATCAGTAAAACGACATACGGGATTTATTCTCAGGGCTTCGCTCTGGCAAGTAAAAACACCGGCAACATTGTCAGTCAAAACCAGATCAACACCCTTGCTCCCGACAACGTAAGAACCGGCGGTATCTTTGTAGGCTTTGAGGATGGCATCCAGGTCAACGGCAACAATATTTCCGGAATGACCATGACCAGCTCTCCCGATGCTTTTGGCATCGCGCTCGGTATGAATAACATAGCGACAACCGTATTTACCGGAAACGAAGTCACCAACGCTACTTGTAGTTTCAACCAAATCGGAACCGTTATCAACACGGGTACTTTCGCCGCCGCAGGTATTACGCTTGCCAATGCCCTGACTGGTACCAATACCATTTCGAACAACATGATCAGCGGCGTGTTCTCCAACGGTACAGGCGCAGACTTTGGCTCCGGCATTTTTGCTGGAGGAGGACCCGGATCTACCACCCGGATTTATTACAACTCCATTTCAATGAGCAGGTCAGATATTCTGACGGGTACCTCTCCGACCTATGCTTTGGCGATTGGTGGCATACAACCCATTGTTGATGTGCGCAATAACATCCTTTCCGCTACCGGCAACAACGGTACAGGTGTCAACGTCGCCTATGGTTTGGCTTACACCGGTATAACGGGCAATTACCAAAACCTCACCTCCAACTTCAATAACCTGTTTGTGAGCGGTACCAATGCTAGAATCGGTGTTACAGGCAGCTTAGCATCTACCTCAGGTGTTCCAACTGCCCCAGGCACCTACAGGCTGACGCTGTCAGATTGGCAAATGGAAACCGGCCGCGATTTGAATTCATTCTCCGTCGCGCCCAACTTTGTTTCCGGCACCGACCTGCACCTTGTCACAACATCAAATCAGTGCCTTGACGGCGGCGGCACACCGATTCCGGGCATTACCACCGACATCGATTGCCAAACCCGCAACGCTTCCATCCCCGACATCGGCGCCGACGAGTTCACCAACGCTGCCTTGACCCTGACGGTTACAGAAACCTCCGGCTTGGTTAACAACGACGGCATCATTTGCTCTGGTTCAACAGCCACCATCACCGCAACAGGTGGTGGCACGTACCTCTGGAGCACCGGCGCAACGACTGCGGCCATTTCGCCAGCACCAGCGGTGACGACCACTTACACAGTAACGGTAACCAACGGCGGTTGCCCGGATGTCATGACGACCACTATCACCGTCATCGCTTCTCCAACCCTAACACCGACTTTGACACAACCAACAACTTGTGTTTCAACAGATGGCGCTATTACCCTTACCGTTACACCATCAGGTACCTACACCTTCAACTGGGCAGACATCCCCGGCACCAACGACCCGCAAAACCGCACAGCTTTGATTGTCGGCACCTACAATGTGACGGTGACCAATCCAGCAACTGGATGTACCGTTTCAGCTTCTTATATCCTGACAGGCCCTGGTGGTTGTGATGTTTGCCCAACCATTCCGAACCTCACTTCCAATCCAAACCCGGTTTGTGCCACGCGGAACTTTACCCTGACGTCAAATAACCTGACCAACATGGGTAATACTTATGGAATCATTTTTAAACACTACGCAGCGCCAACAGCAACACCATACATAGGTGGTGCTGTAATCGCAACGATTCCGAATGCTGGCTTGACAGGTGCTGGAACCACGGCTTCAACTGTCTCATCGTTCCTAGCTACTGGCTCCTATTTTATCTATGCGATCCTGACGCCAACCCCGACGGATCCACAATGCCGCCCTTCTGCTACCACAACACTGGTGGTAAATGCACTGCCAACGCCAGCAACTACGGTTGCTGAAACTTCTGGTACCACCAACAATGACGGCACTATCTGTGTTGGCGCTGCTGCTACCATCACCGCATCAGGCGGTACTGGTTATAGCTGGAGCACTGGCGCTTCAACTGCTGCTATTATTGTTAGCCCTGCTGTAACGACCACGTATACAGTGACGGTTTCCAATGCCAGTGGATGTACTGCTACTATTACGCGCACCATTACCGTAAACCCATTGCCACTTGTCTTTACGATGACAGGCGGCGGCGCTTATTGCGCAGGTGGACTGGGTATCAACGTCGGTCTGAGCGGTTCAGAGGTAGGCGTTAACTATCAGTTGTTATTCAATGGCGTGCCATCGGGCGCTCCAGTTCAAGGAAATGGCGGTGCAATAGTATTTGGACTCCAAACTGTTGTTGGCAACTACACCGCTACTGCAATCAACCCAACAACAGGCTGCGGCATTGCCATGACTGGTACCGTTGCTGTATCTACCTTCAACTGCTCGGTTTCGATCAGCGACCCTTGCGTTTGCAAGAACAACGCAACGAATTTGATTAATGGCCAGTTTGATGAGACCATCAAAATAAATGCACCAGGCACACAAATATGGACCGTGGTAAGTGCTACTGGTCTTTTTAGGGCTACCAGCTTGGCACCGCCAAATAACCCGATTCCAATTACAAACGGTTTTGTGCTGACGAATTTGGGCGCAGCGATGAACATGTTCGAGCTCAAAGGCATCCACGTAGATGCATTGGGCTATAGCGTGACAGTGACCAACAACGCAGGCACTATCCTGTCGATCAGCAACTCCTGCAGCTACCCGAACCCGTCCATCACGACAGATTTGAGTCCGCTGTTCTGCTTGTTTTCTGCGCCTATTACCTTAGTGGGCAACCCTGGCGATGCGAACATTGTGAGCCAATCCTTCACCGTGAACGGTGTACCTGCTACGCAGTTCAACCCATCACAAGGTGTGGGCAGCTACACCATCGTGTACACGGTGAACGGCGGCGTGCCAAAAGCATTCGGACCG
>Ga0105053_10006302_pt1 | contig 16418 bp, 16 predicted proteins | sample BON01_FD_78093 | JGI IMG/M metagenome (GOLD analysis project Ga0105053, IMG submission 78093) | Freshwater microbial communities from Lake Bonney liftoff mats and glacier meltwater in Antarctica - BON-01 | ecosystem: Environmental > Aquatic > Freshwater > Ice > Glacier meltwater | place: Lake...
TCTTTCTTTGGTTAACTGGCGGGAAGACCGACGACGGGTGACCGAAGTACCGGCAATGCTAGTGTTTAACATACATTAAGCCGCTTTTGGCCTTTTACTGGTACAATTGCGGATATACATATTAAATATTCTTCTTTCCTAGATAAAATTTCAACTAACGCTTAAAAATCAGAAGTTTCTTCTCACAATGAAATACTAGTCAAAATTTCCTAAAAAGAAAAGAAACTGATATTAGCTAATTAATATAAAATAAAGCAACTAACCTCATAGATTCAAATCTTGCTGATTATTAGGACGATACTAATAGTTGAGATGATCGTCAAAAGAGTAAAGAAATTTTGCCATGTTCTGGGAAAAAATTATTCAGTTTTCTTTGAAAATATACTTGGATAAGCTCTATCTATTCTTTAAGCAAAATAGGTTCGCTAATTATCACCTCAATAAATTAGAAATGTAAAAGAATAAGTCTTCAGCATTAAGACTTCTCGAGGAGGTAGTGATAGGAATAAAAGTAAGTCAAATTATGGAATTGAAAATCAAGAGATGGTTTTCATTCCAATTTTTCAAAGGGGGACCTTATTCGTGAACTTCTGATTTACAAGATTTTTACCTGTGTGTAATAAAATTTAAAGGACTTTTTAATCGTTTTGATTTCTTTTCGCTTAGCGCTGTATGTAAATCTAAAATCAAGAAGGTATTCAGTTTTTAAAAAATTAGTTCGTATCCTTAGCTGATTTGTTTTGAAAAATTTTCTTTCCAAGATAAAAACTTATCCCGCCAAAAATTATTCCAATAATAATATTGCCTATCAAGTAACCAAATCCGTACTCAGTGAGTCTTTTATAGTCCTTTAGTAGTATGGAAATTATTTGCACTACTTGGTATAGCAGCAAACTTACAGAAATAAGGAGGGCTAAGATTCTCATATAAATTAAGGGAGAAGTTTTAGACTGAACTCCTCCCCTTAAGATTATTATTTGGTAACAGTTGTAGTGCTTGGTGTATATAATCCAAAAGTTAGAGCGGCAACCAAACCGTTTACAAAAGATTGTCTGGTAAAAATTGTATAATTTTCTGCACCATCTGCCATTTTATTTGAGTCAGTAACTATTACTGGAGCAAGTCCGTAAACAACGTAATGATTCCATTCAGTGGTTTCTTGATTTCCTTGAGCACCATTTCCTACCACAGAAGTGTAAGAATAACAGGAAGTTAGTAGCATGGAAGACACGCATGCAACTGCAATCATTTTGATAGCTTTTTTAAATATTGAATTAAAAATTTATGTGAAACTAATTAATTAAACTTAACGTTAGATTTCAACACCTCCCGATTGGAAAACTTAAAAAAAAGGTATCTTATTTCCACATCATTTTTCAACTAATTTCTACTAAAAGATTCGATAAAAATTGAATTAGCTCGGAATTCCATTCATTAAATAAGTGAATTTAAATTATAAATATAGTTTTAATCACTTTATAAGACTAATTATTAAGTTTATTTAACTTATTTGGAGAGAAAAGTAAAGAGAAAAAATTGGCAACTAAGCCGGCCATCTTAAAAACGCACCTCATCAACGGTGATACCAACTCGCATACATAGGATAGTTCTTGGCCGTTCTTGAGATCACTTCATCCATAGCCGCACCAGTATCCTTTACTTTTTTTGCTGGCATACCGGCATAAATAGAATTTGCTTCTACTATAGTATTTGCCAAAACTACCGCACCAGCAGCGATCACTGCGCCAGAATGAACCACCGCCCCATCCATCACTATCGCTCCCATTCCTATTAATACTCGGTCATGAATTGTGCATGCATGAACTACAGCATTATGAGCAATTGACACTTGGTTGCCTATATATGTTCCAGCCTTTTGATAGGAACAATGGATCACCGCGCCATCTTGGATATTAGTTTCATTCCCAATCCTAATCTCATGGACATCTCCACGAATTACAGCATTGAACCATACCGTACAGTTATCTCCCATGATCACATCACCCACCACAGTGGAATTCGGAGCTAACCAGCAGCTATCTCCAAATGCGGGATTTTTACCATTTACTTCTAAGAGCAAGGCCATATCTTTTAAGCTTATTTTGTTTTGATTATTATTATATTAAAAACAAAGTTTCACTTTTTCTTTTGAGTAATGAACTTTTTGGCAAACTTTGAGTTTCCATGTATAGACATTTAAAATAGAAAACAAACTCCAACAATGAAAATTATCAATCAATCCGGCCTAATTCTTGCGGCTGCTCTCCTGACTTTTGCTTGTAGTAAACCTGCCGATACGGTAGAAGCTACTGATGCGCAGGAAGTTTCGCAAGCAGAAGGCAGTACGCTTACATTAAATTCAGAAGCTTCTAAAATAGCTTGGATGGGCTACAAACCAACAGGCCAGCATCGCGGAGTAATACCTGCTACTAATGGTACTGTGACTGTGAATGGCACGGAAGTGACTGGTGGTTCATTCTCGTTTGATATCACAGCACTTGAAATTCATGATTTGGAAGAAGGAACTGAGAATCATGGAAAATTGAAAAATCACCTTCAGTCTGACGACTTCTTCGATGCTGCTAATCACCCAACTGCTACTTTCGAAATCACAGCGGTTGAGCCTTTTACTGCTGAAGATATTGTAACTGACGAGGAACAATTTGCTTCTGAAAACACTCCTAAAGCTAACAGCGAACTTTCTCCTGAGGCTCCAAATTACTGGGTAAGCGGTAACTTGACAATGAGAGGAACGACTAAAAACATCAAATTCCCTGCGACTATCAATGTAGCTGACGGAGTTGTGACTGCTAAAGCTGGTTTCAACATCGACAGAACAGATTGGGGACTTGCTTACGGTGACGAAGCATCTGTAGCTGACAAAGCAAAAGACAAATTCGTTTACAACAACGTAGGTTTGGTGTTGGACGTGAAAGCCAATTAATCATAACAAAGTCATTGGAAAGAGGAATTCTAACAGGATTCCTCTTTTTTTGTGCTACCGATGAAAAGCACTTCCTTCACTTACCCGCTCGTAGATCCTTCCTGGATCGAAAAATTATTCCGATGGGCAGATACGCGTTATGACTTTTTTGCCTTTACTAATGGTAATAAGTATGAGTATCCTGAAGAGCCTTTTGCTACACGATTTTTTGCAGGAAATAAGCAATTAACCGAGAACGAAACCTGGACAGAATCTACCAACTTCCAAAAAGTCGGGATAATCGGCTACGACTTCAAAAATAGGCTAGAAAAGCTCAAAAGTGAAAACAAACCTTTTTTCGAGCTTCCCGAACTCTGCTTTTTCCAGCCATCCTTTTCCTTAAAATTTGATGGTGAAAATATCTATTCCGATGTGGAATTGACGAATGAATTCTGGAAAGAAATAGATAAAACTGAGCTTCCAAACTCAGCAAATACCACCTGCGCTGTGACTCCACAAATCTCACGAGAGAAATACCTAGCAACCGTTAAAGCCATTCGGGATCACATTGCTGAAGGAAATACCTACGAAAGTAATTTTTGCCAAGCCTACTCAGGTTCATTTGAAAACTGGGATCCTATCGGGGCTTACTTCAAGTTGAACAAGGTTTCTCCAATGCCTTTTTCGGCACTTTTCAAAGCAAAATCCCTGTGGCTAGTTTCAGCCTCTCCAGAGCGGTATTTGAAAAAAATTGGCACCAAAATCATTGCGCAACCTATCAAAGGAACTATCAAGCGTGGAAGATCTAAAGCTGATGACGCGACCAACAGAGAAACTTTAGCCAGCAGCGAAAAAGAACAGGCAGAAAATCTGATGATCACAGATCTGATGCGAAATGATCTCTCCAAGGTATCGAGAACAGGATCGGTAGAAGTCAAAGAACTATTTGGCATTTATCGGTTGCCCAGAGTCTTTCAGATGATCAGCACGATTGCTGCCGAGCTCAAGGAAGATGTCAGCTTCTCTGAGATCATACAGGCTTCATTCCCGATGGGAAGCATGACAGGAGCTCCAAAAATCCGAACCATGGAAATAATCGAAGAACTAGAAAGCTTCAAGAGAAATTGGTTTTCGGGTACTTTTGGAGTGATCGAAGAAAATGGAGATTTTGATTTCTCAGTCATCATCCGCAGTATTATTGCGGATCTGGATGTGAAAAAACTCTATTTTGGAGTGGGCAGCGCCATTACTTACGATGCTGATGCAGCTCAGGAATATGAGGAATGCATCCTTAAAGCTCAAGCAATTCTAGAAGTGCTCAGTGGAAAATGAAAAAGAAATAACTGCCCCTCCTATCCGGAAAATCATCCATGTGGACATGGACGCATTTTATGCATCCGTAGAGCAGCTTGATCATCCCGAATGGCGTGGAAAACCACTGGTAGTGGGCGGAAATGCTGCCCGAGGTGTAGTCGCCGCTGCAAGCTATGAAGCGAGAAAATTCGGTGTGTATTCCGCAATGCCTTCAGTTTTGGCGGCTAGAAAATGTCCACAACTCATTTTTGCACCGGCAAGGTTTGATCGATATAAAGAAATCTCAAGTCAAATTCGGGAAGTTTTTCACGAATACACAGACTTAGTTGAGCCTCTTTCGCTGGATGAAGCATTTATGGATGTGACGGAAAATAAAATGGGGCTAAAGTCAGCCATCCTGATAGCCAAGCAAATCCGTCAAAAGATCAAAGAACGCACAGGATTAAATGCTTCTGCGGGTGTCTCTTACAATAAGTTTTTGGCAAAAATTGCCTCTGATCTCAATAAGCCCAACGGTCAGGCAGTGATTCTTCCTGAAGACGCGGAAGCGTTCTTGGAAAAACTGCCAATTAAAAAATTCTTTGGAATCGGGAAAGTAACTGCCGAGAAAATGAGTGGGTTCGGAATCCATAACGGCAAAGACCTGAAGCAATTTTCCCTACAATACCTCACGCGGAAGTTTGGCAAATCAGGCATCCATTATTTCAATATTGTCCGAGGGATACATCTTTCAGAAGTCCAGCCTCATCGGATCCGAAAATCGCTCAGCGCAGAAAATACGTTTGAAAAAGATCTCTTAGCGATGGAAGATCTTCTTTCTGCCTTAAAACCTATCTCTGATGAACTGATCAAACGAATCCGAAAATCTGGAATCAAAGGGCGGACTGTCACCTTAAAAATCAAATTCTCTGACTTTACCCAGCAAACGCGTAGCAAAACTCAAGAGCAATATCCGGATGAAGAACTTATCTGGGAGATCGCTCAAGGATTGTTAGTTCAAGAATCTTTCGGGAAATCAATCCGCTTGCTTGGACTTGGTATCTCCAATCTCAATATCATCGAAGAACATCAGTATTTTGGGAAGCAGTTGAAGATTCCTTTTGAAGGACAATGAATATCAGACACTTATCGTAATCAACTACTTGATTTTCATAGGATAACCAGGAAATTAAGCCTATTGAAAGCAATTATTTTCGCCTATTTAACGCAAATGGGTCCATCATTTTATCCTTAAGACCGTAAAACATCTTAAAAGGATAAAATAAAGAATCTAAGATCCTGCCATTTTGTCCGCATTTTCTTAATTTCGTCATCCGAAAGAAGGAAAAAAGAAGGTATATGACCAATTTAATTGCAGACATAGACATCATCTCAGGGGAAGCAGCACAAGCGTGCGACTTCAAAACCTCCGTGGATGAAAATACCGGCAAAACTAGAAAACTCTATATTGAGAGTTATGGTTGCGCCATGAATTTCGCCGACTCAGAAATTGTAGCGGCTATTATGAAGGAAGGGGGATTTGATACCACATCTGATTTTTATCAAGCAGACGTAATTTTCCTCAACACCTGCTCCATCCGGGACAAAGCTGAGCAAACAGTAAGAAAGCGCCTAACGGATTTTCAAAGAGCCAAAAGAGCCAAGCCTAGTATGACCATTGGTGTGCTGGGATGCATGGCTGAACGACTGAAAGAGAAATTTCTCGAAGAAGAAAAAATAGTGGATATCGTGGTAGGCCCAGACGCTTATCGGGATCTGCCAAATCTTCTTTCTGTAGCGGAAGACGGACAGAAAGCAGTAAACACATTTCTCTCCCGCGAGGAGACATACGCGGACATTTCGCCTGTTCGACTAAATTCCAATGGTGTCACGGCATTCGTTTCCATCATGCGTGGATGTGACAATATGTGCTCGTTCTGTGTAGTACCTTTCACTCGTGGTAGAGAAAGAAGTCGTGATCCATATTCCATAGTGGATGAAGCGAAAAACCTTTTGTCTAGAGGCTATAAGGAAGTCACGCTACTCGGTCAGAATGTAGATAGTTACAAATGGTCTGCTGAAGAGAACAACAAAGCCAGACTGAACAAAAAAGAAGAGAATATCACTACGGTAATCAATTTTGCTAATCTATTGGAAATGGTGGCCTTAGTAGATCCATCTCTTAGAGTAAGGTTTTCTACTTCTCATCCCAAGGATATCACAGACGAGGTCTTGTACACGATCAAAAAGTACGACAACATCTGCAATTACATCCATTTACCAGCCCAAAGTGGTAATTCCCGTGTGCTGGAAATGATGAATAGAACCTACGACCGAGAATGGTACTTGGAACGCGTCTCCAAAATAAGAGAGATCCTAGGTGAAGAATGCGGAATTTCATCCGATATGATCACTGGATTCTGCAGCGAAACGGAAGAAGAACATCAAGACACGCTATCCTTGATGGACATCGTGAAATTCGATTTTTCATACATGTTCTTCTACTCTGAGAGACCAGGAACTTTGGCTGCGAAGAAATATCCGGATGATATTTCGTTGGAAGTGAAAAAGCGAAGACTTTCCGAAGTGATCAAAAAGCAAAGTGCTAGTTCTCTGGAGAGAAATAAACTTGACCTGGGAAAAGAACAGATAGTACTGGTTGAAGGCCCTTCCAAGAAATCAGCTGATGACTTCAAAGGTAGAAACTCGGCAAATAAAGTGGTGATCGTACCCGCTGGAAACTTCTCCAAAGGCGATTACCTATCCGTGAAAATCATCGATTGCACACCAGCAACCCTTTTTGGTGAGGTGATAGAAATAAACCCGAAAAATTAGTGATTACAAATCCGGAAATACAAAGCGTCAAACAACGCTTCGGGATTATAGGCAATAGTCCACACTTGAACCACGCGATTCAGGTGGCGATGCAAGCGGCTCCTACCGATATGACTGTGCTGATCACTGGTGAAAGTGGAAGTGGGAAAGAAAGTTTTTCGAAGATCATTCATTCACTCAGCGTTCGTAAGCATGGTAAATTTATAGCGATCAACTGTGGGGCTATCCCAGAAGGAACGATTGATTCCGAACTTTTCGGTCACGAAAAAGGCTCTTTTACAGGAGCTCACGAAGCCAGAAAGGGATATTTTGAAGTTACTGACGGCGGATCTATTTTTCTTGACGAAATCGGAGAAATGCCTTTGGGAACTCAATCAAGGCTACTTCGAGTGCTGGAAAATGGCGAATTTATAAAAGTAGGTTCCTCGAAAGTCCTCAAAACAAACGTCCGCGTAATCACTGCAACCAATGTAAAGCTTCTCAATGCAGTAGAAAAAGGCAAATTCAGAGAAGACCTTTATTACAGACTCAACACAGTTCCGATATTTGTACCACCACTCAGAGACCGTGGAGAAGATGTAGTTCTACTTTTCAGAAAATTCACTTCTGACTTTTCTGAAAAATACCACGTTCGCCCGATTTCCTTGGATGTTGAAGCTCAGGCAGCTTTAATGCGTTATTCATTTCCAGGAAATATTCGTCAGCTGAAAAATATTGCGGAGCAAATCTCTCTCCTGGAAGGTGAGCGGGAAGTAGATGCTACAACTTTGGCAAAGTACCTGCCTTCAGACAATTCCCGTCTGCCAATGAAACTTCCAAGCTCATCAAAAAACAGCGATTCCTCAGATTTCTCCGAAAGAGATTTACTGTACAAAGTACTTTTCGATATGAAAAAAGACATGAATGAGTTGAAAAAACTTGTGCTGGAAACGTATCAAAATGGTGGTTTAAGCCAAAACATCATCCAAAAGCATCAGGGACTTTTCGAAGACTTAGACAGCGGATTTACTGGCAAAGAAAGTGCAGAATCCAGCTCTAGCTACGTTCCTTTAGTGATTGATTCCCAAAAATCAAATTCGTCTAACGAGGATGATTATGAAGATGACGCTATAGAGGACATTATTCATGAGGAAGATGATAACTCGCTTTCACTGGAAAAGAAAGAAAAAGAAATGATTCTCAGAGCTTTGCGCAAGCATAATAATAAGAGGAAATACGCAGCGAATGATCTGGGAATATCAGAACGCACACTTTACAGAAAGATAAAGCAATATGAGATCGACCAATAAGCCTATATTCTTTGCGCTTGGATTGGTCTTTTTACTATTCCAAAGCTGTTCTGTCAAATACAGCTTCACGGGCACGAATATCGATTACAACTTGGTAAAGACATTTACTGTTGCTAATTTCTTCAACGATTCCGGGGGAGGTCCTGCGAATATGGAGCAGAAATTCACCGAAGCACTAAAAGAATACTATCAGAGAAATACTCAACTAGAGCTGGTGCGCTCAAACGGTCAATTGCAATTCATGGGCGCAATCACCCGATACACACTTACTCCTCAGGCGGCTGTGTCAAGTGGCGACCCTAACCTCCCTGATCGTGCGGGCACTATGCGTTTGACTATTTTTGTAGAAGTCGAATATTTGAACACTACGAATGAAGAGGAAAATTTGAAACAAATTTTCTCGTTTTTTCAAGACTATGATCCGAGAACTTCTACCTTCTTGGATGTGGAAAATGAACTTGTGGATGAGATTTTCAAAAATATCATTCAGGATATCTTCACTGCAACCGTAGCAAATTGGTAATTTGCCTATATTCAAGCCAAAAGAAATATTCACGTGAACGCAGCCCAATTTTTAGAAATAGTCCAGAAAGAAGATTCTATAGATCGTAGTGATATACTACAGCTACAAAAGGTGCGAGAGAATTTTCCATACTTTCAGATCCCACATGTACTTACAGCACGTTATGAATTTCTGAAAGATGGGACAGAAAAAACTCCAGCACTAGGGTATGCTGCGATTACTAGTCCGGATAGAATTTGGCTAAAATCCCTAATAGAAAAGGCTATTGTCCAAAGTGAAGTTATTCCAGAGGAAGAAATTAAAGTAGAAGTAAAAGCTCCTATTACGCCTGAAGCTTATGAGACAGAAGCTAAATCTGAGCCCGTCAAACCAAAAGCTGTAAGGAGAAAACCTCCAAAAGATGACATCCTTGAGACGATCAAGAGAAAAGAGAAGAAGGAAATTCTTGACGAGAAAAAGAAGGAGCAGATTGAATTGATCAGAGCCTTTAGCAAGAAGTCTATCAAATTGGCGACCATCAAAGAGATCGAAGCAAATCAGAATACTGAGAATCTTGCAGCTGCCAGTACACAGATCAATGATAAACTTATATCAGAATCCTACGCAAAGATTCTTGCTAATCAAGGCAAGAAGCAACTAGCAAAGCAAATTTATGAGAAGTTGGTATTGAAGTTTCCGGATAAAAGGACTTACTTTGCTGACTTGATTGAAAAACTGAAAGATTAACACCCACATTATATGTTTACTTTATTGATTACAATTATTCTAATTTTAGCTGTATTGCTAATCTTGGTGATCCTAGGCCAGAATTCTAAAGGTGGCGCTGGCGCAGCATTCGGTGGCAGTGCTTCTCAAATCATGGGAGTAACCCGTACTGGAAACGTGCTTGAAAAAGCTACTTGGGTATTGGCTATCTCTATCCTTGTATTATCGTTAATATCTTCTGCCTTCTATACGGGAGCACAAACCAATCAATTCTCTTCTCCAAATATTGATAGCGCCAAGCAACAAGTGGTAGCACCTACTTTTGGAGATAATGAAAGCTTGCTTCCTGCAGCTACTGAAGAAACTCCATCTGAGCCTGACACTACTTCAGGTAATTAAGTAGAAAATCGACAAAACATTTTAGGTCTGCTCCGCAACGAGCAGACTTTTCTTGTTTATGCTCTACACAGATACAGACTTCAGCAAAAGTCTCTTACTGATAGGGATCAGTGTCTCTTCTATAGGGAATTCTTGTTGGCTATGAATTCTCCAGGTAGCAGGATTTGGCAGCTCTTTGATCTCTCGAACCAACTCCATTTTGATTTTTTCAAGTGTATTCACCAAACTGCGTTGGAAGACCCCAACTAGCCACATGCTAATGCTACGGAACTTTTCACCTGAGAAATGGAGTAAACTTGATTTGTAGCGATAGGCATGAACTTCCTTCTTTTTGTCCCTAGATATCAAAATATAGCCTTCCTGATTGTAGATAGGGACGATACCTACTGGCTCAAATTCTAATTGATCTTCCACATAATCATAAATCGTTCTCCCTTCTTCTATTTGTGAAACCAACTTGGGCAAAGCAAATTCAGTAATCATGGAGAGCTCATTCATCATTGCGTCCTCGCTTACCTTAGATTGGTAATTCAGCTTACCTTTTTGAAAGTCAATTGAATCTAACCTCTTTGGAAATAGCTTGCTAAGTTCATTACTATCCGATTTTAATTCATTTAAGTCCCGATAATGGTCTATCAATTCGCTGAGAACAGGGTATAGCTTCATCTCATTGAAGTGCTTGTTTGTTTCCTGCAAATAGGCGAGCAACTGATATTTCTTAAACTCAAAATCGATGAGACCTTCGGTAATCCAGTTTTTCGGAAGTGTTGTCATAGCAGGTGGGATTGATATTAAATTACGTATTTCTGACAAGTTTGAAGTGTCCTTAGCAAAAATGGCAGTCAATTCTGCCAAAAAAATCCCAACGAGTCACCGAATCCCCCAAAATTGACGGCCGATTTGTCAGCCTTTCCTCCTATTCCTTCCTTGGCACAGGAAGTGCTACTAGGCAAGTACATTTTAATCTAACCTTTAAACGAATTTATACTATGTCAAATGTGAACATCAAACCTCTTTCAGATAGAGTTTTGGTACAACCTGCTGCAGCTGAGGAGAAAACAGCTTCTGGTCTTTACATCCCAGATACCGCTAAAGAAAAACCACAAAAAGGTACTGTAGTGGCAGTAGGAAATGGCAAAAAAGATGAGCCTTTGACTGTTAAAGTTGGAGATACTGTATTGTACGGAAAATATTCTGGCACAGAACTCACTGTAGAAGGAAGTGACTACCTCATCATGAGAGAGTCTGACATCTTTGCAATCCTTTAATTAATCACCCTCAATCGTTAACAAAAATATTTTACAATATGGCTAAGCAATTATTTTTCAATACAAGTGCAAGAGATCAGCTGAAAAAAGGCGTAGATGCTCTAGCTGATGCAGTAAAAGTGACTTTAGGGCCAAAAGGTCGTAATGTAATTATAGATAAAAAGTTCGGAGCTCCTACTATTACTAAAGATGGTGTTTCTGTAGCTAAAGAAATCGAATTATCCGAGCCAATCGAAAACATGGGCGCTCAGCTTGTGAAAGAAGTAGCATCCAAAACTGCTGATGATGCTGGTGACGGTACTACTACCGCAACTGTGCTTGCTCAATCTATCTTCAGTGTAGGTATCAAAAACGTAGCTGCCGGAGCTAACCCAATGGACCTTAAAAGAGGTATTGATAAAGCTGTAGCTGCGGTAGTTAAGCAACTTCAAGCTGATTCTAAGCAAATCTCTACTTCTAAAGAAATCGCTCAGGTAGCGACCGTATCTGCTAACAATGACGACGAAATCGGTAAAATGATTTCTAGTGCAATGGATAAAGTAGGTAAAGACGGTGTGATCACTGTAGAAGAAGCAAAAGGTACTGAAACTGAAGTGAAAACTGTAGAAGGTATGCAGTTTGACAGAGGTTACCTTTCTCCTTATTTCGTTACTAATACGGAAAAAATGGAAGTTGAATTGGAGCAGCCTTACATCTTGATCTACGACAAGAAGATCTCTTCGATGAAAGAATTGCTTCCAGTTCTTGAGCCAGTAGCTCAGTCAGGCAAGCCTTTGGTGATTATCTCTGAAGATGTGGACGGCGAAGCTCTTGCTACGCTAGTAGTGAACAAAATCAGAGGTGCTCTCAAAGTTTCTGCTGTTAAAGCTCCAGGTTTTGGTGATAGAAGAAAAGCAATGTTGGAAGACATCGCTATCCTTACTGGTGGAACAGTTATCTCTGAAGAAAGAGGTTTCAAACTAGAAAATGCAACTATTGATATGCTTGGAAGAGCTGATAAAATCAATATTGACAAAGACAATACTACTATCGTGAATGGTGCTGGTGATAAAGTTGCCATCAAAGGCAGAATCACTGAAATCAAAGCTCAGATCGATAAAACTACTTCTGATTACGACAGAGAGAAATTGCAGGAAAGACTTGCTAAACTTTCTGGTGGTGTAGCTATCCTTTATATCGGAGCTGCTACTGAAGTAGAAATGAAAGAAAAGAAAGATCGTGTAGATGATGCACTTCATGCAACTAGAGCAGCAGTTCAAGAAGGCGTGGTAGTGGGTGGTGGTGTAGCTCTTGTGAGAGCTGCTGAGGCACTCAACAACCTTAAAGGTCTAAACGAAGATGAAGATACCGGTATCAACATCATCAGACAGGCTATCGAATCTCCACTGAGAACTATCGTTTCCAATGCTGGTGGCGAGCCATCTGTAGTAATCAATAAGATCAGAGAACATACAGGAAATTACGGCTACAACGCTAGAACTGATGTATACGAAGATCTATTCAAAGCTGGTGTAATCGATCCTACTAAAGTAACTCGTCTAGCTCTGGAGAACGCAGCATCTATCGCAGCGCTTCTTTTGACTACCGAGTGCGTAGTAGCTGATATGAAAGAAGATGCTCCTGCAATGCCAATGGGTGGCGGCGGAGGAATGGGCGGAATGATGTAATCATCTCCCCACAATAATTTAAAAGGAGGTTCTTAGGGACCTCCTTTTTTTTATTGCCTGAGTACTAGTGTTTAAATGGAATAAAATAAAAAAGGTAGTTAAACTTTTTTCTCGGATCAGTATTAATTGTATTTTGTCAGTATTAATTGTATTCTGGCTTTACCAAACGACTCTTTTCCTATCTTAATTCTCTAAATGATCTATTTTGACACCATTTTTCTAGTGGATGATGACCCAATAAATAACCTCATCAACAGAAGACTCCTTGGGAAAGTTGACATCACTCAGAACATAGTAGAATTTCTCGAAGGCGAAAAAGCTTTGGACAAACTCAATGATATTGATCCAAATCAGTCAACTCTTATTTTTCTAGACATTAATATGCCCGTCTTAAATGGCTGGGAATTTCTGGATAAATACCAAGAGCGACATTCAGACAGATCGGATAAAATAGTGATACTTTCCAGTTCTATAGATTATCAAGATAGATTTAAAGCTCAGGGTTATCAATTCGTATCTGGATTTCTAGAGAAACCCTTGACCTTAGACAAAATAAGGATTCAAATGGAAAAATACGAACAAGAGTAGCACACGACTCTATTTTAGGCTTCAACCCATCTCAGGTATCTGTGGTTAATAGAAATGTTATCAGCGAATAAACCCTGCTCCCCCATTCTCACAATCACCAAACCGTCTAAAGGAATAACCATCAGCAACATTTCATTTTTCCTCACAGCCTGATACATATCTGTTAGAGCATTAGGAACAAACGCTCCTGGAAAAACTTGTGGTGGAATGAGCTAGCTTATGCGCTTTTACAATTCAGCCAAAAATATAGCCGTAGCTACGATTTAGCTTATGGGAGAACTGAGATAACCCACTAAAAAATCTCCACATCAAGCTTATCCCCATCCCAAGCCTCCTAAGCTAGCAGTAAAGGACAAACCTGGTGAATTTCACTCCGTCCCAACCAACCTCTTCAAACCGTTACTTCTCCCATACTGAAGCTTCTTCTTAAGGAAAGTACAAAGCGGGGTTCGGTCTTGGAGCATTTGAGCCTCAGCACCTAAAAATATAGATACGTCAAGCATCCCAAAAGATTAAATCTAGACTGTTGTGGTCGGATTTCTACCTATAAGATGCTTGACTTTAACATGCTATTTTCTAAGCGTATCTTCTATAAACTTCTTAACATCCTCTCTAAATAGCTTTGCTGAAGGCAAATCAGTGTACATCATATGACCCGCTTCATAATAAGTCATTTTAATTCTGTCGGAAGCTGACTTAGGTAATCCCAAATGTGCGATAGAATGCTCTACACCATAAAAAACAGTCGCTAAATCATAGTATCCATTCATGATCAAAACTTTCATGTTGGGATCCTTGCTTAGGGCATCGGCCATATCTGGCAAGGTCGTCACAGCGCCATCTGTTCCCCAATACTGATTACCTCTATGAGACCAATCCCACTTGAATCCTTCCTTACTATATGCAGAAGTGGAATAGTTCAAATCCTTACTCACTCCTAAAGAACCGTGGAAATAATCCAGAAAAACCATCGTGTATGCTGGAGAAATCGCATCACTTTGCGGATCAGTAAAAGCACTCCTAGACATTGGATCTAGATTTATCCCTTTATATCTTGAATCGAGTCGACCTACAGTCATTTCCTCATCTCGCAGCAACTCTTGAAAAAACTCTCCTGCTTCCATTTTAAGATCTGCTCTTTTCCAAATGTCAGCATCTATGCCAGTATAATCCTGAAGTTTCTGTGCGATGGTACCTTCTGCACTTTCTGAAAGCCTGTTTCCTTTAAATAGAGCTGGGGCATATGCATTTTCTGTAAACTCTCTGACTTCCTGAACAAAAGCAGGTAAATCACTTCTCTTATTAGCTACTTTATCATGGTACCATGCGGTAGCAGCCATGGTAGGCAAATACGCGATGTATGAAATATCCTCTGTAGGTACAAAAAACAAGGTTCTCAGATCAAAAACAGAGGAAACCATGATCACTCCATTCAGTGCATAGCCCCGATCAAGAAGGTAGCTCATGACTCCTGCATTTCTGAAAGTACCATAGCTCTCCCCCAAAATATACTTAGGCGAATTCAACCGATTATGCTCTTTCAAAAATTGCATGATGAACAAACTCACACTTCTTATATCCTGATCTACTCCCCAGAAATCCTTACCTGTAGCCTCTCCAATCGGAATACTTAGGCCAGTCCCAACTGGGTCCATCATTACCACATCCGCCACATCAAGTATTGAGAACTCATTGTTTACTAAAGAATAGGGTGCACCCTGATTATAATTTGGATCATCTATCACGACTCGTTTTGGCCCCATGATTCCCATATGCAACCAAAAAGAGGAACTTCCAGGTCCACCGTTATAGGAAAAAATAATTGGTCGGTTTTTTCCGGAATTCTCTTTAAAATACGCTGTATAGCCAAAAAGTGCGATAGGCTTATTATTTTCATCCTTCAATTCGAAGGTTCCGGCCGTTGCATTCAAATTGATGGTTTTTCCGTCAATTACCACCGATTGCTTAGATTTAAAAACCTGAGCTTTTGGATCTTCCTTTTTTACAGTTTCAGTTTTTTCTTGAGCGTAACTAAGGAATGGAATAAAAAATAGAAGAAGTAGAAATCTAATTTTCATGGTTTTTTAGCTTTAAGATTATATAATACTTGATATGTGTATCCGCAATGATGCCAGTAGCCATATACTCTTTTCTTTAAAGGCTGGATGACCGATGACGTGTGACCGCAGCGGCAAATTCGCTAGTGTTTTCCAAATCCTATCATTTTTTAGTCATCTACTGGCAATAAATCGGATATACATAATACTTTTTAAAAAAAAATGGCCTGAATTCAGACCATTTTCTCCTATTTATTCCTTGACAACTTTACCTTCTTTCATGACAAAGACCACATCCTTCATCACCTTGATATCTTGCTCTGGGTCTCCATCGACTGCGATAATATCTGCCAGCTTTCCTGATTCTAAAGAACCTAACTTATCATCTATTCCCATAAAAATAGCATTTGTAATGGTCGCCGATTGAATGGCTTCAAGATTTGGCATACCTGCCTCAGTCATATATATGAATTCACGGTAATTATCTCCATGTGCAAACACACCTGCATCGGTTCCAAATGCAATCTTCACTCCTTTTTTATAAGCCTTTCCAAAAGTCTCCTGAATTAGAACACCGATTCTCTTAGCCTTCTCTGCTACTACGGCTGGGTAGTAGCCTGGAATTTCGGCAAAAGCTGACGCCGACATACCTGCAGTGATCGTTGGAACTAGCCAAGTGCCTTTCTCCTTCATCATATCCATAGTCTCTTCGGACATCATAGTGCCGTGCTCGATCGAAGTCACTCCTGCTTTGATTGCCCGCTGCATACCCTCATCGCCATGCGCATGAGCTGCTACCATGATCCCAAAATCTGTCGCAGTTTGAACTACTGCATCCAGCTCATCCTGGGCAAACTGTGGAGCTGAACCA
>Ga0105053_10006304_pt1 | contig 16411 bp, 13 predicted proteins | sample BON01_FD_78093 | JGI IMG/M metagenome (GOLD analysis project Ga0105053, IMG submission 78093) | Freshwater microbial communities from Lake Bonney liftoff mats and glacier meltwater in Antarctica - BON-01 | ecosystem: Environmental > Aquatic > Freshwater > Ice > Glacier meltwater | place: Lake...
ATTCACATTATATTTCTCCTGATGTAATTTAATTGCATCCCTCGACTTGACAACTATGTCGCCTGCAAACGCCTTCCAAGAAGTAGCCACTAAAGCATTTAAAAATACTTTATACATTGACGTCCCTCTCTCTGCATCCCCAAAATGATCTCGCATACCTACCAAAATTCTCTGCAATAGCACCTTAGTATCCGTACCCCATCCAGCACCAATACCAAAAATGAAAGGAATCAAAATGTGACTTGAACCTGTCGCAAAATCTTGATAATTCAACTTCCTTAGCTTCTCCTTCGAAATTAAAACCCCGTCAGGTGATAAATTTTCATAAGATTTCGCAAATGGATCAACAAAGGAAACATCTACACCTAAATTGAAGTCCCGTCTGGACCCATTAACTGCCATAGAACCACGGAAATGAGCATCTAAGAATTCTCCATTACCAGAAGAATTGCTATTGTACACCCGTTCACCAACAGAATCCACCAAGTTAGCGTATCGTGCAAAATGCCGAAGAACCTGAATAGTCCTGTTATGAGGAGCATAGCGTGTAGGATTCGAAAATAATAATTTGGTTTCATAATTTTATACGATGATGATTCGACATGTGCGGGGAGCGAGATCGATCACTGTGAAAGCAGCGTTGAACTACGAGGATATTTTGAGCAGTAAGGATAGATTTGAACATAACATCGCCTCGCGTAAATTGCCAGTCAATACCTCCTTCGATCAGTTGAAGGAACTGCGCCAAACGCACAAGTTGTTGAACGGAGAAATTATGGAATTGAGGCGACAAAGAAAATTTCTCGCGAAACAAACTCATCAAACAGGAAATGCTTGTGCTGAAGCTGCTAAGAATTTAAAGAAGGAAATATCTGATCGGGAAAGTTCCCTCAATGAAATCGATGCCAGCATTCAAAAGGCCTCGATGAGTTTACCTAATTTCATGCATCCCGATGTTCCTTTATCGAACACAGAGGAAGGTGTTGTCATAGCCACCAGTTTGCTAAACAAATTCCCTCAATTTGAAGGTTTTGAACCAAAAGATCATCAGTACTTGGGCGACTCGTTAGATATTTTAGATTTTGACTCTCCTCGAAGAACAACTGGATCTAAATTTGTTACATTCAAAAATGATGGTGCTTTGTTGGAGCTTGCTCTTGCCCAGTGGGCATTGCAAAGAGTTGCAATGCATGGATTTTCTCCAAGATGCACTCCCGATATCTCGCAAGTAAATGTTTTAGAGGGATGCGGTTTTGTGCCCCGAGGTGAATCATCACAGATTTTTCACGTCCGTTCCGACAGTGGAGATCATAAGAACAAAGAACTATGCCTTGTAGGAACCTCAGAAGTAACCCTTGCAGGGTCGTTGGCTGGCGAAATTATTTCAACCTCGAATTTACCTTTGAGGCTCGCTGGATTTGGTCATTGTTTCAGAGTAGAAGCAGGGGCAGCAGGTAAAGCTTCTAAAGGGTTGTATCGATTGCACCAGTTTAGTAAAGTAGAGATGTTTTCCTTTGTACATCCTGATGGGAGTGAAAAAGAACACGAGCTCCTTCGTAGTATCCAGGAGTCTATATGTGATGAGTTAGGACTCCACTGGCGGACTCTTAACATGGCTGCACATGAGTTAGGGGCGTCAGCGTATAAGAAATACGATGTGCAGGTGTATATGCCTAGTCGTCGAGATTTCGGTGAAGTCGCTTCTGTGTCTAATTGCACCGATTTTCAAAGCAGAAGACTCGGTATAAAATTCAAAGACGAATTGAATTCTCCAAACGGATTTGTTCACACGCTTAACGGAACTGCACTAGCTATTCCTAGAATCATGCTTGCGATTCTAGAAACCCATCAACAGCTTGATGGTTCTGTGAAAATTCCAGAACCGTTGTGGCCGTTCTTCTTGGATGGTAGACGGGTTATCCAACCTGCAAAGAAGTCGCCTTAGAAAGTATAAGTATTTTTAAATTAAAAATATAGTTATGATGTGGAGAGGTTTTGTCCCGGAAACTTGCTCAATGTAACTTTTTCAAAAAGTCTATATTCAAGTTCCGAAGATTTTAACATACAAGGATCATTTTCGTCGTCGACAACTTCTTGGTCGTTCCATTCTGTTGGAGATTTATCTATAACAATACAATAGATTTCAATGTCTCCATTTGGTAGTATGGCAAACCTACAGAAACCTTTGTTATCGGGATGTTGAATCATACTAATAGCTTCATTATAATGCCAATCAAAGTATTTGATGGACATGGAAAAGTAACACGCAGTAATAAATGGACTGATAAATGTCCCTACAAGATACATCATGAGGTTCAGCACAATGCAGTATACTACAAGCATCGGGAAATGAAACGACTCGTCTTCATTTTCTTGAACCAACGGATTGACATAAGCCTCGAAAATATACATAAACAAACGATCCAATCCAAAACGTGTCCCGAAAGCCATGGAGAGATGAAGCCCCGTGTGAATACAAACGAGTAGAAGCGCAAGCAATTTCGCTTGAGCAGTTTCCACTGAGAAATTGGCCACAACCATTATCGTATGTGTGATGATTAACCATCCTAATCCTAAATAGAAGAACAGGGTTCTAGAAGCAGCCAGAAGCAAATCACTTGGGCTAATTCCACGATAATCAGTGGGCAAAATAGCCATAAACAGAAACATATAGACAGCACCAAGAACTCTACTGTATATGTGGTTGGTGGTGTTGACAAACATAAAGAACCATTTGCTCTTCCAAATGCTCTGCCATTGCTGACATGTTGGATATTCTGATTTTTTATTCAAGAACTTGCCATCTTCGTCCTTCAATTCAGATTTGTCCACCATTGGAAACGCGGTAGAATGACCGAATGCCCCTCCATGACCAGCGACAATGAATGTTTGTTTATCCGTGTGTACATCAGCAGTATCCTCACCTGACCATATTTGAATGGAGCCATCATCGAGTTCCATTCTGCGATAGTAATGCAAATCTCCTGCCAGTACCAATCTAACTGTATTTCCCAATGATTTTCTCCAAAGCCGAAGTCTCTTCATAAATGAGTATCCCATATTCCCGCACTTAATCCAATCTGGGACATGGTACACAAGAATTATCTTTTCATCATCGGCAATCTCAATGGAGTCGAAGAAACGCTGTTGAACCTCATCTATATCTTCGGGTTCTGGTCCCAAATCAACAACGAACATCCACCAGCCGCGAGGGAGTTTAAGAGCAAAATAGGAACCTTTCTGGGGGGTGATCCACCCCCCTATCCAGTCGCGACTGAGTAAGAACTTCCTCATACCTACGAGTCCATCCATGTATTCATGATTTCCAGTGGCGAAATACATCTTTTCTCCTTGGTGCCGAGCCCATGGAAAGGCTAAAGAGTAAGGTCGAATAAATCGATAGTAGAAGTTCTTGAAATTTGGAAACGGGTAGCATATATCCCCACCATGAATAACCACGGAGGCCCTATGGAGACTTTGACCATTTGTAAGATGTAATTCTTTTAGAGCGAGAACACTAGCAACGGAGTAAGTCGGATCAAATCCATCCCCTGTGTCTGCGACGAAGTCAAATATAAACCGGCCTTCAATGTCATAAATAGGATCCGTGCTTTCGTCATAAATGTCTGCCAGCTTTTGTAGTTCATGGTCATTCCGAGCATCACCACCCTCCTTAGGAAGAAAAAAATAGTACACGCAATCCATAAACAACCCAAATGACATCCACGTCACCATAGGGAGCTGCTTCATATTCTTTTTCTCCTGAAACTTGGTAAAGATGAAATGTCGTGATATATATAAGCACAGTCTTGTGAAAACGGGAGCGACTACTGCTCCAATGGCTACGGCCCAAATCTCATCTCGATCGAACCCTCCAAAAGATATGGCAAGCGCTACCAAATAGAGAAGCAGTAAAAACAGAAACCTAATTGGGATTACGGTAAACCATTTCTTGGAATGTAGATTGACCGCACTCAGGAAGAACCCAGTATCTTCTGAGTGAACGTGCTCTCTATGATGAGGTTCATCTTCCGAGTTACGCTTGGGGAAATTGAATGATTTGCCTGAAGAAACTTGCGAGGACATTAATTCGATTTTGATTGATACATTTCTAACGGATCCATTTTTAAAAAGGAAGTACTCGTTATTAGTGTTTCAAATAGAACCTAAATGCGGCACCATTTCACGTGCCACACAGATTTGAAACCGATAGATCCTCTTTTTAGTGGGATTACATAAATTATAATAATGTTTTGTGAAAAACTGCTTGTATATTTATAGGAGAAAAATTCGTCTACCATTATCTTCGTGGATGTGCAATTCGTACAATATAATGTTTCGAAGCATGACGTGACTTCAAGTCCTCATATGCTTGCAATATTTCATCTTCATCAAAAGGAATGACAGATATCTTATTAGAAACTAAAAGTTTCAACTGAAACCATTCGGACAAAGTATCTAAATTAGATTTTCCTGACCTTAGAATAACAGCATCAAAACTTTTTCTTTGAATGTTGAAACCAACGGCATTGGCGAATAGCTTTCTTACGAAATCCGCCACGTTCGTGTTCATAGCAACATATTTCCCCCCCGCAGCAAGAAGTTCTGTTGCTTGGATTTCATACATAACAGAATCTCTGATCAGGGGATTACTAAAGCAATCCACGATGACATCACATCCTTGTGCTTCTGGAAGATCTCCCAGCTCCATGGTTTCATAATCGATCACAAAGTCGGCACCTATAGAGCTGACATATTCAGCGCTTTGCTTTGAGCAAACTGCGATAATTGTGCCGGCTTTGAACAACCGCGCTTGTTTGATCAGCATCGCCCCGACAGAGCCAGATGCACCAATAATCATAACTTTACTGCCTTCTTGAATATTATTCGTCTTCAGTGCTTGGTATGCAGATTGACCTGCCACTGGGAAGCTAGCTGCCTCTTCATCAGACATATCGTCAGGTCGAAACGTGATCTTGGAGACATCGCAAGCGACGTATTCTGCAATACACCCGTTTTCACACATCCCAAAAACTATATCACCGATTGCAAATGGAAACGTATGAACCAAATCGCCCCCAGACCACCCTAGTTTAAAAATCTCCCCTACGAACTCAACGCCAACTGGTTCATTATCCTTGACCAAGATTGGCATATTCTGTTTTTTATAATCCACATGATTCAATGACGCGCAGTGAACCCTCACCAGAACTTCATGGCGCTCTAACTTGGGAATCTTGATGTCAGAAGCGACTTTCATAGACCCTTCTTTCTTGTATACTAATGCCTTCATCTTTTCCTTGTCATTGCGAGATACGAAACTACGCCTACTGAGAAGCTTCTTGAAGTTGTCCATCATGATGCAATGCTATATAAAGGACTTGATGGTATACCCCTACGTGGATTGCCGCTGATTTAGAGAATGCTATTTGGGTGTTGACGATGGAAAGAAAAAAGCAGTGTGCGACTTAGGTGTTTATACATACGGTAATCTATAGTAATCTGACTGCAGGTACACACCCCGTCCTTTTTAGGTGTGATGCGAAGCACGTGGACTTGTAATACGAAAACATACACCTTTGATTGACTTTGCAAAATCCGTCAGTATGAATTAGTTTTAAATTATTTCACTCCTCTGAGACGCATTTGAAGTTGAACTTCAGTACTTCCGGTATTTAATATTTGTTGAAGAACTTTTAACTCCTCCAAAGGTGCTTGTTGCAAACCTTTGCCAGCTAGCTTAGAAATTTTCTCCAGGGACCGTTTAATAGTATCTTTGCATTGAACAACCTCCACGATTCGACGTCTACCCCTTAACAGATCTCGCTGTATATCTTTACACAACAATATCCATCCTAAAGCTGCAAACGCAAATCTAGTACAGATGAATACTTTCCAAATAGTTAAACTTTGGTCAAGAGACCTGGATGGAAAAATCAAGTCAGTAGATATAGGATTGTCATACAAGAGAAAGTAGCCATAAATTTCGTCGATAGATCGATAAGCACACAATGTACTCACAAGGTTGCAAGTGTAAAATCCAACATAAGCCCAGAGCTCTGCCCTTTCGCAGGGGTTTCGCCTGAGCCACATGGAGCTATCTTGCCTCTCAGATGCAAGTTTGTCACATGCAGCCACTAACGCAAGCACAGACAGAAAAAAGAATACTCGCCGAATCTCTTTGCACAATGGTGCATATATGGATAAAAATACCTCATGTTCAGAAACCACTTGAAACACGACAATTAATTGAAACAAAGAAGCACCACACAAAGCTCCTTGTCCGATCATGAAGAGACCTTCCAGACCCCATTCCAGTTGATCTACTGTTGCGCGCAATTTCTCAGGCGTGAACACAGAGTTCATTTTATCGTGATGGCCATCTGAATTCTCCAACAGTCTTTCTCCAGTGTCTGTGAGATCAAGAAGATGACGCTTAAATCGACCGGAGGCGGGATTTTCCATGTATATCTCCTCTCTCCATTGTTGAAAACCAGCTTTGCCTCTAGCGCCACGTTTTGGCACTAGTACTCGACCTTGACAGTAGTCACTTGAGGTTTCGAATACGGCATTCAATGAAGTTATTTGGGTCTGACTGGTTATGGCCTCGGTTACAAGTGGTTCAGAAGTCAAGATTGGCACAGATATAAAACTAGCAATACCATCCGAAGATATTCCTACTTTAGAACTCATGTCTTCTTTATCCATTCTAATTGCAAGTTCTGTTGCTTGAAGCCATTTTATCGATCTTTTTTCTTTGTTGCCACTTTCTTCGTCAACCCTGTCTTCTAATTTTTTAATCCTTTTCTGCTCTTTTTTTGATTTCTTATCGATTTTCGGAGCTGGCATTTCATCTGAATCTGAATCCGAACCCTTTTTCGATGATCGTTTCTTGTGGATGATTTGACGTTTCGGAGAGAAGAGAGAACCACGAATTTTGGGTGCAGCAACAGCAGCTACTGCTCCTCCTCCCAAATCCGAGTCATCAGATTCCTCTGAGCTTTCGGTATCTTTCTTAGCTTTCTTCTTGAATAGTCGCATCTTCAAGTGGCGTTACAAAAGTTGGGCGATACATGGGGGGGGGGCCACCCGATAAATAAAACGGTCACGAAACGGAAGTACGATGGAGACGAAAGATGGAGAGGCTTTTCTTTGCGAGGAAGTGTTTACATTCGAAGGAACCTATAGCACAAAAGATGACCGTGTGCAGGATTTGACAGACGATGCACCTGCAGCCTACCTGGGAAACACCCGCAAAGAAGAACTTTGTCTGGAATTCGTTGATAATTTTGTGAAGCAGTTTCAATCGCTGTTTCCAAGCCATCCAAAACTATTTATCACGCCACCAAACGAATTTGGAGTTATGAAGTTTGTTTGCACGACTATCAGACCTACGCAGCTCCCCTTCCTCCACTTGTACAACGCATCTGCGCAAGCTGAATTCGTGTCTCACCACATTCAATACGAACCTCTTCGAAATCCCACGCAAGTTCCATCTTGCTTACCTTCTCCCACTTTCACACTGGCCCAGCAAACAGGAGATTGCTTCGATATGTCGACGTTGTTATGCTCGTACTTAGTTGGGGCCGGATACGATGCTTATTGTGTTCAGGGAATCGCTCCCATGGAGATCACACTTCTAAACAGATCCGAAGATACGTGTACACTTGAAAAACCTCTTCATCAACAAGTTGAAGCGCTTCGATACAGAGCCGAAGCCCATGAAGAAACTATCGAAGATATGAAAGTGGCGGAGGGTAAACTTGAAGAGGAGGAGTATGTGATTGACTACGAATCTGATACGGAGCTACCTGTCAACGAAGAGAAGCAAGATGAAACTGCTCTAAGCGAGGCAAATGAGGAAAAGGAAGTATATGATCAATCCGACGAAGAAGGAACGATCACAGAGCCATCAGGCGCAATGGAGATTCCTGATATATCTGTTCAAGAAAACGTGAATTCAGAGGAAGCCGATGATCCTTATGATGTGGGTTCCGTGCATATCGCAGAGTCAAATTATTTGAAACTGCAAAGGGAGAGAGAAAATGAAGCCAAAGATGCTGGGTCTGATCCCGATATAGGCGAGGAAGACGAGATTCCAGTCAAGTCTATTGATCCTCTACATGGCCAACGTGTCCATTGTTGGGTTCTTGTTCGAGCTGGGAAGCGTGACGTTGAAAACAGTTTCTATATCGAACCTACCACGGGTAGAAAATATCACACCAATGGATCTCCTTATCTTAACGTACAAGCAGCGTGGAATCATAAAAACTATTGGGTGAACATGCAATCCTTGTCAGAAGACATAAGTTTTAACCTCCAGAGCCCCGACGACTGGGAGTTTGTGTTTATTGAGGAAGGGAATAATTCAGAGTCTGACTTAGAACCCATCGCTGATACGGACGAGGGCGCGGTTGATATCGTTGAAAATGAAATTTCTGGAGAAGAAGTGAAAAACCCAGATGAAAAGATTAATATCCTTGATCTGCCTAGCTCGTGGGTACGTAAACCTATTTTGACAAGAGAAGCATACTGTCGAAAGTATGGAAAATCTGGTCAACGCACACAACTCTTTTTTAAAAGCAAGCTGGAATCCTATGCGGAGCACAGACATGGGCAAGGATTGGTGAATCGTTTAACTATCTACAGTGATAGGGCTAGAACCATGCCTGCAGAGGTTCGTGAGTACTTCAAGAACCGTCGTGATAAGTTGTATCTCAGAGTGAGATACCCAATGAGCTTGCGGGTCACGGAGTATTTTTTAGTGGGGCGTGTGAGCGGCTTGAAGATGATAGACGAAATTACAGGAAGAAGCTACGATATTCAATTCTACGTTGAATCGCGACTCGATGGGCTTTTACGAAGACGCGAGATACAAGGGGAGAGAATAACGGAGACGTACGTGGACAGGGAAGATCTGCTTGAGTCAAGATCTCTTCGTGTGTGTGATGTAGAAAGTGGGGAAAGTAAGAGTGATCGAAACATCCTCGCTTTACCACGAGGACAAGATGAGGATATCGGAATAACCAAGATGAAAGAAGTTTTTGCGCGGAACACTGCTGTGAATGCTGATAAGGACATATCCAAAAGAACGTTCCAAGTTGACAGAGGGTGCATCAATGTACTTTATCACTACGGCAAGGGGAAAATCACCAGGGGCTCGCGATCGTTCTATAAAGATGCTAAAATGCCTCATGATATTCAGTTAGTGGGTGCCAACACGAGACCATTGAAAGAAAAGGAGATTGAACGAGAATTCCAAGAGGCGCTTCAGTCTGAGAAAGACTGTTATCAGCAAGTGAGAGATACAGAAAGGGAGATTCAGGACATTTTGTCTCTTCGAAAGCGCGAGGAGTTGATGGTGGTATTGGACTTGTCAGTATTTGAAAAGGCTCGTTTGAGGGCCAATGAAGTGGCGAAGGAGAACCCGGATGAGCAAGTGCTACACGTGAAAGATCCATTGATGGTAGATTACTTGACCCCATTTTTGATGAACTTCCCTGATTTGACTTTGATCACCGTTGAGGAGGCCGAGGAGGCGAGAAACTCTTGTCTGAAGGCTCTGAAGGAGCGTCTTCTTGAGAGGGCTACTATAATTCAATGTAGACTAGATGACGAAAACGCAATGCTTGCAAAGAAACAAGCAGCATTTCAACGGAGCAGAGATCATGTTGAAGGTGCTGACGAAGAATTTGAAAAGTTCTGTTCGGAGGCTATGTTCCGAATTCAAATTTTGGAACAGCGTCTCGCTCGCCATGAGGAAACCGCGCTTCAAACTTATGCCCAAATGGATCAAAAACTTCGAAGCGATCCTCGCATATCCATAATTAGAAACAATCACCGATAATCAATTTATAGTACAACGAATCGCATATCCATAATTAGAAACATTCACCGGTAATCAATTTATAATAACAACGAATCGCATATCCATAATTAGAAACAATCACCGATAATCACTTTATAATACAACGAATCGCATATCCATAATTAGAAACAATCAATTTATAACCCCCCCACTAAAGAGACCTAAACGAATCGATCTGCATTGTTTCTATGCATGTTATAGGATAGCCCCCCCCCCTCATTTGGAAGAATAAAAAAGTAAATACTGGTGGTAAGAAGGGAGCGATGGAAAGGGAGGGGATGATGGCTATGTCCTCTAGTGAGGAGTCTTCGGCGGCGGAGGAATCGTGGATTGAGTGGTTCTGCAAGCAAGAAGGTCACGAGTTCCTGTGTGAAATAGACAGAAGGTATATTGGTACGTATTTCTTTGTTTGTTGGTGTTTTCGTTGACCTGTGTGATAGAGGACACGTTTAACTTATTTGGAATTCGAGAGATAATTGGACAGAATTTCAAAAAGTGTTTGGATATTGTTCTGGATCGGACGGATGCTAGTGCAGATGAACGAATTGAACGCCAATGCGAAGACTTGTACGGTCTCATTCATGCGCGCTTCGTGATTACTAAGAGGGGACAAGACCTGATGAGACGCAAGATGCGAGATGGGGATTTTGGACATTGCCCTCGACTGTGTTGTGAAGGTCAGCCTGTTCTTCCATATGGTCCGCGAGACGAACTAGATATCCATGGAGTCTTGATGTATTGCCCGCGGTGTAATGAGGTAATGTATCCAACGTGCCGATCTGCATTTCGTGCAGGTAGTAACGTTGAAATTGACGGAGCGTATTTTGGTTCCACCTTTGCTCATTTATTTTTGATGCAGTTTCCTGAATTGTGGCCATGTGATCCAGTTAACGTCGAGCCATTTGTACCTAGGGTATTTGGCTACAAGGTGAGGTTGCCACCAAGACCTAAAGTTGGTGGTGCTGGTGGAGGAGGAGAATCTGATTCATTCATGGTTGACGGTCATCAGAACTAGTAATTCTAACGCAGTGAAATCTAAAGACTCTAAAAAAATAACGCGACCAAAAAAAAGGGATTTTAGCTGATTTTTTTTTATGACGGTCTGCCCCTTTTTTTTTTGGTCGCGTTATTTTTTTAGAGTCTTTAGAGAGCTTAGAAGCGGCTCAAGAACTAAAAAAATTAATTATGAAAGCCCCCCCATTCCTCGTCGCGGAAAACATATTTCCGTTACGAAATGTCCAAGCCTCCTAGACGTCGTGTTAGAAGGACTTCAGTATCAGCAGAATGTATCGATGCTAGCACTACAATGGCACCTACAGTGACAGTACCGAAAACCGAGGACGAGACTAAGCGGATTCGTATTGCTGTTGAAAAGAATTTTTTGTTTCAAGGCATTGGAGAAGAACAAAATGAAATGGTATTTGGAGCCATGGATGAAAAGAAATTTAGTCCCGGTGAAGAAATCATCACCCAGGGTGATACTGGCGATTTCTTTTACGTTCTTGATGACGGAGAAGCTGATGTTCTAGTTGATGGAGTCAAGGTCCATCACTACAGTAAAGGGGCATCATTTGGTGAACTTGCGCTGATGTATAACTGTCCACGTGCTGCCACTGTGGTAGCAGTTGATGAATGTACTGTGTGGGCTCTTGATCGCAACGCATTTAGGCATATCTCAAGCGCGAATCAAGATAAAAAGCGAAAAACATATGAAGTATTTCTACGAAAGTGTCCTCTTTTCGAAAGCATTTCAGACTCCGATATTTCTAGGATTGCTGATGTGCTTGAAGAGATCACTTATAAACCAGGTGAAGTGGTCATAAAGGAAGGTGATGCAGATTTTGATCAAATGAAGTTCTATATTGTATATCGTGGGCAAGCACAAGCGTTTCGTGATACAGAAGACGGGAACTCAACTATGGTAGGAAATATGACTGAAGGGAATTTCTTTGGCGAGAAAGCGCTGATTGAAAAACAACCTCGAGCAGCTTCAGTGATTGCCCAAACGAATTTGGAAGTTGCCGCATTGGACACGGCTGCTTTCGAAAGACTACTTGGACCGTGCAAGGACTTGATGCTTATGCAGATTCAATCCTACAATGAAGGAGAGACTCCCAGATTATCTATTCCTGCTGTTGGTTCTGCCGTGAATGCCATCCGTTGCCTCACACCCAAGCCATCATCAGAAGCAAATGAAGCAGCAGTGATAGACGAAGCATTTCATCAAGACGATCAACCAGAGATTGTCCCAGCTCCAACGTTGTCGGAGGAAGTTGATGTCGCTTCTTCTTGATCAAGAAGATTTTAAATAGGTTGCTTTTATTTAATTAAGAAAATATGTTATTGAACGATTGAAGTTGCTCGGCGCTTCATATGCAGGGTAGATAGACCTTGAGAGGCGTGTAAGCCATGGCGTATACGTGCGTTTTCAAGGGACCTCCAGTATGTTACAAATTCAGCGAAATCGACCTTGCCATCATTGTTTAAATCAACTCGACACATCTCCGATGTCAGAATATCGTCTTGAATTGGCGATCCCATCAAATCGAAAATGTGACGGAAATCACTCTTTTCAATATAACCATCTTTATCTCTGTCAAAAACCTTGAAAAGTATTTCGAGGTCTTCTGTGCAAGTGCGTTCCATTCGCATGGACGAATACGGACTACCTGCAGGTGCTCGAAGCACGATGCTGAACTCTTCTCGTGATATTTTACCATCGTTGTCCTCATCCAACAGCACAAGCATCTTATTCAATTCGTTGTCTGAAACTTTATGGCCTATGACTTCAAGTGCTTGACGCAGTTCTTCTTTGCTGAGAAATCCGTCACCGTCTTTGTCAAAAACTGAAAACAAATCGCGCGCTGCTTCACCGAGCATGTGTTGTAGACCCTGTCGCAGTAACCGTAAGACTCTGAACCCTCTGAGCCTCATTATATTATCGTTACGTAATGGGGAGGCACTCAATGAACCGGCTTCTGATAACCAAGGATGTCTTAGACATTGTGCGGTGTCGTATCTCGTTGCAGGATTGGGGTCAAGCATATGGCGAATCAAGTCTTTCGCACTTTCAGATATTGCACAATAAGAAACACTCGATTGATCAAATTTACCCTGAGCAACAGCTGCGAGAATATGGGGCTCTGTTGCATCACCTTTCGGATCAAACGGATGATAACCGCATAGCATGATATATAGGACGCATCCTAGCGACCAAACATCAACCTTCTCATTGAAAGGTTCATTCTTAACCATTTCAGGAGCCCAATATGCAGGCGTGCCCACACAATCTCGCACATGAGATCGCTCCTGGCCATTGGCATGGTAATCAGTCAAATCTAACGCAAGACCAAAATCAGCTATTTTAATGCCGGCATCCTCGTTTCTGCTAGTAAGAAGTAGATTTTCAGGTTTGATATCTAGGTGAGCAATATGTTTCGAGTGCAAGTGTGCAACTCCTTTAACCGCACTTAAGAACATTGTTGACGCAGTCCGCTCAGACAGCTCCCCTCGTTCGATGATGCGATCAAATAACTCTCCTCCCTCAGCTAGATCCATTACCAGAAATAAGGTTTCCTTGCTGTCAAACACATCTCGTAACGAAACAATATTTTCATGTTTTCCGGTGGTCTCCATAATCTTCACTTCGTTGTCTAGAGCATTTCTGTCACTCAAGTTTTTAGAAATCTCCTTAATTGCAACCTTATCATCAGTCCTTCGGTCTACACCAAGCCTCACCACAGCGAATGTCCCTTCCCCCAAGACATGGGATATTTTATAAACCTTTTTCATATCCGCATCGTTTCCTTTTCTAGTGTATAACGATTTGGTTTTTGGCGTTTCATGAAACGCTTCTTTCTCCTCTGCATGCACTACAAGCCCCCCAGCAACCAATAGGCCAGCAAAGGCAAGATACCTGGAGCTGTGATCATTAATGTATCCGGTTGAAGCCGCAACGTGGTTGATACGAGATCCGAATTGCCTTGAAAACCCTCTCCAACTCATGATTAAGAGAAAAAAAACATGATTCGAAAAGTTGCTGTGACGACGGTGGTGGGTGGAGCTGCAACGTATGCATTCATATTGGATGACAAGCAGCAGTCAGAAGCCCAACATGTGCTTGATGGGGGAGTTCGATTCCTACGGACGATGAGCAACGCTGCTTTGACAGCAGCAGACTACAAAATGAATCTCCCGACTGACAAAGCCTCTCCTGATTACAAATCCACGCTGTCAGAGATTAACCTAAGGGCTGCAAGTAGATTGCTCGCAGTATGTAGAAAGAATGGCGGTTTGTATACCAAGTTCGGTCAGAATGTCGCGAATATGAATAATGTCTTACCCAAGGAGTTCACAGAAACATTAGCACCACTTCAGGACAAAGCTACACCAATACCTGCTGACGAGGCCTTAGCTGCAGTTGAAAAGCAGCTGGGTGTTCCATGGGATCACGTTTTCAGTGAGTTTGATAAAGAAGCTGCTGCAGCAGCATCTCTAGCACAAGTCCACAAGGCAGTGCTGAAAACGACGGGGGAAACAGTGGCAGTGAAGTTGCAGTACCCAGGATTGCAGAATCAAGTTAAAGGCGATCTTACGACTTTAAAGTTTCTAACAGATATCGTTGGTTATCTCTTCCCAGGATTTAGTTATAGTTGGATGACACCTGAGTTCGAAAACAATATGACTTTGGAACTTGATTTTTTACAAGAAGCCAGAAATAGTAAGTCTTGTTTTTTGCCATTCAAAATTATTTATTATGAATGTTTTTAGGTGAGCGTTTAGGTAGACTGTTTCACAACCGTGGTGATGTGTATGTTCCCAAAATTGTTTGGGAGCTGACCACTGAACACCTGTTAGTAATGGAATTCATTGATGGCATCAAAGTGAATGATATTCCTAAATTGATGGATTCAAATATCAGCCCTCTGAATGTCGCTTCAACTATATCTGCGATATTCGGGGACATGATCCATCTTCATGGTTTTGTTCATTGTGATCCTCACGTAAGTTCATTTATCGTTGGGTAGTCGTAAATACTGATAGCAGCAGCCTGGTAATCTTATGGTTCGTCATACACCTCCTTCTAATTCGATTTCGTCTCAATTAGATTTTGCCGTATCTTCATTATGTCTTGGTACCATACCGGTGGCGATGGCTATCGGAGCTTTTGCTGGGCCGGGTTCGACAATAGCAGTTGCAGTGACTGTTGGGGCTATTGGTGCAAACGCTTTGAGTGAAATAAGTCACTGGGCCTTTGGGAGTACTAAAAAGTCTTCGTTCTCGCAAGGGTCAGGATCGGCGTTTCAGGTTGTTATCCTTGACCATGGAATGTATCGTCGCTTAGATCCTGCATTCCGTCTTGCGTATTGTGGACTTTGGCAGGCACTTTTGCTCAGGGATGAAAAACTGGGGAAAAAAGTATCTATGCAAATGGGAATATCTCCAGACCAATATGAAGTTCTCTCATTGGTGTTCACGTACAGAGGTGTTGACAGCACACACAAAACGGGTGAAAGGATGAATAAAGAGTCTCGAGGAAGAGTCAGAGAGAGATACAAGGATGTAACCGCAGGTGATATTAACCAATTCCTGCAAGATTTACCTCGTGATTTGCTATTTGTGATGAGATCCACCAACATTGTCAGGGCAATAAATCTTTCTTTGGGTGGCACCAGCAGAGATCGATTCAAGACTATGGGTGAATCAGCGGTGAGAGGTATTTTAGTGAAAAATCCTCCTCAGGACACATTTGACCGGTTTTGTGAGTTGCATCCTGAGGTGGATTATTCCAGTGCATATGTTTTGAATCTACCTGTATCTTCAGAAGTCACCAACGTAGATGCTGTCACTTGGCGCCAACAGTTTGAAGTGTGGCGACTCCAAACATATCTGAATCTAATCGACAGCTCATGGAAAATAATCGCGTATTTTGTAAAAGCAATATAACCATGAATTTTATTTTAATTTATGGAGAAGTGAGCATGATTAGGCGGATTCTTCAGCTAGACGCGCTTTACACGTTTCGCAACTTTCAATAATACTGTGCATGATAGTAAGCCACTCATCTTTGCAATCTTTTTCAATAACAGTATCTGAAGAAGATTCACTCTGTGGGACTTTGTCTTCACAGGTTTTGAGCACTTTTTGAAATCTCTCGTTTAGAGCTGTCACTTGATTCGCGAAGTCTTGTTTCTGGATCCTCATTCTCTCATGGAACTCGCGTTCATTTGATTGAAGAACTCTTCTTTGGTCTGCGCTTTCTTGAAGTCTCTGATGAAGCTGCTTGGATTCATATTCTTTGTCGATCAATTTGCGTTCCATTTTCCCAAGATTCCCAGCCAAAGTCTCCAAATCAGAAATCTTTGTGGTTAATTTCGATTTCATGTCAGCCATAAGATTTCTTGTATCCTGATGGGTTTTCTTCTCCTCAATCAATTCAAATCGAAGGCAGCTAATCTCTTGTTTTTGTTCCTACGCATGTTTATCTCGCTTCAATCACTTGTTGGAAATGGTGAACTTACGTTGAACTCCACCAAAAATGGC
>Ga0105053_10006305_pt1 | contig 16402 bp, 16 predicted proteins | sample BON01_FD_78093 | JGI IMG/M metagenome (GOLD analysis project Ga0105053, IMG submission 78093) | Freshwater microbial communities from Lake Bonney liftoff mats and glacier meltwater in Antarctica - BON-01 | ecosystem: Environmental > Aquatic > Freshwater > Ice > Glacier meltwater | place: Lake...
ACGTCGGGGCGATCGCCGCGAAAGCGCCGCAAGCGACCGCCTGGCCCCAACGGGACGCCGACATGTTCACCGGGTTCCGGACCCATCTGGAAACCGAGCGGGGGACACAGGTCGCGACCCGCACCACCGCCCTGGCGGCGGCCCTCGCCCTGCCTGTCTTCCTGCTGGAAATGGGCGCCCATGTGGTGCCCGGCATGCACGAACTGATCGGGCGCACCATCGGCCACCAGGCCAGCTGGACCATCCAGTTCGTTCTGACGACGCTGGTGCTCGCCTGGCCCGGGCGCGGGTTCTTCACCAGGGGCCTGCCCGCCCTGGCCCGCCGCGCCCCCGACATGAACAGCCTTGTCGCCGTGGGCACCGGGGCCGCCTGGCTTTACTCGGTAACGGCCCTGTTCGCCCCTGCCCTGCTGCCCGCCGCCTCGCGTGCTGTTTATTTCGAGGCGGCAGCGGTGATCGTCGTGCTGATCCTGCTGGGCCGCTGGATGGAGGCGCGGGCCAAGGGCCGCACCGGGGCCGCAATCCAGAAGCTTCTGGGCCTGCAGGCGCGCACCGCCCGCGTGCTGGTGGACGGCACGCCGCAGGACGTGGCGATCGAGCGCATCCGCACCGGCGACATCCTGATCGTGCGCCCCGGCGAACGCATCGCGGTGGACGGCGACATCACCGAAGGTTCGGGCCGCGTCGACGAAAGCATGATCACCGGCGAACCCGTGCCCGTGGCCAAGGCGCCGGGCGACACGGTGACAGGGGGCACGGTGAATGGCACCGGCGCCTTCCGGTTCCGCGCCACACGGGTCGGGGCCGACACCACGCTGGCCCAGATCATCGCCATGGTCGAACAGGCCCAGGGGGCAAAGCTGCCCATTCAGGGGTTGGTCGACCGGATCACCCTGTGGTTCGTGCCCGCCGTCATGGCGCTGGCGCTGGTGACGGTGGTCGTCTGGCTGCTGGTCGGGCCCGGCCTGTCCCATGCACTGGTTGCGGGCGTGTCTGTGCTGATCATCGCCTGCCCCTGCGCCATGGGTCTGGCCACGCCCACCTCGATCATGGTGGGCACCGGGCGGGCCGCCGACATGGGCGTGCTGTTCCGCAAGGGCGATGCGCTGCAACAACTCAGCGGGGTGGGCATTGTCGCGCTGGACAAGACCGGCACCGTGACCCAGGGGCGCCCGGAACTGACCGATCTCGAACTGGCCGACGGGTTCGACCGCGCGACCGTGCTGGCCCTTGTCGCGGCTGTCGAGGCGCAGTCGGAACACCCCATCGCCACCGCGATCCTGCGCGCCGCCAAGGCCGAAAACGCGCCCGATCACCCGGTTGAGGCGTTCGAGTCCATCACCGGCCATGGCGTGCGCGCCCGTGTCTCGGGGCGCGACGTCCTGGTGGGCGCCGACCGTCTGATGCAGCGCGAGGGGATCGACATCGCCCCCCTGGCCCGGGCCGAGCGGCGGCTGGCCGAACTGGGCCGCACCGCGCTGTTTGTCGCCCTCGACGGACAGCTTGCCGCCGTGATCGCCGTGTCGGACCCGGTGAAGGCCAGCAGCGCCGCCGCGATCCGCGCGCTGCACAGGCTGGGGCTGAAGGTGGCGATGATCACCGGCGACAAACGCGAAACGGCAAAGGCCATCGCCGCGCAGACCGGCATCGACCATGTAATCGCGGGCGTGTTGCCCGATGGCAAGGTGGCCGCACTCGACACCCTGCGCGCGGACGGCAGGAAGATCGCCTTCGTCGGCGACGGCATCAACGACGCCCCGGCGCTGGCCCATGCCGATGTCGGCATCGCCATCGGTACCGGCACCGACGTGGCCATCGAATCCGCCGATGTGGTGCTGATGTCGGGCGATCTGCGCGGTGTGGTCAACGCGCTGGAAATTTCGACCCGAACCATGCGCAACATCCGCCAGAACCTGTTCTGGGCCTTCGGCTATAACGTTGCGCTGATCCCGGTGGCGGCAGGGGTGCTGTACCCTGCCACGGGCCTTTTGCTGTCGCCGATGCTGGCGGCGGGGGCCATGGCGCTGAGTTCGGTCTTCGTGCTGAGCAACGCTTTGCGCCTGCGCCGCATCCGCCCCGCAATGGACGAGACCGCGCGCCTGCCGTCCGCCTCCCTGTCGCCCGCCCCCGCCTGAAGAAAGACCCACAATGAACATCTCGGACGTTGCCGCCCGCGCCGGTCTGCCCCCGAAAACCATCCGATATTACGAAGATATCGGCCTGATCCGCCCCCGGCGCAGCGACAACGGCTATCGCACCTTCGTCGAGAGCGATGTGCACAAGCTGGCCTTCCTCGGCCGCGCCCGCGCCCTGGGGTTCACCATCGAGGATTGCCGCACCCTGTTGCGCCTCTACGAGGACAACGACCGCACCAGCGCCGAGGTCAAGCATGTGGCCGAAGAGCATCTGACCCAGATCGACCGCAAGATCGCCGCGCTCACCGCCATGCGCGCCACCCTGTCCACTCTCGTCACCGCCTGCGCGGGCGACCAGCGCCCGGATTGCCCGATCCTGGCCGATCTGGCAAAGGCAGGGCGCCCCGGCTGACCGTGTGACGCGAACCTGCCAGCGCGGGAAGTCTGTTGTCCTTGCGATAACCCGTATTGGAAGGACAACGTGATGACCTGCTGCAAATTCACCGCGATGGGCGTGATGTTCGGGCCGATGCATCTCGACACCGATCTATCGACGCATGTGTTCCGGTCCCGGATGCCGGCCCATAGGGCGCAGGCGCTGGCGGCGGTAACGGCCATCCTCATGCTGGCATCCAGTGGGTGCAGGACTGCGCCCATTTGGCCGTGATCCAGCCCGGACCCCCGAGTGACGCGATTATCGCGGGCATCTTTGCAAACGGCGCCGCCTGCACCGACCGTTCCACCACCGAAAGCCCCACCACGTTGTCGGTGGGCTATCGCAGTCGGTATCGTTACGCCAAAGGTGCGCTCAGTGGGCGGCGTTCCGGAAGAACCGCGCCGACAGGCCCGCAACCCCCAGCAGCATCAGCGCGCCGCCCCCTGTCCACATCACCGCACCCGCCAGTTGCTGATCGGCCAGCGGGCTGATGCCATAGGGCAGAGTGGTCAACAAGTGCCAGTCGTGCCAGGGATTGCGCGCAAAGACCAGAAGTGCCGAAAGCAGCGTCATCTGGCCTGCCGTGACCGCAAGGCCAAGAACCACTTGACCGGGCGCGTCATCAAGTGCGGCAAACAGCGCTGACCACAGCAGAACCGCACCGCCAAGGGTGCTGAGGTGCATCGCCCAATAGGTCAGATCCGATTGCAGGGTTGCGGCATAGGGCGCGGGCAGATGCCAGACCCAGAACACCACGGCGAACAGTGCGGCAACGGGCAACACGGGCCAGGCCCGGTGGGGCAGGGCGCGGGCCAGCAGGGGGGCTGCGATCAGGATCAACAGCACATGCTGGGTCACGCGGGCCGAGAACAAAGCCATCGAGGCGGCACAGATCGGCGAGATGAACAGCAAGGCGGTCAGCGTCCACCCGGCGATGGCCAGCCTGCGGTCGGTGGTTTTCCATGCGAGGGCAGCAGCCAGCAGCGCCAGCGCGGCCAACAGCACCGGATCGAACGTCCAGCGCGACCACAGATCATCGGGCAGGGGGGGCGTGCCGCAAAAGGGGACGTAGGTTTCCATGGTGTGTCCTTTCCTTCAGCCGCAGCTGTCGAGCAATATCAGGGGTGCTGCCGAAAACATGATGGCCGCCACCGAGATGATGCCCGACCAGCGGGCAGATCGGCGCAGATCATCGGTGCCGCTGCGAAAGATGCTGTACCCCGCGCCGATCACCGCCAGAACGGTGACGATCAGCACGGCAACATGGAGCGCGCCGAACCCGAACAGCGCGCGGTCGGCGCAGGCGGCGGAAATGGCGGCATAGACAAAGATGAAATGCGCCGCCCAGATCAGCGCCGGGCGGGCGATGTCGCGCAATATCGCCAACAGATCGGTGTCGTCGGTTTTGGTGGTCATGCGAACAGCTCCAGTTGCGGGGCGCACAGGATAACGGCGGTGACAATGGCCATCACAGCGGTCCAGTTGGCGAAACTGGCGCGGTTCAATTCGGGGATCGTCTGGCCCGGCGCCACCTGACCGGCGATCTTGCGCGCCGCCATGAACAGGCTCCAATACGCGATGACGAACAGGTTCACCGCGACGAACCCGGCCTGCACCCACAGCGTGGCGCCAAGGGCCGAGGCCTGTGGGTCGATGGGCAGCACGGCGAAATAGAGCGCCGCCATGGTGGCCCCGGCGGCGACCAGCGCGATCAGGTCAAGCACGGTGCTGCCGCCCACCCGGTTGGCGCCCCATGCGGCAAGGGCCAGCACCAGCGCCAGAACCGCCGCCGCGCCCGCGAACAGCGGATCGGCAAGGCCTGCGGTGACAGTGAAATCGGGATACACGTTCCAAAGGTACAGCACGGCGAACACGATCGAGGCGAACAGCGCGCCGATCACCAGCAGCGTGCCGATGGTGGCGATGTGGGTGTGGCCCAGTTTCGTGGCAATGTTCACGGGCAGGATGCCTTCGCCGCCGGTGTCATGGGTCTGGCCGGTCTGTGCAGGCTCCCAAGCCCAGATTGCGAAACAAATCAGGGTGGCGACCATGGCGGCGGCTGCGATCACATAGGCGCTGGCCAGCATGGCGATGGCGGCAACGGCGATGAACAACGCGCTCCACATCGGAATCCAGGTGGGGCCGGGCAGGCGCACGATCTGTATCGGTTCGCCGGTCACCGGATGGCAGCCCACGGTTTCGCGCTGGCCATGGGGGGCGCCGCGCAGGATGCCTTCGACCTCGTGCGCCTGATTTTCCAACAGATGCGGATGATCCCACAGCGGTTCGCGCGACGAGATGCGCGGAATGGCGTGAAAGTTGTGGCCCGGCGCGATGGGCGGGTACAGCCATTCCAACGTCGCGGCCCCCCAGGGGTTGCGTTTGGCAATCGGTCCGGTCTTGCGATGGCGCACGAAATCCCAGACGAACACCAGAACCCCGGCGGCCAGAATGTAACTGCCGATGGTCGACAGCATGTTCAGCCTGTCCCAGCCGATCCCCTCGGGATAGGTGGCGACGCGCCGGGGCATGCCGCGCAGGCCCGTCAGGTGCATCAGGAAGAACGTGATGTGGAACCCGGAAAACATCAACCAGAACGCCCATTTGCCCAGACGCTCCGACATCATCCGCCCGGTGAAATGCGGCGTCCAGTAATAGAAGGCGCCGATCAGCGGAAACACCATGCCGCCGATCAGAACGTAATGCAGGTGCGCCACCACAAAGTAACTGTCATGGGCCTGCCAGTTGAACGGCACGGCGGCCAGCATCACGCCGGTCAGCCCCCCCATGACGAAGATGAACAGGAAGCCGAGGATGAACAGCATCGGCACGGTCAGGCGGGGCCTTGCCAGCGCCAGTGTGAAGATGAAACAGAAGATCTGAACGCCCGTCGGAATGGTCACCGCCGTCGAGGCCGCCGAGAACAGCGACAGCGATATCGTGGGCAACCCGGTGGCGAACATGTGGTGCGCCCAGAGTCCGAAGCTGATGAACCCCATCGTGACCACCGCCGCGACGGCAAATCCATAGCCGAAAAGCGGTTTGCCGACGAAGGTGGGCAGCATGGTGGCCACCATTCCGGCGGCGGGCAGGAAAATGATGTAGACTTCGGGGTGGCCGAACAGCCAGAACAGGTGTTGCCACAACAACGGGTCGCCGCCCAGCAGGGGGTCGAAGAACGGCAGGCCCACCACCCGCTCAAGCTCAAGCAATATCGAGCCGATGATCAGCGGTGGAAAGCCGACCGCGATCATGAACGCGGTTACCAGCATGTACCACGCAAAGATCGGCAGCTTGGTCAGGCTCATCCCCGGCGCGCGGGTGCACAGGATGGCGGCGATGATCTCGACGGCCGCCGTCACGCTGGCGATTTCCGCAAAGGTAATGCCGATCAGCCAGAAATCGGCCGACAGGCCCGGCGTGTATTCCTTGGTCGACAGGGGGGTGTACATGAACCAGCCGCCATCGGGCGCCGCATCGAAGATGAACGACGACATCACGATGATCCCGCCGAACAGATAGCACCAATAGCCAAAGGTGCCGAGGCGCGGAAACACCAGATCGCGCGCGCCCAGCATCAGGGGCAATAGGTAGACGGCAAACCCCTCAAGTATCGGAATGGCGAATAGGAACATCATCAGGGTGCCGTGCATGGTGAAAACCTGATTGTAGGTCTCGGCGTCCATGAAGGTGTTGTTCGGCACGATCAGCTGGGTTCGGATCAGCAGCGCCATGAACCCCGCGATTAAAAAAAAGATCAGCCCGGTGACGATGAACCGCTGCCCCAGCGCCCGGTGCGACACCGCTGACAACGCGCGCCAACCCGGCGGAATGGCCCAGATCTGTTCATACTCCGACAGACCGGCGGTCTGCGCCGGGCTCTGTTCGGGGGACTGGGTGGTGGTATCGGTCATTTCAGACTGTCCAGATAATGGGCCACGGCGCGCAGATCGGGGCCGGAAAGCTGATTGAACGACGGCATGTTGGCGCCCGGTTTCATGTCCTGCACATCGGCGATCCAGCCTGCCAGATTGCCCACGTTCATCCGCCACATGCCGGCACCCAGGGAGGCGCGCCCGCCCACACGGGTCAGATCGGGGCCAAGACGCGCGCCCGTCGCAACGCCGCGAATGGCGTGGCAGGCGGCACATCCGCCATTGAGAAACACATCGCGGCCCTGCACCAGTTGCAGGGTGTCGGCGTCGCGCGCCTCGCCCTCAAGCCCGGCAAGAAACGCGGAGAACTCGGCGGGGGGCAGGACGACCACTTCAAACGCCATCAGGGGGTGCGACAATCCGCAGAATTCGGCGCACTGGCCGCGAAACCGGCCCGCTTTTGTGGCGGTGACGGTCAACTCGTTCACCCGGCCCGGGATCATGTCCATCTTGCCGCTGATCGAAGGCACCCAGAACGAATGGATCACATCGTCGGATTTCAGGCGGAACGTCACCGGCACGCCCTCGGGCAGCACGATCTCGTTCGCATCGCGCAACGCGGCGCCACCCGGGTCGTAGACCACATTCCACCAGTACTGGTATCCTGTGACCTCGATCACCAGCGCGTCGCGGTCGACCCGGCCAATGGCCGCCAGAGTGAACGTTGACCCCACGATCAGGCTGCTCAGCGCAATAACCGGCACCACCACGCCCCCCAGCCAGACCCACCACGCGCGGGGGGCGGCATTGCGGTGCCACGCCCACAGGGCAATCGACATGACGACGAAGAAAATCCCGCCTGCCGCCCAGAACAACAGGTGGGTCAGGAACAACGTGTGTTCGGCGCCTGTGCCCGCAGCCACGAACGCCGATTGCACATCGTATCGGCCAAGGGTGGTTTCCGGGATCATGCGCCATCCCCCAGCGTGTAAAGATAGGCCGCCATGTCGGCGGCTGCGCCATCCGTGACCCCCAGATCGGGCATCGCCGTGTCGGGGGCGAACAGCGGCGGGTTGATCAGCCAGCGGGTCAGATCGCCGGGCGCGTTGGTCAGGACACCGGCGATATAGGCGCGGTCGGCAAACCCGGCCAAAGACGGGCCGACCGTGCCGATTGCCCCCGACACCCCCGGTATGACATGGCACGCGCCACAGCCGTATTCCACAAACGTCGCTCTGCCGCGCGCGGCATCGCCGTTCATCACCTGCAACCGCATTGCCTGCCAATCCGGTTTCGCATCAACCGGGCCTGCGCCATACCACGCGGCCACCCCCGCCCAACGGTCGGCAACGGCGCCCAGCCACCCCCCCACCGGATCGGCCAGCGGATCGGCCAGCGACCAGAGCGCCACCCCCGCCGTCAACGCCAGCGGCACCGTGATGGCGGTGAATGTGCCGATCACCGACCACATGGGATTCTGGCGGTCACGGGGCATGACGCTCAGCGGCTTTCGCCGGTGGTCAGCGGGTTATAGACGCGGTAGTAATATTCGCTGACCGCCTGCATATCCTCGCTGCTCATCTTTCTGGCGATCGTCGACATGACGTTCATCGCATCGTTGTCGCGCACGCCCTCTTTCCACAGTTCAAGCTGATAGGTCATGTAGTTGGCGTATTGCCCCGCCAGATACGGCACCGAGGGCGGGTTGCCCGTGCCAGAGGGACCGTGGCAATTCACGCAGGCGGGAATGCCCTTTTCGGCATTGCCCACCGCCGCCAACTGCCCACCCCATTGCATCAGTCCCTGATCGGCGGGGCCGACCGGGCCGATCACCGGGGCGTTGACCACGGCGTAATAGGCGCTGACCGCCTCACGCTCATGCTCGGACAGGCGCTGGGCGATGCCGGTCATGATGTTGTTGGGCCGCGATCCTGACGCATAATCGTTCAGCTGTTTATAGCTGTACCAACCCGGCAATCCGGCCAAACGCGGAAAGGTGCCCGACCCGTCGCCTTCGCCCGAACCGCCGTGGCAGGTGATACAGGCCATGCCCGACCCGCCGTTTTCCGCCCCGCCCATGGCCACAAGGCGGCCCAGTTCCAGCAGGTCGTCATCGGGGCGGGTGGTCTCGATGGTGGCGTTGAACAGCACCCGCTCATCCTGCAACTGCGCTTCGAGCATGGAAATCGCGGGGGTCTGCGTGCTTTGCGCGCCAAGAACGATGGGCACGGAAACGGCGGCGACCATCGCGCCGAACCAGACGGTGGTTTTCAGGGTGGGCAGCATATCGGCCTCCTTCACGCGTCCATCAGGGGGCGCGGGTTGATCAGATAATCGTTCTTCATGTGGTCCAGCGTCCAATAGGCCAGCCCCATCAGCGGCCCGGTGGGGTTGTAGCCAAGGTTCTGGGGAAACAGGCAGGCGCCGAAGACGAAGACGTTGTGGTGATCCCACATCTGGCCATAGCGGTTGACGGCGCTGGTGCTGGGGTCGGTGCCCATCACCGCGCCGCCGACGTTGTGGGTGGTCTGATACGGGACGACGGAATAATCATTGCCCGCTGCGGCCAGATTGATCGACGAAACACTGGTGACGTGATCCATGCTCTGCGCAATCTCGGCCGCGCGATTCATCACGTAGTCCGACATCCTGCGGTCATTGTCGGGAAAGTTGAACGTCATCCGCATCAGCGGGCGGCCATATATGTCTTTCCACGTCGGATCGAGATCGAGAAAGTTTTCCGGCGTCGACATGCTGGACCCGTGGACCACGAAATCGGCATGGTGCAGGTAATTGTCGCGCACCGCACGCTTCCATTGCGCGCCCCACGCGGGGGTGCCTTCGGGCACGGGTTGATAACTGATCGGTCGGCCATTGTACTGTTTGCAGGCGATGTATCCGCCGCCGACGAACCCCAGATCCGAGTGATCGAAGTTGTCGCCATTGTAATCGTCGACGATCATGCCCAGTGCCCCGGCCCCCATGAACGGGTTGGTGATGATGCTGTCGTCCAGAAACGCATCGACCGCCGCGATCGTTTGATAGGCGTAATTGCGCCCCACCGTGCCGGTGCGGGTTTCGGGGTCGTAGGGCGTGCCGAGGCCTGACACCAGCATAAGGTGTACGTTCCAAAGGGAATAGGCGTTCATGCACACCACATCGGCAGGTTGAAACACCTCTTGCCCGTCGGCGTCGATGTAGGTGACGCCGGTGGCGGTTTGGCCATCTTCGGATTTTTCCACGCGCAAAACGGTGGATTTGAACCTTATCTCAAAGTTTTCGTGTTCCTTGATCCGGTCATAGACACAGATGATCGGATCGGCCTTGGCGAAATATCCGCAGCCGAAGCGTTCGCAGAACCCGCAATAGGTGCAGGGATGCAGTTGCGCGCCGTAGGGGTTTTTATAGGCCGCGGTCACGTTGGCCGAGGGCATGGGAAACGGGTGCAGGCCCATCTTTTCCGCCGCCTGCCCCATCAGGGTGCTGGTGATCGGCATTTTCATTGCGGGGTTCGGATATTCGTTGCTGCGCGGCCCTTCGAACACGTTGCCGCCCGCGCGCATTTTGCCGTTCAGGTTGCCCGCATAGCCAGCGGCGCCGCAAATACGCTCGAAGAAAGCAAGGTGCGGCTCAAGTTCGGCGTAGGTGACACCCCAATCCTGCACGCTCAACTCGTCAGGGATGAAACCCGCGCCATAGCGCGTCTCGTAATGGCTGCGCATTTCCAGATCGCTGGGCAGCGGGCGCCAAAGCTGACCGTTCCAGTGGATGCCAGCCCCGCCCAACCCCTCGCCGGGCAGAAATGACCCCAGACGCCGCATCGGCAGCGCGCGTTGGGTACGGTTGTTGCGGAACGTCAGGGTGTTCTGCTTTACATCCATCATGTGGGTGTAGTGCAGGGCATATTTCAGTTCGTCATGCTCTTCGGGGGCGCCGAAACTGGTGGCATCGTGACGGTGTTCGCCCCGTTCCAGGATCACGCAACGCTGCCCGGCGTGGGCCAGCTCATAGGCGGCGGTCAGCCCGGTCCAGCCGCCGCCGATGATGACGACATCGATCTTTAGAAGTGTCTTGTCGGGCATCGTCTAACCCTCCTGCGCGCGGGCGGGCCGGGGCATTGCGCCGTTGCCGCCCGGTTTGTGGTTGATGCCCATGGGGGGCTGACGATAGGGCACGTTGTGCTTGTCGACGAACGATAGGTAATAGGCGTGGGCACCGGGAAATCCGACCATCCTCCACCCCGCATATTCGGCATTGCCGCCATACATCGGGTCGGCAAAGTACCCCTGATTGGTCAGTTTCCAGAGTTCGTCGAAGAATGCCCCAGCCGGAATGTCACCCAGATCGGGTGTGTCTTCGGACAGGCGGGTCAGCAGGTCATCCATTGCCGGGGCGTCGCCGCTGAGCGCGCCGGCCTCGCTTTCGGCCAGGGCGGCAAGGCCACGGCGCATGAATTCGGATGGCACATGGGGCAGTTGCCACCCCTGCTGGGGCGTGCCCGCGACAAACGGGGCCTGCATATACAGTCCGGCGCCCTTGCCATAGGGGCCGGCCATTTGCAGATCGATAAAATCGACGACACCGGCCTGCGAGGCGCTGGGAAACTCGTCTTCGGGGATCAGCGTGTCACAGATCAACGCCAGCAGACGCGCCTCGGCGTCGGTGAAGAAATAGAATGGCCGGTCGTCGATCTGTGCAAAGGCGTGGCGCGCGGGGGCCAGTGCGGCGGCGGCGCTGGCTCCCAGACCGGCAAGAACCGTGCGTCTAGAAAAAAGGTTTTCCATCGCTCTCTCCTGTTTATCGTTTTCAATCAAACCAATCAGGTTGCGGATGGGTTCCAGACCAATTGCACGGCGCGATCAGTCGGTGCTGTCAAACATACTTGCCACCGCGCCGCGTGCCTGTTCGGTGGCAGCGATGAGCACCCTGTCGCCTGCCTGCAACCGGGCCTGTGCGCCGGGCGATGCCACCTCGCCCTCGCGCAGGCGGGCGACGGCACGCGCGCCGTCGGGCATGTCCAGATCGCCAAGGGTCTGACCGGCCATCCGGTCGGCAACCGTATAGCTGCCGATCTGCAAATCATCGGCGCCCTGCAACTGATCCCACACTTTTGTGTGGCTTTCGACCGAGCGCACGATGGACTTTGCCACGGTGGTATGGGGGGTGATCACATCGTCGAATCCCAACTCCTCGCACACGTCCAGCAGTTCGGAACGCACGATCTGCAATACGATCCGGTCATACCCGATCGAGCGCCCGACGACCGCCGCCAGAATGTTCACATCGTCATGGTTGGTCATCAGCATCAGGGCGTCGGCACCGTCACCCAAGGCATCGCGCAGAATTTGCGGCAACGTGCCATCGCCCTCGATGAACCCGCAATCCAGGCGGGCTGACACCTCGTCCAGCCGGTCGCGCGACTGATCGACCAGCACAACATCATGCTGGCCCGACAGCAGTTCTTCGACCAAAGCGACCCCAAGGCGCGATGCGCCGACAATGACAATGCGCATGGTTCAGTTCCTTTTCATCCAGGTTTGGGGCAACAGAACGACGATCAGCGCGATGAATTCCAACCGCCCCAGCAGCATCGCGGCCATCAGCGTCAGTTTCAGGTGCAACGCCATGTCGGGCCCGGTCAACCCCTGGCTGAGGCCCACTGTGGACAGGGCCGATATCACCTCGAACAGCGCGGCAAGGGGCGGCGCGTCCGACACCAGAAAAACGATCCACGCCACCAACGCCGTCGCCATGTACAGTGCCAGCAACGTCGCCACCGCAATCACCCGGTCCGCCGCCACCCGGATGCCGCCGTCGCGCAGATAGGTGACAGCCGAGGGCGGCACCGTCACGCGCAAGAAGCTCAGCCGCACGGCGAGCGCCAGGATCATGAACCGACCCACCTTCAGCCCGCCGCCGGTCGATCCGATGTCGCCGCCGATGAACATCGCGATCAGGATCAGCGGCAACAGCGCCACATGCGACGTCACTTCGCCCACGGAGAACCCCGCTGTGGTGAAACCGCTGAGAAAGTTCAGCGCGCCGCGGTACAGTTCAGCCACCCCCGCCCCCGTCACCGCAAAATCCACGATGACGAAAACCACCGTGCCCGCCGCCATCAGCCCGAGGGTGGCGCGCACATGGGTCTTTTGCAGCGCGGCCGGCAGGCCATCGCGCATCACCTGCACATAGAACATCAGCGACACCGCCGCGAGGATGCAGATGCCGATCACCACCCCCTGCGCCAGCGGGCCATATCCGGCCAGACTGTCAGCGCGGGGGGTGAAGCCGCCGGTGGAAACGGCGGCCAAGGCGATGGCCGTCGCCTCCCAGCCGTTCGGGATGACCAGAAGGCAGGCGATGACCGACAGCACGGTCAGCGCGGCATAGGACAGCAGCACCTGCCGCGCCTGCACATGCAGCGACGACAGGTTGTCGCGCGTCGAAAAGCTGCTGCCGCCCAGGGCCAATGTGGCACCCGGCGACCCGGTGAAGATGGCCAGCCCCGCAAAGGCGATGGCAAAACCGCCGCACCACTGGATCCAACCGCGCAGAAGGTGGGCGGCGACGGGCCAGTTTCCGGTCCCCTGCGCCACGCTCAGCCCGGTCGAGGTGATGCCCGAAACCGCCTCGAACACCGCATCGGCCAGCGGCATGCCCAGGACGACAAAGGGCGGCACCACCAGCGCGCTGGCCAGCAGGAACAACAGCGCGAAGGCCACCAGCGCCTCGATCTGGCGCAAATCCTTGGGAAACGCCGCGCGGCGGCGCAGGACCGCGATAGCGCCAAGCAGGGCGGCCTGGGGCAAAAGCGATGCCGCCAGCGCCCATTCCGCCGTGGCCGCCGCCGCCATGGCGGGCGGCACGACGACCGCCAGCAGCACCGGTGCCTGCTGGGCCAGAATGGCCAGAACCGGCCGCGGCCGGGCACGCAGGGCGGTGGCCACGGTCATGCGGGCTTTCTGATGGCGCAGGCATGAGACACAGGTGCCAACGCGGCACCGCACCCCCGGTTCCTGTGATAAAAATTCAGGCAGGCCTGCAACCGACCGGCCCGTTGCCACGTTATGATCGTGAACCGGGGCAAGCCGCCCCGCAACGACAAAGGAGTTTCCGAATGAAACGCATCCTCGCAACAACCGCCATCGTCGCCCTGACCGCATTCCCTCTGGCCGCCACTGCGCAGACCGCAGCAGGCACCACCGCCACCATGGGCGGCAGCACAGCCACGACCGCGCCGATGTACACCAACGCAGATGGCGCCCAGATCAGCATCTCGGCCCTGATGGGGCGCACGGTCTATATCCAGCGCGAAGGCGAAGAGCAGACCGGCATGATGACCGATCTGACGGACGCACCCGACACCTGGGAAAACGTGGCCGAAATCGAGGATATCCTGGTCAGCCAGGATGGTCAGATCGCATCGGTCGTGATCGACGCGGGCGGGTTTCTTGGCATGGGTGAAAAGCGCACCCGCGTCAGCATGGACGATCTGCAACTGGTGCCCGACACCGATGACGAGGGCGAATATTTCGTCGTCTACACCGGTTCGCGCCAGTTGATCGAAGACTCGGAAATGTACGACGAAGCCGCCGTGCGCGACGAGGGCTTCATGTCGAGCAACGAAATGGGATACGCCGCTGTTGGCGAACGGCCCATGGTTGATGGCGAGCGCCCCTCGATGATGGACCGCACGGTGATGACCAAGGTGTTGGCCACCGAGGTCACGGCAGATCAACTGCAAGGCCTGCGCGTCTACGGCATCAATGACGAATGGGTCGGCGACGTCGGCGAACTGGTGATCAACGGCGAAGGCCAGATCGAACAGGTGATCGTCGACGTCGGAGGCTTCCTGGGGATGGGCGAAAAAGAGGTTGCGCTGGCTTTCGACGAAATCCAGTTCATGCGCACCGATGGGATGAACGACCTGAGCGCCTATGTGGACATGACCGAGGAGCAGCTCGAGAGCATGGAAGAATGGCAGGGCGTCAACTGATCGCCTGAACTGCCGTCGGAGCGGTCCGGCACCGAAAAGGAGGGCTTCGGCCCTCCTTTTTTTGTCAGTGGACCGTCGTGAACATTGCCCCACTCGCCACGTTGAGCCTCCACAGACAGAAACGGGCCGCGACATGACTTTCGACATCCGCGCATTTCTGGCCCGGATCGAGGGCATCCTGGGCAATCTGCCCGGCTTCGTAGCCCCCCTTGTCGGCATCTCGCTCGCAATCCTGATCGCCCTCGGCGTCCACGCTCTGGCGTTCCAACTGATCGTGCAGCGCATCGACGAGCGGCACCGCCTCACCGCCTCGCTGGTGCGCAGGTCGCGCCGCCCCTTGCGGCTGGCATCTGCTCTGCTGGCGCTGGTGCTGTTCACGCCCATGGTGCGGCTGCCCCATGCCTTGGGAACGCACGCTGGGCCATACCGTGCTGATCGTGCTGGTGGGCTGGACGGTGGTGCTGCTGCTGAACCATTTCACGCAGCGCCCGGTCAGCCGCTATCGCTTTGACACCGGGGACAACTTTCCTGCGCGCAAGCATGTGACCCGGTTGCGGGTGCTGAAACGCGCCACCAACATCATCGTCGTGCTGATCACCGCAGGCGCGGTCCTGCTGACCTTCGATGGGGTGCAGGAATACGGCGTCAGCCTGTTCGCGTCCGCCGGTGCCGCCGGTCTGGTCCTTGGCCTTGCCGCCCGCCCGGTTCTGGCAAACCTGATCGCGGGCATCCGGATCGCCGTGACCCAGCCGATCCGGCGGGAGGATGTTGTGATCGTCGAGAGTGAATTGGGCTGGATCGAGGACATCTTCGCCACCTATGTCATCGTCCGCATCTGGGACCAGCGCCGCCTTGTCGTGCCCCTGTCCTATTTCATCGAACAGCCGTTCCAGAACTGGACCCGGGAAAGCGCGTCGATCATCGGTGTCGTGACATGGCAGCTGGGCTATACCGCGCCGCTGGACGCAATGCGCCGCAAGGTCGAGGAGTTCGTCAAGCAGTCCCGGCTCTGGGACGGCGACGTGATCAATCTGCAATTCACCGACACCGACAGGGAAACGATCACCGTGCGCGCCCTGATGAGCGCGTCGAACTCGCCCCGTGCCTGGGAACTGCGCTGCAAGGTGCGCGAAAAGATGCTGGTCTGGCTGCAACAGGCCCACTCCACCGCTCTGCCCCGCCCGCGCGGCGAACTGAAGTTGGCCGAACCGGCAGGCGAAAAACAGCGCGATGGCGAAGCGCCCGTGCGCTCCGCCCGGTCTTTGTGAACCGCTGACGGCGCCGGACGACTGGCACGCCGAATTGCACGCCGAATTGCACGCCGGCGCGCGGAAACCGGCCGATCCGTCGGCCGCTTTTCCATTTGTGCCAGTCATTGTGCCAGTCATTGTACCAGTCCGTGCAACCCACAGGCGCTTCACTGCGTTTCCCTTGCGAAAGGAGACATCCGATGGATCGTTTAAGCATCTTCCTGTCTATCATGACCGGCTCTGTCCTGACCGGCGGTCTGGTCACCGCCGCCCTGAGTATGGGCTATTTCAGCTGGACCGTCATCCTGATCGCGACCGTCATCGGTTTTATCTTGGCCTGGCCCGCCGGATACCTCGTGTCGCGACGGATCAAGCGGGATGATCCATCCTGGCCTGAAGGCCGCGTGAAGGATGTAGAATCCCCCATTCCCAACCCGAACGCCCCCGAGGTGTAGGGCACCCCCAACGTCGAAAGGACATCCCATGAACAAGCATGATCAAGTAAAACCGCTGCCGGCCAACGCCGACAACAGCCCGCCGAAGTTCGACGGCGAAAAGATCGCCGACGCATACCGCGAACGGCGCGTCAACGAAACCGCCGCGGCCCCGATGGAAACCGATGGCGAGGCAGGCGGCGCGCCCAACCGCACCGGTACGAACCCCGATGCAGGCGCCCGGTCGCAGCCCGCGGGCCACCGAAACGCCAGCAC